>Ga0335081_10005873_pt1 | contig 19446 bp, 16 predicted proteins | sample Lox_Sample_35_FD_206713 | JGI IMG/M metagenome (GOLD analysis project Ga0335081, IMG submission 206713) | Soil microbial communities from Loxahatchee National Wildlife Refuge, Florida, United States - Lox_Sample_3.5 | ecosystem: Environmental > Terrestrial > Soil > Wetlands | place: USA... | reverse complement strand
ACGGAGAAAAGAAATGCGATCACCCCGCATGCAGTTGCGTGGTCAGCAAAGACGATAGCTATTGCAGTGAATATTGTCACGATGCCGCCGGCACAACCGAGATCTCCTGCAATTGCGGTCACGCCGGATGCGCGATCGAAGAAGGGCGAGCGCCGCTCACGCGTAAAGCGGGCTAGCGGTCTGCGTCACAAATAAATAACGACGCGTATTTCGCTGCCCTCCGTGGGGGCAGACCGTCGTCTTTCGCGGTCTGCCAAGGTGCGCGCAGCGCGCCTGTGCGCCCCTGTGCGGCTCCCGGCAGACGACGGAAACCGATCGTCTGCCCCACTACACCAGCGTTATGGCGTGACCACAATGGTCACGCGGCGGCGGGACGGGTCGGTTTGTCCATCGCCCGGTTCGGCGTCGGCCTTCCAATCGGCGCTCACCGAGGCCACGCCCGATCCGCGCAAGAGCGTGGCGACTTCTTGGGCGCGCTTTTCCGCGAGACCGGCTTTCTCCACCAGGCTAGTTCCGTTGGATAAGAGAGTGGTCGCACGGTAGCCGGTAACTTTTACCGCCGATGCGCCGATCTTCTTGGCGTAGGCCGCCGCTTGGTTGACGGCTTGAATGGCGTGGAATTCCACGTAATCGTCATTGAACGCGAAATGGACGGTGAACTCCTGCTTGCCATTGCGAGTCTCGGCCGGGCGTTCGAGCACCAGAGGCCGGGAAGACGGACCCGGTCCGCGCGGAGCGGGAGGCGCATCGATTCCTGGCTCGGCGGGCAGCAGGGTGTCGCACGCCAGGTTGACTTCCTTGACCACCGAAATGGAAAGCGGCTTGAGCGGGATGCCGCCGCAAACACGCGGGCCTTCGGCAACGCGGCCTTCCACCAACACTTCATGCTTCAACTGCGGCGGGTGAAATTCGGCCGTGATGTCCTGTTGAATACCGAGGTAGTAGAGTTCGCCTTGGTATTCAGCCAGAAAACAGGGGACGGTCTTGGTGTCGCGGACAATCGGGCACGCCAGGAAGTTCCGCTGCTGCGCTATCGCGGCAGTTGCCAGAAGCAGCCCGAGGCTCCAGGCGCTCCGCATTACAGGACTCCCAGGAAGTTCACCAGGTCGTCCTTTTCGGTTTCGGAAAGCTTCATATCGAAGCGGCGATCGTAAAAGTCGACGACCTCGCGCAAGTTTCTGGCGGAGCCATTCGAAAAATAGGGCGCTCGCGCCGACAATCCGCGGAATTGCTGCATGACGATGGAGCCGACGTCCACGCAGCGGCCGGAAATCAGCGCGCGGCCGGGATCGGTGGTGTAAATGACTCGCCCGAGATAGGGATGCGGGTCGGCATCCTTGGAGCAGGTGATCTTAAAGACGGGAAGCTCGCTCGTTTCCGCCCAGGTGGCTGGCTCGGTCCAGGTCGGGAAGTTTGTAGTGCCGACGTCCACCCATCCCGCCGAGAGATCCTGACCCGTCATCTGGGCGTTGTGACAAGTGGCGCAGGTGCGCTTCAAGGGATTGCCCAAACCGATGGAGTTGATATGCGTCGCATCGCGCAGCCAGAATTGGCGGAACATGAAAATGTCGGCGCCGCGCGCAATGGACGCGCGGTAGTAATCTTTTTCCTTCCACGAATCGAAGAGGCCGAAGACGGGATCGTAGCTGTTATCGCCCAAGACGCCGGCGCGGCGATCGCGCAGGGCAGCGGGGCCGAGGCTCATCGGTCCTCCCGGAAGCACCAATTGGCCGGCGAAGATATGTTCCACCTGGGCGGCGTAGACCTGCGATTCAAACGCGACGATGGTTTCGAGCTGCTTGGGTGTGGGTTCCTTGCGCGCCTCTTCGTGGCCCAGGATGGCGTTGATCGCCTGCGTCATCAGGGAAGGCTCGCGGGCATCGGCCATGAGGTTCATGCTGACGAATTTGCCGGTCTCGGGGTCGCGGTCGGCCAGCATGCCCGTCTTGAGAACGATCGGCTGCGCGCCGGAGAGAACGTATTTGAGATTGGCCGCAGGCCGCGGGCGCCGGTAGACGGAAACCATCGGGTGGGCGCTGTTCAGCCCGTACTCGCGGCTGGTGTTGCAGCCGGTGGGATCGCGGACCACCTCGATCGAAAACTCAACCGGTTTCAGAGTGCCGTCAGGATTGCGCGGAGGCCAGGGCAAGGGGATGCGGAACAGCCCGCGGTGGAGCAGGAGCGAATGCGAGCTTTCCTGGTCCTGCGGCAAATCGGGACAGTTCGATCCATCGAAAGCCGCAAACACCGGGTCTTTGCCATCGGTCGCCTGCCAGCGCTCGCGCAGGCCGGCCGCGGAGACACTCATGCCATAGGTGGGCTGGTGGCAATTCACGCAGGCGCGGCCGTTGGTTCCCAGCGGCGTGAAGAAGGGATGGCCATTGGTATCCACGGGCCCCGATGCCTGGATGACTCCGAGCGAGCCATTAGGGTTATCGAACTGGTCGGTGGCGGGGATCGTTTCTTTGCTGCCCGGCTCAATCCAAACGTTTCTCAGACCTTGATATTGGGCGGCGAGGGCGAGGGGGAAGGCCAGAACGATCAGGTATCGGTGCATTTTTCGGAGCGTTTTGATATCGATACCATTATGCACGCAGGCGGGAGGGGTTCACCACCAGCGAGGTGTCGCGGTGACTGGGCGGCATTGCGTGCGCTCGCGGGCGCCGCGCGGAAGCACGGCCGCAGCGCAGAAGGGCTGCCCCCACGCGGCCGTCTTCAGAAACGCCGCGATCTATGATTGTGTAGACTCCATTCATTCGGTAATTTAGAGTGTCACGCTTTGGAGGTTTCTGTGAGAACACCACGAATGATCGCCGGATTGATTGCTGTATTTGCGTTCGCCGGTAATGCCCAATCCCTCCGCCAGGGGGACGTGTCGATCACCAATGTCAGCATCGCGAAGGCGAATTCCGGTTACCTGATTGAGGCGGGGGTGACCAACCAGGGAACTTCGCAGGCCGTGTTTAACCTGAACTACTCTTTTAGCTGCATCACGAGTGGTGTTGGCGGCCAACTGGCGAACGGCGAACTGCTGAACGCAGCGTCCTCGAAAGTGGAAAAAGGCGACCCGCAGAATCTATGCAACGCCCAGCAGGCGCGGCTCGATGTCTCGTTCGTCTTAACATACTGGACGGCGTCAAACGCCGGGCAAAAGTTCACACAAAACATGACGGCTACTGTGGCGGTTCCGGGAAAGTCGAACTCGGGGATCGGCATGAGTCCGCTGGAAGTCGGATTTAATCGCCAAGGCTCCGATCTCACCAAGAACGGCTTCGCTGTGGCTAGCGCCAACGAGTGTTCGGACACGTGTCTGCAAAATGGGGCGTGCCGGGCGATGACTTTTGTCCGCGCGCAGAATGGCGGCATTTGTTGGCTCAAAAGTAGCGTTCCCGCCCAGTCGGCAAATGGCGCCATGGTGTCTGCTTATAAGACCTACGGTAAATAGGTCCTAGCAGATCGCACCGGGTAACGCCGCGGTTGCGGCGATTGCCGCGAAATGATTATATTGATGGCCACTATGCGCATTCAGAGAATGATTTGGGTTGCGGCCGCTCTTTTCGGGGCGACCTGGCTTTCGGCTCAGAACAACGCCGACCAGTGGAGCCAGCCGTTTCCACCGCACAAGATCGTGGGAAACCTCTACTTCGTGGGGTCGTCGGAGCTGGCGTCGTTTCTCATCACTACGCCTGAAGGGAACATCCTCATCAATAGCGATTTCGAGCGGACGGTGCCGGTGATCCGCGCGTCGGTGGAGAAACTGGGGTTCAAATTCTCGGACACCAAGATTTTGTTGGGGAGCCACGCGCATGGCGATCACATGGAGGGCGATGCCCTGGTGAAGGAACTGACCGGCGCTCGCGTGATGGCCATGGAAGAGGACCTGCCCGCGCTGCGCAAGATGACACCGGGCAACAAGCCGCACCCCATCGATCGCGTGCTGCACGATGGCGACGAGGTGACATTGGGTGGCACTACGCTGGTGGCGCATCTCACGCCCGGACACACCAAAGGCTGCACCACCTGGACGATGAAAGCGCGCGAAGGCGACAAGACCTATGACGTGGTGATCGTGGGCAGCGTCAACGTCAACCCCGGATTCATTCTGGTGGGCAACCAGGACTATCCGGCGATCGCGAGCGATTACGAGCGCAGCTTCCGGGTGCTGAAGGCGCTGCCCTGCGATATCTTCCTGGGGTCGCACGGCGCATTCTACGGGATGAAGGAGAAATACGCGAAGCTGGAGAAGGGCGGCCCGAATCCGTTTAATGATCCCGCAGGGTACAAGGCATATGTCGCGGACCGCGAGAAGGCGTTCCTGGCGAATCTGGCCGAACAAAAGCAGAAGGTAGCGGCGAGATAACGCGAGCCGCGGGAAAGTCCGCCTCATCGACACGTTGCACACCAAATTGGGCGAAGGGAAACCGGTGGATGCGGGGGCGCGTGCGCCGCGCGCGGCCGGACCGCGGGCACTTCTTCTGCCGCTGGCATTCACGTTTGGTCTCGCGGCGCTGGTGGCGTTCGATGCGGTTCGCCAGAACCCGAAGGTGCTCTGGACGTTTTTGGGCGCAGCGGGGGCGCTGTGCGTTTGGAACGCGCTGCTATTCCTCGCAACTCGCCGCGCCAAACGCGCGCTCACGCTGGAAGTGGTCCTCCGGAAACAGCATTGGGTGCAAGCGATCGCGCAAGGCTCCGTGCTGTTGTACTGGGGCTGGTATTGGCCTCCGGTGTACGCCTTCGGCCCGTTCATTCTGGCGCAACTGCTCTTCGGTTACGCCTTCGACATGCTGCTCAGCTTTTCGCGGCGCGCCAGCTACACGTTCGGCTTTGGCGTATTCCCCGTGATCTTCAGCATTAACTTGTTCCTGTGGTTCCGGCCGGATTGGTTCTATCTACAGTTGGCGATGGTGGCGACGGGCTTCGCGGCGAAGGAGTTCATCCGTTGGAACAGGGATAGCCAGCGCGTACACATCTTCAATCCTTCTTCATTTCCATTGGCGGTATTTTCACTGGCTCTGCTGGCGGCCGGGAAGAGCGACATCACCTGGGGACAGAGCATCGCCACCACGCAGTTTTATCCGCCCCATATGTACCTGATGCTGTTTCTGATCGGGTTGCCCGGCCAATTCTTCTTCGGCGTGACTTCGATGACGATGTCGGCGGTGCTGGCGACGTTCGCGGTTACGCGCCTGTACTTCGCGGCGACTGGCATTTACTTTTTCTACGATTCGTACATTCCGATTTCGGTTTTCCTGGGGATGCTTTTGCTGTTCACGGACCCATCCACGTCGCCGCGCACGGAGCTGGGACGCATTCTCTATGGCGCGCTCTATGGAGTGAGTGCAGTGGTCTTGTACTGGCTGCTGGGCAGCGCGGGGATGCCCACGTTCTACGACAAGCTGCTGCAGGTGCCGCTGTTGAACCTGTCGGTCACGGCTATCGATTGGACCGCGCGGCGGCGGTTCGTGCGCTGGTTCGATCCGGCGAGTCTCGGCCGGGCGCTCGTGCCCCGGCAACGCAACCTGGCCTACATGTCGGTGTGGGCGGCGGTGTTTCTCGCGATGAGCGCCACCCAAGCCGTGGGCGACGACCATCCGGGACAGTGGCTGCCCTTTTGGCGGCAGGCCTGCCAGGATGGGCGGGCGTACGCCTGTCCCTATCTGGCCGACCTCGAGTTGGACGATTGCAATCGTGGATCAAGCTGGGCATGCAACGAAGCGGGCCTCATGCACGTGGCGCTTTCGCGGTCAGGTGAGGATTTGCGCAGGCTCGATCCGGCGGGCGCGGCCGGGCCGTTCCGCCGTGGCTGTGAGCTCGGTTTGGGCGCGGCGTGCGGGAACCTCCGCGTGTTGATGAGTGGCTCGGGCGCATTCCATACGGCGGCGCCGGCGCTGGCGGATTATCCGGTGATTCTGCGCGGGAGCAAGGGAGAGATTCGGGAGCGGGATGCGTCCGCGTTGCTGGCGCTGGCTTGCCGCGAGGGATGGCCGGGAACGTGCGGCCTGAAAGCGCGCCGGTAAGCGGACGGACGTGATAGTATGGCTACCGATCAGCTGGGGAAAAGCACCGCTCCTTCCAGTCGCGGCTCGGTAAAACAGTGTCTGTGTAACTGAGCCGCAACCAGAGGGAGCGGTGACCTGTTGCGGCGAAGTGAACGGAGCAAACGAAGTGGGAAATCGGTCTATGGTTCGTTTCTTGGGCGCCCTTGCCGTAGCGGTTGCCGCGGTGACGGCGGCGTTCTGGTTGCTCACGCGCAGCGCGGCGCCGGTCTCGGCGGCGGGAGAGGTTCCGGGCCGCATCGCCGGTAAACCCGACCTCAACGGGATTTGGGAAGCCAACAACACCGCGAACTGGGATCTGCTCTCGCATCAGGCGCGTCCGTTGGTATCGCAGCCCGGGGTGGTCCCCAACTCGGTGGTGCTGGCTGCGCCGGTGCTCGCATTGGGCACGCTCGGCTGGATGCCGGGAGGCCTGGGCGTTGTGGAGGGCGATGAAATCCCATACAAACCTTGGGCCGCGGCGAGGAAGAAAGAGAACCTCGAACACTGGATCGATCGCGACCCGGAAGTGAAATGCTTCCAGCCGGGGATCCCGCGCGCCCTCTATATGCCACATCCGTTCCAGATTGTTCAGAGCGCCACCCAGGTGCAAATGGTCTTCGAGTTTGCGAATGCGCAGCGGACGATCCACCTGACGAAGATGGAACCCTACCCGAACGTGCTGTGGATGGGGTATTCGACGGGCCACTGGGAAGGCGACACGCTGGTGGTGGACGTAACGGACTTCACCGATGGGATCTGGTTCGACCGGTCCGGAGATTTCGCGAGCGACGCGCTGCATGTGACGGAACGGTACACTCCGGCCGGCAAGGACGTGATTCAGTACGAAGCCACCATCCAGGACCCGCAAGTGTTCACGCGGCCCTGGAAGATCAGCATGCCGCTCTACCGGCGCCTGGAGCCGAATGCCGAGCTCACCGATTTCCGGTGTGTGGAGATGGTGGAAGAAACCATCTACGGGCATCTTCGCAAGCAGCAACTGGTGAAGCATTGGGAAGGCAAGACCATGAACGTAGACATCACGCGCAAGATTCCGCCGGGCGAAGAAGTCTACGAACGCTATGTGTCGGGCAACCCGCCGCCGGCGAAATAGGGGAAGATTGTAGAAAGAGAATCGGGAGGTCAGCCATATGCAAACCAAATTATCGCGAGGAGCGGTTGCGGTTGCCGGCATTACGTTGCTATTGTCCGCGCTGCCGCTGCGCGCGCACCATGCTTTCGCCGCGGAGTTCGATGAGAAGCGGCCGGTGCATTTCGTGGATGCAACCGTCACGAAGGTGGAATTGATCAATCCCCACAGCTGGGTTCATGTGGATGTGAAAATGCCGGATGGCACGGTAGAGAACTGGGCCATCGAAGCGGGCAGCCCGAACATCCTGATGCGGCGCGGGATCACCCGGGAAACCCTGAAGGTCGGGGACAAAATTGTGGTGGACGGGTATCAATCGAAAGACGGGACGCACCGGGCGAACGGACGGGATCTCACGCTGCCGAACGGGCAGAAACTATTCCTCGGCTCGCAGAACAATACGGGGGCCCCGTACGAGGTGCAACGGCCCGGCGTCGATACAGAAGAGAAGAAATAGCTGAGGTTTCCATGCAAGACCGATATGTAGCGTGGCTCGGTGTGGCTGCGGGCGTGGTTGGCCTGGCGTCGCTGGCGGCGGTCTCGCTGACGGCGCAGCAGGCTCCGGCTTCCGCGGCTAAGACCCCCGCCAAAACGACGGGAGCGGCGAAGGCCGGAACGACGCCGCGCACGCCCTGGGGCGATCCGGATCTGCAGGGCACCTGGTTTGTGATGTATGACGTGCCGCTCGAACGCTCCGCGGCGAATGCAGGCAAGGAATTCCTGACCGATCAGGAAGTAGCCGACGCCGATGCAAAGAAGGGCATCAACCCGGGACGGAACGCGCGCGCGGCTGCCAAAACCGCGCAGGACGTGAGCGGCGCGTATAACGCGGTGTTCAACTCGGTCTTGAAGACCGGCAAGCGGACGTCGATGATTACCGATCCGCCGGATGGAAAGATTCCGCCGCTGGTGGCGGGAGCCGGCCCCGGTCCGTTTGGCCGCGGTGGCGCCCAAGCCCCCTTCGGCTTAGGCGTTGGGGCGGGCGTGAACGACAATCCGGAGACGATTCCGCAATCGCCGCGCTGCCTGGGTGTGCCGATGCCGTTCCTTCCGCTGAATACGCTGTTTGCGCAAGGCACGGTGATGCAGGTGGTGCAGTCGCCCAAATCGATGGCGATCTACATGGAGGACGATCATGCCGGCGGCGGCAACCGGGTGATCCACATGGACGGCACGCCGCATCCCACTTCGAAACTGAAGTTCTACCTGGGAGATTCGCGCGGCCACTGGGAAGGCAACACGCTGGTGGTGGAGACCACCAATTTTTCGCAGGGCTTTCGCGGATCGAACCCCGACACGTACAAGATGATCGAGCGCTTCACGCGCGAAGGCGACACCTTGCATCGTCAAATCACCTTCGATGACCCCAAGACGTGGACGAAGCCGTGGACACTAGTGGTGGACATGGGCCGATCGCCCGATCAACACCACATGATCTTCGATTCCGCGTGCCACGAGGGGAACTACGGCATGGTCGGCATTCTCGTGGGTAACCGCAAGGAAGAACAGGCCGGGAAGAAGTAAGCTCCTGGCTCCGCTCGCGCTCATCCTGCTGCTCTCCTTCGGCAGTGGAGTTGCGGCGCTCATCTACGAGGTCGTCTGGTTCCAGATGCTGGAACTGGCAGTTGGCTCGACGGCCGTCTCCCTCGCCATACTTCTTGCCGCTTTCATGGGCGGCACGTGTTTCGGCAGTCTGCTGCTGCCGCGGGTGGTTGCGCCGCGATTTCACCCTTTGCGCGCGTATGCGCTGATCGAGCTGGGCATTGGGGCTTGCGGGATCCTGGCGTTGCTGTGGATGCCGGTAGTGGGTGGCTATGGACGGGGCATGGCCGCGGCAGCATGCCTGATCCCTCCAACCGTGTTGATGGGGGCAACGCTCCCGGCTTTGGCGAGGGCGGCTCGCGGGGTCTCATGGCTGGGCTTCCTCTACGGCGTGAACATTGCGGGCGCGGTGGCGGGTTGCCTGCTCGCGGGGTTCTATCTGCTGCGCGAGTTCGATGTGGCGACGGCCACGTATGTGGCGATGGGGATCAATCTCGCGATGGCGGCGATGGCTGGTGTAGGGGCGTCGGGTTCCGCTCCTTCACAGTCGCGGTTCTTTGGCAACCAACCGGCCGCATTGGCGAGCGGGACTGCGGTCTACTTTGCGATCGCGCTCTCGGGATTTTGCGCGTTGGCGGCGGAAGCAATCTGGACACGGCTGCTGGGACTGCTGTTCGGCGCCTCGGTTTATGCGTTTGCCGTCATCCTGGCGGTCTTTTTGGCCGGGCTTGGGATGGGCAGCGGCATGGGGGCAGCGCTCGCGAAAAGGGTCAATCGCCCCGGGATCGCGCTCGGGTGGTGTCAACTGTTGGCTGCGGCGGCGATCGCCTGGACGGCCTTCAACCTGGACGCTTCGCTGCCGTATTGGCCGGTAAACCCGGCGATCTCTTCGAACATCTGGTTCAACTTTCAGCTCGACGTGGTACGCGCGGTCTGGGCGCTGCTGCCGGCCACGCTGCTCTGGGGAGCAAGCTTTCCGCTGGCGCTGGCTGCGGCGGCGTCGAAGGAACAGGACCCGGCGCAGTTGATGGCGGGCGTTTATGCCGCTAACACCTTCGGGGCAATTGTGGGCGCGCTGGGCGCAAGCCTGCTCCTGATCGCGTGGGTGGGATCGCAACGCGCGCAGCAGATCCTGGTGGCGTCGTCGATGGTGGCGGGTCTCCTGCTGCTGCGGTCCTGGAAGTTTGCGGCGGCCGTGGTGCCGGCGGGTCTTCTGATCTACAGTGTGCCGCCGGTGGCGAAGCCGCTCATCGCGTACGGCCGTTACGCGGCGACCTGGGTTGGCAAGAGCGATATCGTCTACGCGCGCGAAGGCCTGAATTCCGCGGTGGCGGTAGCGAGCTTCGCGAACGGCGCGGTGACCTTTCACGTGGCCGGCAAGATTCAGGCTTCCAACGTGCCGCGCGATATGCGGCTCCAGCGCATGCTCGGGCACCTGACCACTCTGCCGAACGCGCATCCGAGTTCGGTGCTGGTAATCGGCTGCGGCGCGGGGATCACGGCAGGCGCGGTGTCCATCGATCCACGGGTGGAACGCGAGACGATTGTGGAGATCGAGCGGCTGGTGCCCGAAGTGGCTGCCCGATATTTCCGCGAACCCAACTTTGATGTCCTCGACAATCCGAAGGTCCGGGTACGCATCGACGACGGACGGCATTACCTGATGGCGTCCTCAGAACGGTTCGACGGCATTACCATCGATCCGCTGGACCCCTGGGTGAAGGGCGCGGCCAACCTGTACACCGAGGAGTTCCTCGAGGCCATGAAGCAGCATCTGAACCCCGGCGGCGTGGTCACGATGTACATCCAGTTGTTCGAGACGGACCTGGAGGCGGTGAAGAGCTCGGTCGCGACATTCTTCGCAGTTTTTCCGAACGGCACGATTTGGGGGAACCCATACAACGGCCAAGGGCATGACATGGTGCTGATGGGCCAGGTGGAACCGCTGCGCATCGATCTCGATGAGATGGAGCAGCGAGTGGGGTATCGCGGCGGGGACAGCCGGATCGCGCAATCGCTCGCCGAGATCGGCATGAACTCACCGGTGGATCTGTTTGCGACTTATGCGAGCCGGAGGCCGGACCTGGCGGAGTGGCTGAGGAACGCGCCGATCAATCGCGACCGGAACCTGCGCATGCAGTATCTGGCGGGATTGGGGTTGAACCTGGACGACGCCGCGGCCATCTACGCCGGCATGTTGCGGCTCCGGCGATTTCCGGAAGACCTGTTCGCGAGTGCGGAAGGCCGGGTGGAGTCGCTGCGGAGGGCCATGGGAGCGGAGCGGTGATCCGTAACACCGTTGCTATACTGGCAGAGACTTTGATAACGGGAAGCTCGGATGAATCACTTTGTAATATGCGACCGGTAACGATCGCGCTCTTAATTGCGGGAACTGTGGCCACGTGCAACGCGCAGTGGATTCACTACCGCAATCCGCGCGTTCCGCGGACACGCGATGGCAAGCCTGATCTGACAGCGCGCGCGCCGCGCACCCCCGACGGCAAACCGGATCTTTCCGGCATCTGGCAGGTTAAGCCGTCACCGTGGGACGAATTGAAGCCGCTCGTCGGCAACATGAACGATCTATTCGTCCCAGGCGACGACTTGATGGATTTCTCCAAGTACGCGCTCAACATCCTGGCCGATTTCAAGCCGGAAGAGGAGCCGATCCGGCCGGAAGCCAAAGCGGCCCTCCGCGAGCCAGGTAGGCCGGTGAATTCGTGCCTGCCTCAGGGAATTCCGTTCGTGTATCTGCTCCCCGTTCCGTCCAGGTGGATCCAAACGCCGGGCTACCTCGCGATTGTGTTCGAGGGGATGAATGGCGTTCGGCAAGTTTACCTCGACGGGCGCAAGCCTCCGGCCGACCGGGAACCGTTATGGCAGGGTTACTCGACCGGCAAATGGGAAGGTGACACCCTGGTCATCGATACGGTCGGGTTCAACGACAAAACAAGCCTCGATGCCATGGGCCACCCGCATAGCGAGGATCTGCACGAAACGGCGCGCTACCATCGGCGCGATTTCGGCCACATGGACGTTGAGGTCACGATTGAAGACCCCAAGATCTACACGCGTCCGTTCCGCATCCAATACACCGACGACCTGCTACCCGACACCGATATTCTGGAATACGTCTGCCAGGAAAACGAGAAAGACGCGCCACACATGTCCAAATAGTTGGGCCGGTGGTGGTACTGGACTGTTTGCGTGGGCCAGCGGGAATGCGGACTAAAGGTCGCGTCGCGTTTGACGATAAGGTACATGAGCGGCTCCGGCAGGTTGCCGCCGCCGCAAATCGACCAAGGAGTTTAGACGCGCATGGCACAGTTCCAGGCATTTTCGCCGCAAGTTATGGTGAACGGTCAAACCGTTCTCGCAGTGATCAGTGGGATGGGAGCATTCAAAGACACGGCTGCCCAGATTCTGCAGCGGAATGGGATTCCGAACCCCGATCCCAATGGGTGGTACCCCCAGCAATCGTGGTTAAACGCATTTCGCGAGATCGCGCAGAGCATCGGCCGCAGCACGCTAAAACAGATTGGCGCGAGCATTCCCGCCAATGCCAAGTTCCCGCCGGGAATCGATTCCATTGAGAAGGCGCTGGAATCGCTCGATGGCGCCTACCACATGAACCACCGGGGTGGCGAGATCGGACACCTCTCGTTCGCCAAAACGGGCCCGAAAGGCGGCGTCATGACTTGCAAGAATCCCTATCCGTGCGACTTTGACCGCGGGCTGATCGAGGCCGTGGCGAATAAATTCAAGCCGGCGGGCTCCATCGTGCGCGTGCAACACGATGACGCGAAGCCATGCCGCGCGAAACAGGGCGATGCCTGCACGTACCTGATTAACTGGTAACGGACGGCCGGCGCTTTCGAAATTGCCGGGACAGCTTACGAGTGCGCAATGGCACCTTCGACCGTGGTGAGGTCGACCACTCCCCGGCAGCCGTAAAGAGCCGGGATGGTTTGGCTGTCCGGATAGGACCGCCGCAGTTGCGCCACCTTCTCCGTTCCGGCGCGGTAGGCGGGCAGATACATGCGGCCGAGCAGCGGGTGCCGGCCCCAAGCGCCCGAGAGTTTGTCGGCGCGTTCGGGTGAAACCAGAAACTCATTGCGCAGCGTGCGTGCCACATCCGGCTGCGCAGCACCTTCCTGCCAAGTCAGGTACGACGCCTGATTCTTCGCGTCATCCTGAAGCAGCGCCAGCAGGACGCCGATCTGCAGATCCTGGTCGGGCAGCTGGTCCACTTCCGTTACTCCGTGAGCCATCAGGATCGCGTTGTTGGCAATACCTTCGAACAGCGCGGCGGCGCGTGTATTCATGGTAAGAACAGAGGCTTCGAATTCGGCCTGCTTGCGCCAATACAGGTTTTGCAGATAGGCGAAGGTAGTTACGTGGCCGGGCACCACCTCATGACTGACCAGTTGCAGGAATTCGGGCACGGAGATTTGGAGCGAAGCGTTGATCTCGTAGGTGGCTTCGTATTCCGGAGAGCCATCGGCGCGGCGCGCGCGGCCCAGGTAGTTCATCGAGCCGGAAAACCAGGCCTCGCGAATCGGCAGAAACTGAATGTTGGCGCGCGGGATATCGCGCAGTTCCGGCGGCAAGTGCGGCACCACGTGGCGCGCGCTCAGTTCGTCGAAATAGGCAATCACCGCAGCACCGAGGGTGCGGATGGACGCCATCGGAATGCGATGGGCTTGTCTCCATTCATCCACCGCGGCTAGCAACTTCTCGCGGCCGGCCGGCTTGCCGAGCAGCTCCGCCACGCGCTCGCGTTTGCGCACGGGGTCGGAAGGCTGCGGCGCGATGCCGGTGGAGGCGGCCACACAGCGCGCGTAGGGAACTTGCGGACCCTGGCCCAGGATCTCCATGGCGAGGTCCCACATGGTTTCAAAGCACAGCGCCAGTCCGGCGACATACGGTCCGCGCGCGCCGCTGAATCCGGCCGCGCAGGCTTTCACTCCCTGGATCGCGCCGGGAATATCGATCGCTGCGAGATATTTCCGGATGGCCTCGCGGTCCAGCGTTTGGGCGGCGACGCCGCCGGTTTCGCGAACGCGTGCGGCTGTGCCGTCCGTGTATGCGGGCGGCAGCGGCTCGTCGGAGAACCAGGAATCGGCGATAAACCGGCCGGTGCCGGAAGGGCACATGACATCGCCACCCCACAGAGTGTCGATTCCCAAAATGGCATTTCCCAGCAACGCCTCGTAACGGCCGCTCATCGCTGTGCTTCCTCTCTATGATGGGTCGATCCTCGCCAGAGATACGCGCAGAGGCCGACGAATAACCCCGCCGAGACCAGTTGAGAAATCATCTCATGGTCGTAGAAGGGCGTTTTGATCCAGTCTTCGGTGAAGCCAGGGAAGAGGCGGCAGGCAGCGCCGATCACGCCACCGAGCGCGCCGCCGGCCATCAGCCCCGAAGCGATGACCACGCCACGCTCGCGCACCGAGGCGCCCTGTTCGCCAGCCAACTTCTCGGACCGCTTTCCCAAGAAGTGCGCCAGAAATCCGCCCACCAACGCCGGGCTGTTGAGCTCGAGCGGCAGGTACATCCCCAAGGCGAAGATTAAGGCCGGCACGCCCAGCATCTCCATGATCACGGCAATCGCCGCGCCGGCTCCGAACAGCGCATAGGCCACGGGCTGGCGGCTCATGAAGCCTTCCACCAGGGCCTTCATGATCGAGGCCTGTGGCGATGCCAGCACCACGCGCGCATCCCCCGGCGCGGCTTCGCCAAACTGAAACGTGTGCGCCAGCATCACAATGGTCAGCCCGGCGGCAAGCGACGCGGCGATCACGCCCAGAAACTTGACCTTCTCTTGCGCCGCTGGAGTGGAGCCGAGCCAGTAGCCGGTTTTGAAATCGGTGACCGCCTGGCCGGAAACCGAAAGTGCGGTGCACACCATGCCGGCGATGGCCATGACGAAGAACATCCCGGTGGTGCCCGAAAGCCCGAAGCTCAACAGCACCACCGAGGAAATGATGATGGTGAGCATGGTCATTCCGGACACCGGATTGCGCGCGACCGTGGCGATGGCGTTGGCGGCCACCGAAGTAAAAAAGAACGAAAACACCAAAGTCAAAATCAGGCCGGTGGCGATGATTACGGGCGCGCTGGCCAGGTTCCCCAAAAACACGCCGACGCCCACCGCGCTTACGATCACGCCCAGCAGCATGGCCATGAGCGGAATATCGCGATCGGTGCGCTCGTCCGAGACTGCTTCTCCGCGCCGGAATGCGTGCAGGGCCACACCAAAGGAAGCGGCAACGATACGCATGGATTTGAGGATGCCGAAGATGCCCGCGGTAGCGATGGCGCCGACACCCACGAAACGCACATAATTGCGAGAGATCGCGCCCGCGGCCATTTGCGCAATCGGCGTGGCGCCGGGATACACAGAGCCGGCCACATGGCTGCCGACCATCCAGAAAAGCGGAACCAGCACAAAGTTAGACAGCACGCCGCCGGCGCACAGAATCAGCGAACTGCGCAGGCCCATCACATACCCGAGGCCGAGGATGAAGCTGATGGCATCGAAGCTGAAGACCACCCGGCCGCGATCGGACAGCGCGCGCACCGCCGGCACGAACTGAAAATCGACGTACTCTTTCCAGACGTGAAACGTGGTGACGAAGAAATCGTAGACGCCCGCGATGGCGGTAGCCTGGAGCAGCAATTTCGCCTGCGAGCCGCCTTTTTCACCGGTCACCAGGACTTCCGTGATGGCGGTGGCTTCCGGATAGGGTAAGCGGCCGTGCATCTCGCGCACGAAATAGCGGCGCAGCGGAATCAGAAAGAAGACGCCCAGACAGCCGCCCGCCAGGCAAATGAAGATGGTTTGCACGGGATGCGGATCGAGCTTGAGAATGTATAACGCCGGCAGCGTAAAGATTGCTCCCGCCACCACGGAACCGGCGAGGCCGCCAATCCCCGTGATGATCACGTTTTCGAGCACGGACGAACGGCGCGGATACACGCGGGCGAGGCCGATGGCGAGGATGGAGATGGGAATGGCCGCCTCCATCACCTGTCCCACCTTTAAACCGGAATAGGCCGAGGCGATGGTGAAGATCACGCACATCAGCATTCCCCAACCCACGGAGCGACCCGTCAGCTCGGGGACGCGGGCGGAAGCGGGCACCGGCGGCTGATACACTTCCCCCTGCGCCAGCGGCGTGTAGGCATTGGCGGGGAGTTCCTTGGATGGCGCGGCGGTCAGCATGCGGGCACCTCGTCACAACGTAACACAGGGCTCGCGGCCAGTGACGGTCTCGCCCACGCCCCAGCCGCGCAGGTTACCATCGGACTGAATGGACGCGGCGGATCGCGAGCGCTACTCCCGGCAAATCCTGTTCGCGGGCATCGGCGAGCGAGGGCAGGAGCAATTAATTCGGGCCCACGCGGCGATCGTGGGCTGCGGCGCGCTGGGCAGCTTCCAGGCCGCGGCGCTGGCGCGCGCAGGAGTGGGACGCCTCACCATCATCGACCGCGATTACGTCGAAACCAGCAACCTGCAACGGCAGTGGCTGTTCGAGGAATCGGACGCCCTCGAGGCGCTTCCCAAAGCAGCGGCGGCGGAACGGCGGATTCGCGGCATCAATTCTGCGGTATGCGCGCGTGGAATGGTAGCCGACCTCACGGCTTCGAATGCCGCCGAGTTGTTGTGCGGCGTGGACGTGATCCTCGATGGCACCGACAACTTCGCAACGCGCTACCTGATCAACGATTACGCGGTCAGCCGCAAGGTTCCCTGGATCTACGGCGCGGCGGTGGGGAGTTACGGTCTGGCGATGCCGGTAATCCCCGGAACGACGGCTTGCTTGCGATGCGTCTATCCCGAGCCCCCCCAAGGGGCGCAACCCACCTGCGAAACCGCGGGCGTGCTCAATGTGATCGCATCGCTGGTGGCGTCCTACCAGGTGGCCGACGCGTTGAAGATTCTGTCGGGACATGCCGATTTGGTTTTGCCGCGGATCACGCGAGTAGATCTCTGGGAAGGTGGAACACGCCAGACCGAGGCGCCGCCGCGCGATACTGAATGTCCCACCTGCGCGCGCGGCGAGTTCCCATACCTGGATGAGACGCGGCGCGATCCCGTCACGCTGTGCGGCAGAAACGCGGTGCAGATTCACGAGCGGGCTCAGGCCATCGACCTGGAGGAGTTGGGCCGCCGGCTCGGAGCGCTGGGAGACGTGCGGGCGAACGAATTCGCGCTGCGGTTCCGGACAGCGCCTTACGAAATGACGATCTTTTCCGATGGGCGCGCGATCATCAAAGGCACGGCAGATCCGGGAGTCGCGCGGAGTTTGTACGCGCGGTATGTGGGGCAGTAGCGTAGGACAGACGGTCGCCTTTTGCCGTCGGTCAGGCTTCGCAGGCCACTGAAAAACGATGGCCTGCGCCACCAAATTCGCGCGGGTCAATACCCCAGTTGCTTGTCCACCACGTTCAGCAAAGGCTCGCCCTTCCGGTAGCGTTCGAAATTGTCGAGGAAGAAACGCATGGCGGCTTCCAGCCAATCGGGCGTGTGGTCGGCGCAGTGGGGTGAGAGCAGGACATTATCGAGCCGATACAAGGGGTGGCCCTCAGGCAGCGGCTCGTGATCGAATACATCGAGCGCCGCGCCCTTAATGCGCTTCTCAGTGAGCGCGCGGACCATGGCCGCTTCGTCAATGACGGGACCGCGTCCCACGTTGATGATGACGGCGCCGGGTTTCATGGCGGCAAATTCCGCTTCGCCGATCATGCCGCGGGTCTCGCCGGTCAGCGGAGCCGTCACCACCACGTAGTCGCATTGCTCGATCATGCGGATGCGGTCCTGGGGACTGAAAATCTGGGTCACGACGGGATCCATGTGGTAGAGCAGCGGGCCGCGCCGGGTGACGCCCAAAACGCGCATTCCGAGAGCACGCGCGCGATTCGCTACGGCGCGTCCGATATCGCCGTAGCCGATGATTCCTACCGTCTTGCCGGAGATCTCGACCACATCGAACGGGTCCCACTTGCCGGCCATCCGGCTACGGACGAGGCGCCCGAGGTCTTTGGCAAAGTACAGCATGGCGGCCACCACCCATTCGCCCAAAGACTGGCTGAACACGCCGCTCCCATTGGTGAGCACCGCGGGACTCTCAATCAATTCGGGACTGAGCAACGTGTCGAGGCCGGCGCTGCGCGTGTGAATCCAGCGCACCCGCGGCGACATACCCAGCACTCTTCGCAGCAGGTCGCGAGAGAACCCCCAGCTGAAGATTACGGTGGCGTCGTCGGCAGTTTGTTGGAACGCCTCCGGGGTGGTTCCGACGGCGATGCTGGTTTCGGAGGGCAGCTCGGCGAGTTTGGCCAGTTGCGGCTCTGTGGGCTTTGCCAGCACCAAAACTGTGTCATGATCCATGAGGAGCAAGCTACCACATGTTAGACCTCTCGCTCGAAGTCCTTCGAGTCGTGGAAGACGCCGCCATCGCCTCGGCGCGCACCATGGGGATGGGCGATCCCCACACCTCGGACAAGGCTGCCGTGGAGGCCATGCGCAGCTGCCTCGATACCATTCCGATCGATGGAACCATCGTGATCGGCGAAGGCGAGCGCGACAGCGCGCCCATGCTGTACATCGGGGAGAAAGTGGGAGCCGGATCGAACAGTGCCGCACCGATCAGCGTGGATATCGCAGTCGATCCGCTGGAGGGCACCAACCTGTGCTCGACCGGCGGGGCGGGCGCGATCACCGTACTGGCCGCTTCCGAGCACGGCGGACTGCTGCACGCGCCCGATTGCTACATGGAGAAGATCATCGTGGGCCCGGCGTGCAAAGGCGCGGTGGACCTAGAGGCGCCCGTCAAGCAGAACTTGAAAGCCATCGCCCGGCGGCTGCAGCGCGGCGTCGACGACCTGGTGGTCGTGGTGCTCGACCGTCCGCGTCATCAGAAATTGATTAGCGAGATTCGCGAAGCCGGAGCCCGCATCCGCCTGATTTCCGATGGCGATCTCTCCGCGGGGATTGCGGCGGCCGTGGCCGGAACCGGGGTGCATGCGGTCATGGGATCGGGCGGAGCGCCCGAGGGCGTATTAACTGCCGCTGCCCTGCATTGCTTGAACGGCGAAATCCTGGCGCGGCTGGTGATCAAGGACGAGGCCCAAAAAGAGCGCATGCAGTCGATGGGCATTCGCGATGTCTGCAAGATCTACACGACCAATGAACTCGCACCGGGACGCCACTTGATTTTTGCGGCATCCGGCGTGACCGATGGGAACCTGTTGCGCGGCGTACGGTTTAGCAGCGACGGCGCGCATACACAAACGGTGGTGATGACGTCGAGTCCGGCGACGGTGCGGTTTATCGAGACCACTCACTTGGACAACCGGCCCGATGTGAAGGTGCGCTTCCGGTAAACTGAAGTTGTAGTGAGTTATCCAGAAACCTGTAGCTGCGGCGCACAACTGCCTCCCGAGGCTGTGTTTTGCCATAAATGCGGCAAGCCGCAACGGGATGTCGGCCCCGTTGAGCCCGAACCGAGGCCCGTCGAGGCCGCTCCGCCACTGTTCCTTCCGGTGCCGCCGGAAACGCCGCCGCTCAGTTTTCGCAATCCGATCGCCCTGCGCATTGCCGCGATGGTAGCGGTGGGCGCGACGTTCCTCAGTTTTCTACCCTATTTGAATTGGCTGGCGGCGGGTTACTTCGCAGTCTTTTTCTACCGCCGCCGCACCGGGTCCGGC
>Ga0335081_10005872_pt1 | contig 19449 bp, 17 predicted proteins | sample Lox_Sample_35_FD_206713 | JGI IMG/M metagenome (GOLD analysis project Ga0335081, IMG submission 206713) | Soil microbial communities from Loxahatchee National Wildlife Refuge, Florida, United States - Lox_Sample_3.5 | ecosystem: Environmental > Terrestrial > Soil > Wetlands | place: USA... | reverse complement strand
AGAAAGTCGATTCCAAAATTCAGGATCTGGAAAAATCGCGTGCCGGCGCGTACGCCGCCCTTCATGAGCAGGTTCGTACGCTGGTCGATACGCAGGAGCACCTGCGCGCCGAAACCGGCCGGCTGGTGACGGCTTTGCGGACGCCCGGCGTTCGCGGCCACTGGGGCGAGATTCAACTCCGCCGCGTCGTCGAGCTCGCCGGCATGCTGGACCACTGCGACTTTTTCAGCCAAGCTACGATTCAAGCCGAAGACGGCCGCCTGCGGCCCGATCTGCTGGTGCGTCTGCCCGGCGGCAAAACCGTGGTCGTCGACGCCAAAACGCCGCTCGAGGCGTACCTCCGGGCCATGGAAGCCGGCGATGAGGCAACGCGCCGGGCGCGGCTTGCCGATCACGCGCGTCAGGTGCGCGCGCACATGACCGCGCTGGCTCGCAAATCCTACTGGGAGCAATTTGATCGGGCGCCCGAATTCGCGGTGATGTTCCTTCCCGGCGAGAGCTTCTTCAGCGCCGCGCTCGAGCACGATCCTGCACTCATCGAGGCAGGCGTGGATCAGAACGTGATCCTGGCTACTCCGACTACCCTGATCGCGCTCCTGCGCGCCGTCGCGTACGGGTGGAGGCAGGAGAAACTGGCGGAAAATGCGGCCGAAATCAGCTCGCTCGGCAAGGAACTGTTCAAACGCCTCTCCGACATGGGAGAGCACTGGAACAGGCTGGGCAAAAGCCTGGAGCGCGCCGTGGAGGCGTACAACAGCGCCATCGGGTCGCTGGAAACTCGCGTGCTCGTGAGCGCGCGCAAATTCGCCGAGCTGAAAACCGCGCCACTCGGCTTGGAGATCGCGCCGCTGGAACCAGTCGAAAAAGCGGTGCGCGCGGCGAGCGTCGAATGATCCCGCACGGAGCACGCGCGAAAAAATGGCTGCGGATCCTTTGGTTCGCAGCAATCGCCGTGGTGATCGTCGCCTCCCTGTTGCCCTCCAGCTCGCTTCCGATGCGGGCGCTGGACTGGCTGGACCTCAGCGATAAATTGGAACACGCCTTAGCCTACTTCGTTCTGGCCCTGCTTCCGACGCTTCATGAGCGGCGGTCTTTCATTGCTGTGGCTGCACTCGGCGCCGCAGGCCTCGGTGTCGCCCTCGAATACGGTCAGCTCTATTCGGGTTGGCGCGATTTTGAAGTCGGCGACATGATCGCCGATGCGGTGGGCGTGTGCGTCGGCGTCTCAACTGGTTTACCGCTCCGCTCCTCCCGTTTCATCCGGTCGCTGCTCGAAGAAAAGGCGGAGGATTCGCGCAAGACGGCCGCCACCTTGCGGCGATAGGGATGCGATGGAGCAATGCCCCGGACGGCAACCCTCCTTGGCATCATCTCCGATACCCATGGATTGCTTCGCGCGGAAGCTCTCCGGGCGTTGGCGGGCGCGCAATTGATTATTCACGCCGGTGACGTCGGCAAACCGGAAATTCTTGCGGCCTTGCGCGACATTGCCCCGGTGATTGCGGTGAAAGGGAATATCGATACCGGGGAGTGGGCGTCCGGGCTGCCGGCGACAGCCGTCGTTGAAACGGGACGAGTGCGAATCTACGTCCTGCACGACTTGCATGAGATCGATTTGGACCCGCCTGGCGCTGGTTTCCACGTGGTGATCAGCGGTCACTCGCACAAGCCCTCTCGCACCGATCGCGATGGCGTAATCTATCTCAATCCAGGCAGCGCCGGTCCCCGGCGGTTTCGGCTGCCCATCACGCTGGCGCGGATGGACGTGAGTCAATCACCATGGAAGATCGAAATCGTTAATTTGGGAACCCCCTAGCCCCTTACCGAGTCTCGCCGCATGAAGCTCCTCCGAACCCTGATCTTCCGACCGCTCGGCCGCGACCGCCTGCGCACCGCGCTTACGATTGTTGCGGTAGCCCTCGGAGTGGCGGTAGTGGTGGCCATCGACCTTGCGGGTGATGCCGCCACCGGATCGTTCCAGTCCTCCGTGGAAACGCTGGCCGGCAAAATCGATCTCGAAATTCTCGCCAACGGCGGGATCGACGAAGCCTGGATTGGCCGCCTGAATGCCCTGCCGGTCAACGCGCACTTTGCCCCGGTGATCGAAACCCAGGTTGACCTTGCCCGAATCGGATCGGTTGCGCTCTATGGACTCGACCTCGCCGGCGCTCCCGCGGATGCGGCAATTGTTTCCGCGGCGTTGGCCAAGCGCCTGGGAATTGCGGCACACGACGCGTTGAACCTGCCGCTGGGGAGCTTCCAGGTAGAACGGATCGTCGATTCCGGCGCCGCTGAATTCGTTGCGATCGACATCGCGGCTGCCCAAAAGGTGCTCGGGCAATATGGCAAGCTCGACCGCATCGATGTGACAGTCGATCGCGGAGAGGATTTCGCGCAAGTTGAAACCGAAATCAAAGCGCTGCTGCCCGCGAGTTATTTGGTCGAACGGCCCGGTGCGCGCAACCAGGAGAATCAACGAATGCTGCGCGCGTTCCGCTGGAACCTGCGCGTGCTTAGTTACATTTCGCTGGTGGTCGGTGCGTTTTTGATTTACAACACGATCTCCGTCAGCGTCGTGCGACGGCGGGCGGAAATCGGTATTCTGCGCGCCATCGGCGCAAGCCGGCCTACAGTTTTCGTTCTGTTCCTCGCTGAAGCTTTGATTTTGGGGCTGGCGGGAGCAGTGCTTGGAATTTTTCTGGGCAGGCTTCTGGCCGGCGGAACCGTGGGGCTCATCGCGGGCACGGTCAACGCACTCTACACCACGAGCCGCCCCGCGGCGGTGGAACTCACGGCCGCGGAGGTCTGGGTTGGTATCGCGTCCGGAGCCGTAATCGCATTGCTTTCGGCATTCGCGCCCGCGCGCGAGGCCATGCACGTTTCGCCCACCGAAGCCATGAGCCGCGGCGCTCACGAGCACCACGCGAGACTGCGTTGGGGCCGCGCGCTGGGTTGGTCTGCCGTGCTCGCGTTACTAGCGGCCATCGCTTCCCAAATGGCGCCGATGGATGGTAAGCCCGTGGCCGGTTACGTGGCGGCGCTCCTGGCAGTGGGGTCCGCGGCGCTCAGCGCCCCGGCGGTGGTTCTTGCGGTGAACCGGCTGACACGGTTCCTCGTGCGGCGGCGAGTCGAAGGCCTGTTGGCCGGCCGCAGTCTGGCGGCCTCGCTTTCCCGCACGTCGGTGGTAGTGGCCGCGCTCTCAACCGCCATCGCGATGATGGCCAGTGTCGGGATCATGGTGGCCAGCTTCCGCGAAACCGTCAGCTTATGGCTTGACGTGCAGCTCCGTGCCGATTTGTATGTGGCGCCCGCCGTGCGGACCGCGGCCGGCGAATACCCTCCTTTGCCGCTGGCGGCTGCCGGCATTCTGGAATCCACGCCCGGCGCGGCTGCGGTCGATTTTTTTCACGCGCTCGAATTCCATTACCGCGGCGAGCGCGCCACCTTGGGTGCAGGGAATCTGGAAATCGTCCGCCGATTCGGCCGCCTGCGGTTCCTCCCCGGCGAAGATCGCGATTCCATTCTGCGATCTCTGCCGGGTGAGGATCGTGCCATTGTCAGCGAGCCGTTCGCAAACAAGTTCGGCATACGGGCGGGCGATCGCCTCACTCTGCCGATCGGACCGCGCGACGTGACAGTCATGGTCGCCGGAGTTTATTACGAGTATTCGAGCAGCCAGGGGTTCGTCCTGCTCGATCAATCCACGCTATTGAAATACTTGCCAGGCCAGCCGGCGACCAATGCCGCCGTTTATCTCAAACCGGGTGTGGACGCCACGGCCGTACAGTACGAACTGCAACGCCGTGCCGCCGGCCTTGGCATCGCCATCAGCCTGAACCAGGCGCTGCGGCGTAACGCGATCGTCATCTTCGATCGCACGTTCGCCGTCACTTGGGCGCTCGAAATCGTCGCCATCGTGGTGGCGATGCTCGGCGCGGCGAACTCGCTGCTCGCCCTCGTGCTCGACCGCCGGCGCGAACTCGGCTTGCTCCGCTATCTCGGCGCGTCCTCGCGCCAGCTGCAAGGCATGATTTTGGTGGAAGCCGGTTTTCTCGGGCTGCTCGCAACATTGGTCGGGTTGGCGCTCGGCTTCGCTCTTTCGCTACTATTAATATTCGTAGTCAATAAGCAGAGTTTTGGCTGGACTATCCAGTTCCATCCCCCTGTAGGTCTACTGGCGGGCGCCCTGCTGCTGGTATGGTGCGTGACCGTGCTTGCCGGCTTGTATCCCGCGCGGGTAGCGGCGCGGCTCGATCCGATCGACGTGATACACGAAGAATAATGCTCGAAACCGACACCCCCCGCGCCCTCGACGAAGCGCTTCGCGCGCTCGAACAGGGTTTTGCTGCGCTACCGGATTTTCAATCGCCGGCCCCGGGCGAGATGGCTGCCGTTATGGCGGATGTCGCGGCGCGGCTGGGCGACAACTTTCCTTATTTTCATCCGCTCTACGCCGGCCAGATGCTGAAGCCGCCGCACCCGGTGGCGCGCGCCGCGTATGCTCTCGCCACCTGGATCAATCCGAACAACCACGCGCTCGATGGCGGGCGCGCCAGTTCCGGGATGGAGCGCGAGGCGGTCGCGGCAATTGCCGAAATGTTCGGATGGCGGGAGCACCTCGGCCATCTGGCGGGCGGCGGTACCATGGCCAACCTCGAGGCGTTATGGGTTGCGGGGCGGCTGCACCCCGGCAAGAAGATCGTGGCCTCCGCGCAATCACACTACACCCACGAGCGCATCAGCGGAGTGTTACAGCTTCCCTTCGCCAAGGTGGCGACCGATAATCGCGGCCGCATGGACCCAGCGGCGCTCGAGTGCCTGTTGAAGAACGGGGACATCGGCTGCGTCGTCGCCACGCTCGGCACGACGGCCACGGGCTCCGTGGATCCGCTGCCGGAAATCCTCGCGCTGCGCGACCGCTACGGCTTTCGTCTTCACATTGATGCCGCGTACGGCGGCTATTTCACTTTGGCCGGAAACCTGGGACTGCCAGCGCGCGCGGCGTTCGATCGTGTCTCGGAGGCCGATTCGATCGTGATCGACCCCCACAAGCACGGGTTGCAGCCGTACGGATGCGGCTGCGTGGTGTTTCGCGATCCGGCCGTGGGCGCCCTGTACCAGCACGATTCGCCGGCCACTTACTTTTCTTCGCGGCAGCAGCATTTGGGCGAGATTTCGCTCGAGTGCTCCCGGCCGGGCGCATCGGCGGTCGCGCTGTGGGCGACGATGCGGCTATTGCCGCTGGTCCGCGGGGGCGACTTCGCGCGCGGTTTGGACGCCTGCCGGCGTGCCGCGCTGGCGTTGCATGCCCGCCTGAGCGCAGACGCGCGCTTCATCGCCCCCTTCGAGCCGCAACTCGACATCGTGGTCTGGGCTCCGCGACACGGATCCGCGCAGCGAATCTTCGACGAAGCGGCAAAGCGCAATCTGCATCTGGCGCTGGCGCGATTGCCGGGGGCGTTCTTCGGCAGCAGCGAGCCGGAAGTTCTCGCGCTGCGTTCCGTACTGATGAAACCGGAACACGAGCAGTGGATCGACCGCATCTGGCAAATCCTGGACGAAGCAACCAACGCATGAACAGTTCTAACGCAGGCATTCGAAACATCGCCATCATCGCTCACGTGGATCATGGCAAGACGACTCTGGTCGACGCCATGCTCAACCAAAGCGGCATCTTCGGGTCTCACGAAGAGCACGTCGAGCGCGTCATGGATTCCAACGAGCTCGAACGCGAGCGCGGAATCACGATCCTCGCCAAGATCACCGGCGTCCGCTATCATGGCGTCAAGATCAACATCGTCGATACGCCCGGCCACAGCGACTTCGGCGGCGAGGTCGAGCGCGCGCTCAAGATCGTCGATGGAGTCATGCTGCTGGTGGATGCCAGCGAAGGGCCGCTTCCGCAGACGCGGTACGTGCTGATGAAGGCGCTGGAAGCCAAGCTGCCGCCGATCGTGGTCATCAACAAAATCGATCGCCCGGACGCGCGCGTCGCCGAAGTGCTCAACGAGATCTACGACCTTTTTATCGATCTCGACGCCACCGAAGACCAGCTCGATTTCCCGGTTCTCTACACGATTGCCAAAACCGGCGTCGCGAAGTGCTCGATGGAAGACTCGTCCAATGACTTGCGGCCCCTGTTCGACGCCATCGTGAAGCACATCCCCTGCCCGGCCGGAGATTTCGAAAGCGTCCTCCAAATGTTGGTGGCGAATCTCGACTACAGCGACTACCTCGGCCGCCTGGCGATTGGCCGCGTTTTTCAGGGAACTTTGCGGCTCGGCGACGATGTCGCGATCGCCAAGCGCGACGGCTCGCTCCACAAGACGCGAATTACGAAGCTGTATTCCTTCGAAGGGCTGAAACGGGTGGACGAGACGATCGGCCGCCCCGGCGATATCCTGGCCATCGCGGGCGTGGAGGGGATCACGATCGGTGAAACCGTGACCCACGCCGAAACCCCGGAGCCGCTGCCGCCCATACAGATCGACGAGCCCACCATCGCGATGGCGTTCACCATCAACACCTCGCCGTTCTCCGGCCGGGAAGGCCAGTGGGTCACGTCTCGCAATCTGCGCGACCGGCTCGATAAGGAATTGCTCACCAACGTTTCGATCCGTGTGGAAGAGCTGGGGCACGATACGTTCAAGGTGATGGGCCGCGGCGAGCTGCAGCTCGCCATTTTGATCGAGATGATGCGGCGCGAGGGCTACGAACTGGCGGTGGGCAAGCCCGAGATTCTCACCCGTACCGTGAATGGCAAGGTGCAGGAGCCCGTCGAGCACCTGACCATCGATTGTCCCGAAGCCTTCATCGGCGTGGTGATCGAAAAGCTCGGGCAGCGCAAAGGCAAGATGGAGAAGATGGTGAATCACGGCTCCGGCCGCGTGCGGCTGGAATTTCACGTGCCGTCGCGCGGCCTGATCGGGCTTCGCAGTGAGATCCTCACCGACACGCGCGGCACCGCCATCATGAATTCGCTATTCCACGGCTACATCGACTGGCAGGGCGATATTCCGACTCGGCCCACCGGGTCTCTGGTCGCCGACCGCCCGGGCAAAGTTACCGGGCACGCCGTGTTCAACCTCCAGGAGCGTGGTGAAATATTCGTCGCGCCCGGCACCGAAGTCTACGAGGGCATGATCGTCGGCGAAAACGCGCGCGAGAAAGATCTCGACGTCAACATCGTCAAAGAAAAGAAGCTCACCAACATGCGCGCGTCCACGGCCGACGAAGCCATCCGCCTCGTCCCGCCGCGCATCTTAAATCTCGAGCAAGCGATCGAATTTATCCGCGACGACGAATACGTCGAGGTCACGCCGGTGTCGATCCGTCTGCGGAAGAAAGTGCTGAAGGCCAACCAGCGCTGAACTTCCGTTTCGTTGGAGTGCGATTCCTCACATCTCGGGCCGCGCAAACCCGAAATTAATCTGCGTTTCATATGGCCGGATGTATACTCGCCTACACCCTTGAGAGGAGGACGACCCCGTGAGACTCAGCCCGTTCATGACAGCTTCTTTTTGCGCAGCGGCGTTGCTCGACGGAGCTTGGGCTGCCGATCCGAATCTTCAGAATTCGGGATTGCACCTGCAGCAAATTATCCCCGTACCCAATTGGAAGGTAGGGGTAGCGAACACCGATTTATTCGGTTTTAACCCGGTGACCCGGATGATGTATCTCGCGGATCGAACGAATACCGCGATTGATGTCATCGACACCCACACGAATGCCGTAATTGGCGAGATTCCTCTGGCCGCCGGCAGTGTTCCCAATCAACCGTTGGTCGCGATCGACCTGCAGCAACTCGTCATATCCGACGGAGTAAAGTCTGTCCTGGTCTGGAACCTGGTTAGCCCGGTGCCCAATGGGCAACCGGATGTCTACACCATGCCGGCAACGACCCCGGATGGGATGGATTACGACACGATCAATCAGGTCGTCTACGTAGTCACCGATGACAAGCCCTACACCTTGGTCGGCATCAGCCTGCCCCAGAAAAAAATCGTAAGCCAGACGGCGATTCCGTTCAGCGCCGACCTGATTAAATTCAATTCGATCGACGGCAAGGTCTATATTGCAATGGAGGATGCGGACAACAACAATGCCAGCGCGGGAATCGCTGTGTTCGATCCGGCGACGGAAACCATGTCGGCGCCGCCGCAGTATAAAGTCGGATCGATCTGCCCCGGCCACGGCATCGACATCGATCCGATTACGAACGTGGCGTTGATGGGGTGCTTTGGGGGCACTTCCAACGGGAATCTGGCCATGAATCTTTCCACTGGAAAATTCGTCACCTTCCCGGACGTCGGCGGAACGGATTCCATGGTGCTCAACCCGAACCTTCGGCGGTTCTATTCCGGATCCGGCCTGAATACAGCGACCACCAGCGGATGCCCCGCGACGCCCAACGCGCCGCCTTTCGGTGCATTGGTTCCCGTCCTCGGCGTGTTTGATGCCATTCACCCCAGCAACTCCGCGCCGGCTCGATTGGACGGTGTAGCGTGCACCGGCAGAGGCAATCACATTGCCGGGGTCGATCCCATCCGGAACAATGTGCTGGTCCCGGTGGCGCAATATCCGGCGAATCCGAACAGCACCACGGCCGGGACCGCCGGGATTCTTGTTTTCCACGACAGCACTCATCCGGCGCAGCAGCCGATTCAGAGCGCGCATGCGAATCTGATGCCGGTTCCCGGGGGGGCCGTATCGGCCAGCTTTACTTCGGCGGTGGACCCGTTCAACCGGCGCATGCACGTACAGGCCACGATTCATGGAGTCACGGACGCGGTCTGGTTGACGATCCCCACCACTGTTGCCAACGAGATCGTTCATTGCACCACCGACGCTATGACGAGCATGGCGAGCTGCGATGATTTCCTCCTCGGGGATCCTCTGATTGGCAGCACGGCGACGCTTTCGGTTAGTTCGAACGCGGCGGCGCGCGGGACGATCCGTTCCTGCGGAGATGACGACCGCGGAAACGGGCAGCAGGCCTGCGAGTTGAACGGCAACCACTAGCTCGCAACCAGCCGGGGCAGGCACGCGGCCTGCCCCACAAACCGGTGCTACTATTGGCATAGCCGGAGTGGCCCGTGACGCGCGAAGAGGTCCTCGCCCAGCTTCGTGAAAGGATTGTCCGGTTCGCGGCATCCCATATTGCGAGGGAAACCGCCGAAGATCTGGCGCAGGAGGTACTGATGCTCCTGCATGAGAAATACGCCCACCTGGAACGCCCCGAGGACCTGGTCCCGCTTTCCCTTCAGATTGCGCGGTTCAAGATGATGAGTTGGCGCCGGAAGGCGGTCCGTCACGGGGAGTATAGCCAGGTTTCCCTCGAGGAGCTGCCTCTGCCCGATCTGGGCGCGAGTCCTGCCGACGCCGTCGAGCGAAAAGAGATGATGGAGCGGCTCGAAACGGCGCTCGCGCAGTTGGGAGAGCGCTGCCGCGAGCTGTTCCGCCTGAAACTGGAAGGCAAAACATTTCCGGAGATTCAGAAGATTCTGGGGGTAGGCGCGATCAACACGATCTACACCTGGGACCATCGCTGCCGCAAGCATCTGCTGGAATTGATGGGCGGCCGTTGGGACAAACGATGAAGCGGGAAGACATCGACAAACTGCTCGGCGGCTACGCAACCGGGACCCTCACTCCGGAGGAACGGCAAGCCCTGTTTGCATCCGCGCTGGAGGACCAGCAGTTGTTCGACGCACTGGTCCGCGAGGAACCGCTCCGCGAGTTGCTGCAGGACCCGATTGCCAAGGCGCGGCTGCTGGCGGGACTGGAGCGCACGCCGGCGCCGTGGTATCGCCGGTGGCTCCGTCCCGCGGCGTGGGCCATTCCGGTGGCGGCGATGGCAGCGGTGGTGGTGGCTTTGATTGTGGAGCGCCCGGCCTCGCGGCAACCGGTCACCATCGCCGAAGTGCGGCAGCTCCGGCGGGAGACCCCCGCGCCCATCCCCTCACCGCTCTCGCAGACGCTCGACAAACGCGCGCTGCCGCCACTCCCGCAGTTGGCGAAGACGCAGACCGAGGACACCGCGGCAGTGCCGGTGCCGGTGATTCCTCCTCCGCCTGCGGCGGCTCCAGCCGCGCCACCGGCGCCTCCACCGGCTGCGGAACAGGTTCAAGTTGCGGCCTCGTTTGGTCTTGCCCAGCAAGGCCAGCAGGGTGAGGCCGGTCTTCGAGTGCAGCCGGCAGCCGGACTGGCGGGCGCCATTGGAGGGCAGGCCTCCGGCCAGGATGCGCGGGCTTTGTTTTTCGGTGCGCCTGGACCCGTATTTCAGTTGAATGTGGTCGATTCGGAGAAGAAACGCCTCGCCCGGCCGCAGGCCGCTCAATTGGCCGGCACTACGACAGCACCGGCGACACATCCCGGAGTTCGTTACCGGCTGTTGAAGAAGCGCGCGGATGGCGAATCGGCTGCCGTCGATCCGAATCAGTTGCTGGAGGGCACGGACGATCTGGTTTTGCGGCTGGAAACGAACGAGCCCGGATACATCTCGGTTTATGAGCGCCGGCCGGACGGCAGTTGGCAGCAACTCGCCAGCCGTGCGACAGAACGCCTCGCGATCGATGACACGCCGGTAGGAGACGCGAGGGAACTGTTCGTGGTGTTCACCCGCCAGACCCAACCGGCGCCTTACCCCGTTCCCGAAATTCCGCTCGATCAAGTGCAGAGTTTCTACTCGCCCGAGCAAGCCACGTACGTCGCGGCAACCAAGATCCCGCCGCCGCAGATTCTGGCTTTCCCGATTACGCTAAGGCGCAGGTAGGACGCGGCACCCGGATGGCGTCCAGGAATTGTTGGGCCACCCGCGGGGCATCGAACTGCTCGACCCAATCCGCTCCGGCCGCCACTTGTGCGGAGCAGGCGTCCGGAGAGCGGTAGAGCGCTTCCATCGCAGCCGCGAGAGCTTCCGGATTTTCGGGCTCGACCAGCAGCGCGTGTGGCGCGACCTCCGGGATGGCCGCGGCGCGCGCCCCCAGGATCGGCCGGCGAGCCGCCATCGCTTCCAGCAGCACGATGCCAAAGCCTTCTTGTACGCTGGGCAGGCAGAATGCGGACGAGCGGTTGTATTCCTCGGCCAGAGCGGCACGCGACACGTCGTTTAACCAGGTCACGGTGTTCTCCAGCCGGAGGTCGCGCGCGAGCGCCTTCAACGCGCTTCCGCGTGGCCCGTTTCCGACGACTCGGACCTCGAGTTCGGGAATTCTCTGCCGTGCTTCGGCCGCCGCACGCAGCAGCACATCGACACGCTTCCGCCGGTACAGGCGGCCGACGAACAGCACCGTGAATCGCGATGAAGAGGCGGGATGGCGTTCGAGCCAGTTGCGCCATTCGGCAAGGTCAATCAGCTCGGGAACCACTACCGGCGCACAAGTCAATCCGTACAGCCCCGTCGCCTGCGCGCCCGCATAGCGGCTGGTGACCAGCACCTGCCGTGCCCGATGAACGTGCCGACGCTCGCAACGTGCCTGGATCCCCATGGTCAGCCGGGTGAGCCCGGATTCGAACCGCACTTCGTCCGCGATGACCCCTTTCAATGCGGCAACGTCGGCAACCCGGTAGCCATCCATGTCGAACCCGACACTGACGTCGAACTCCGGCGCGCGCCGCAGCCGGTGATTGAACAGCAACCGCTCGGCGGTGTAGATCGGCAGGTGCACGCGCGGCGTTTCGAATTCGACCGAGTGCCCGAGCGATTCCAGCGCGCCAGCCAGCACGTACATTCCCACGTAGGTGCCGCTCCCGCGCGCGATATCGAGCGGAGTCGATGTGAGAAAGCGGAGACGCACTGAAGCTACCATGATAATTGGTGAAGAAAGCGATCTGCCTGTTGAGCGGAGGGCTCGATTCGGCTACCTGTCTGGCACTCGCACGGCGGGAAGGCTACGCCTGTTATACGCTTTCCTTCGACTACGGGCAGCGGCATCGGGTGGAACTGGACGCCGCCGCGCGGCTCGCGGCTCACTTCGGCGCGGAACGCCACATGGTGGCGCAGATCGGGCTCGATGCGTTCGGCGGATCGGCGTTGACCGCGGATATCGCCGTGCCGAAAGCGCGCTCTCTGGACGCGGTGGGCAAGGGAATCCCCGTCACGTACGTGCCCGCCCGCAACACCATCTTTCTCTCCTTCGCACTCGCCTGGGCCGAAGTGCTGGAGTGCTCGAATATCTTCATCGGCGTGAACGCCCTCGATTATTCCGGCTACCCCGACTGCCGGCCCGAGTTCATCGAAGCCTACCAGCGCATGGCAAACCTCGCGACCAAGGCCGGGGTGGAAGGCCGCACGCGCCTGCGCATCCACACCCCCCTGATCGGCTTCCGGAAGGCGCAGATTGTTCGGCTGGCCGCGGAACTGGGTGTGCCGTTCGGCGTCACGCACAGTTGCTACGATCCCGCGCCCGACGGCGCGCCCTGCGGCCAATGCGACTCCTGCCTCCTGCGCCGCAAAGGTTTCGAGGAGGCGGGCGTTGAGGATCGCTGAGCTGTTCTACTCGCTGCAAGGCGAAGGCGCATTGATAGGCGTGCCGTCGGTATTCATTCGGACCAGCGGCTGCAACCTGCGGTGCGCGTGGTGCGACACTCCGTATACCTCGTGGCAGCCGGAAGGCGCCGAGTTCCCGCTCGACCGGATTGTCGACGAGGTAAATGCCCATCCCGCGCGGCACGTCGTGATCACGGGCGGCGAGCCGATGATTGCGCCGGAAATCATTCCGCTCACCGAACGCCTTCGCCGGCTGGGACTCCACATCACCATCGAAACCGCCGGCACCGTATTCCAGCCCCTCGCGTGCGACCTGATGAGCATCAGCCCTAAGCTCTCGAACTCGACGCCGAGCGGCAATTTCGCACCCCAGCACGAACGCCTGCGCATCAATCGCCAGGTCCTGCTCGACCTGATGGCGCGCTACGAATATCAGCTCAAATTCGTGATCGAGAAACCGGCGGACATGGAGGAGGCGCGCGCGCTGGTCTCCTCGCTTTCCGCTGATCCGCAACGCGTCATCCTCATGCCGGAAGGCACCGATCGCGACCGGCTTCGCGAGCGCGGCGTCTGGCTGGCCGAAATCGCGAAAGCCGAGGGGTTCCGCTTCACGCCCCGGCTGCATGTCGAGCTCTGGGGCAACCGGCGCGGCGTGTAGAATAGCTCAACGTGACACCGATAACCGCTCTCCTCGCCGACCCGATTTGTCGCGAACATCTCGCGGGACGCCATCATCCCGAGCGTCCTGAACGCTTCGATGCCGTATTCCAGACGCTGCAGAAGGCCGGCCTCGCCGACCGCCTGACGCGCATTGAATCGCGCGCAGTCACCGAGGACGAAATGCTGCTTTGCCACACGCGCGAGTACTTGCGGATCGCGCAGCACGATGTCGAGGCCGGTTATCCGTCGCTGAGCACCGGCGATACCGACATCACGGCGAAATCCTGGGAAGTGGCTTGCCGCACGGCGGGCGGTGTATTGAACGCGGTAGACATGGTGCTCGCCGGGAAGGCTCGGAATGCGTTTTGCGCGGTTCGGCCGCCCGGCCATCATGCGACGCCCAACCGCGGCATGGGCTTCTGCCTGCTGAACAACGTCGCCATCGGCGCGCGGTATGCCCAGAAGAAGCACGGCCTGGGGCGCGTCCTGATCCTCGATTGGGATGTGCACCACGGCAACGGAACGCAGGATATCTTCTATAGCGATCCGACAGTCTTCTACTTCAGCACGCACCAGTGGCCGCTCTATCCCGGAACCGGCCGCGCCGATGAAACCGGCGCCGGCGCCGCGAAAGGCGCCACAATGAACTTCCCGTTTCCGGCGGGCTCCGGCCGCAAGGAAATTCTCGGCGCGATCGAGCATTCGCTGGTTCCCGCCGCCGCGCGCTTTCGCCCGGATCTCATTATCATCTCCGCCGGCTTCGATTCCCGCGTGGACGATCTGCTGGGCAGCTTCACCTTGACGGACAAAGACTTTGCGGACATGACCCAGGTGGTGATGGAGATGGCCGCTCAGCACGCCGGCGGCCGCGTGGTATCGGTGCTGGAAGGCGGCTATGCGTTGCCAGGATTGGCTTCGGCGGCTCTGGCACATGTGCAGACCTTGGCGGCTGTGTAGCGCCTGAAGCGGCTGCGGCCAATCGCGACAATCCAACTTGATATCATGGTTTTCCTTGGCCGATATCGTTCTCTCCTCAGATACCACGGCAGTCCGCCCGGGTGAGGAACTGGACGTCGCGGCGCTCGCGGCGTACCTTCGCGGAAAGCTCCAGGGCAGCGCGCCGCTGGAGATCGAGCAGTTCCCCAACGGTCATTCCAACCTCGTCTATTTGGTTCGCAGCGGCCGTCGCGAATACGTATTACGCCGTCCGCCGCTCGGACCGGTGGCGCCGAAAGCGCACGATATGGCGCGCGAGTACCGCGTGCTGAAGGCCGTCCATCCATATTTTCCAGAGGCTCCGCAGGTGTTTCTGTTGTGCGAAGATCCTGGCGTACTGGGCGGCACGTTCTTTTTGATGGAGCGGCGGCGCGGAATTGTCATCCGGGATGCCGCGCCCGCGGAACTGGCCGCCATTCCGGAGTATCCGCAGGTGCTGAGCGAGGCGTTCATCGATTGCCTCGCGCGTCTGCATGCCATCGATATTCAAGAAAGCGGGCTTACCTCGCTCGGTAAAGCCGAAGGGTTCGTCGAGCGGCAGGTGCGCGGATGGGCCGACCGCTGGACCCGCGCCCAGACCGAAACCATTGCCGAAATTGACAGCGTCATTCAGTGGCTTCACGATCGCCTGCCTTCTTCGCGAGAGGCCACCCTGGTCCACAACGATTACAAGCTGGACAACGTGATGATCCGGCCGGCCGGCGATGGCATCGAGGCGGTGCTCGATTGGGAGATGGCTACGGTCGGCGACCCTCTGGCCGATCTCGGCTTGACGTTGTGCTACTGGACCTGGGCCAATGTGGCGGCGCAGGAGAACGGGCACGCGCCGGCTGTGACCATCACCACGCAGCCGGGTTGGTACAGCCGCGAGCGGCTTTTGCAGCGCTACGCCGAACGCACCGGCCGCGACGTGGCTGGCGTCGGCTATTACGAAGTGCTGGGTGTATTCAAACTGGCGGTGATCCTGCAACAGATCTATTACCGGTTCCGGCGCGGCCACACGCACGACCAGCGGTTCCGCCACTTCGATCGGCAGGTGCGGGCGCTGGCCCGGCTCGCCGCTTCGCTGACGGAGACCTACCGTTGAGCCGGGTCTATTTGGTGCGGCATGGCCAGGCCGGCACACGCAAAGCTTACGACTCGCTTTCGCAACTGGGCAGGCGGCAATCACGACTGCTCGGGGAGTATTTTGTCGCGGAAGGGCTCCACTTCGCCGCCGCCATTTCGGGTGCGCTCGCGCGTCAGACACAAACCGCGGCCGAGGTCAGGGCGGCGTATTGCAATGCCGGCATTCTGTTCCCCGAGATCACCGTCGATTGCGGCTGGAACGAGTTTGATCTGACCCATGTGTATCGCGCGCTGGCGCCGCGGCTGTGCGCCGACGATCCCGAGTTCCGGCGTGAATACGAGGAGATGCGCGCCCAGGCGCGCGCAGCCGAGCACGAACACGAGGCCGTCGTGAACCGCCGCTGGCTGCCCTGCGACATGAAGCTGGTGAACGCCTGGATCGAGGGCCGATACGCGTACAACGGCGAGACCTGGCCGGCCTTCCGCGCAAGAGTGGTCGAGTGCCGCTCGCGCCTGGAGCAGGTCGCGCTCGATGGTGACATCGTCGTCTTCACATCCGCCACGCCCATCGGGATCTGGACGGCGGCGGCCATGGAAATTCATGACGAGCGGGCGCTGCGGTTGGCCGGCGTGCTACGAAATGCGTCCTGCACGGTGATGCGGTTGCGGGAAGGACAGTTGCGTCTCGACTCCTTCAACAATATCGCCCACCTTGGCGCCTCGGACCTGCGCACCTATCGATAGGAAAATGCATTTCGATTTCTCGGACAAGGTGAAAGACCTCCAGAAGCGCGTCACGGCCTTCATGGAGGAGCACGTTTATCCCAACGAAGCGACCTTCAACGAACATTGCCAGGGACCGGACCGATGGCAGCCGGTCCCGGTGATCGAGGAGTTGAAACCGAAAGCGCGCGCCGCAGGACTGTGGAATCTGTTTTTGCCTGCGAGTGAACACGGCGCCGGTTTGAGCAACCTCGAGTACGCTCCACTCTGCGAAATCATGGGCCGCTCCCCGCTCGGCCCGGAGGTCTTCAACTGCTCCGCGCCCGACACCGGGAACATGGAAGTGCTCGAGAGGTATGGCGCGCCGGAGCTGAAAGAGCGCTGGTTGAAGCCGCTCCTGGCCGGCGAGATCCGCTCTTGCTTCGCCATGACGGAGCCGAAAGTCGCGTCTTCGGATGCAACCAACATCGAGTCGAGCATCGTGCGCGACGGCGATCACTACCTCATCAACGGGCTGAAATGGTGGACCTCCGGCGCCGGAGACCCGCGCTGCAAGGTGGCTATCTTCATGGGAAAGACGGACCCGGCCGCGCCCAAGCACAAGCAGCAGTCGATGATCGTGGTGCCGATGGATGCGCCGGGCGTGACCATCCGGCGCCTGCTCACGGTCTTTGGATACGACCACGCGCCGCACGGCCACGGCGAGGTACTGTTCGAAAATGTGCGGGTGCCGGAGGGCAACCTGCTGCTCGGAGAAGGCCGCGGGTTCGAAATCGCGCAAGGACGGCTAGGGCCGGGGCGCATTCACCATTGCATGCGGCTGATCGGAGTCGCCGAACGCGCGCTCGAATCGATGTGCCGGAGGGTGCGTTCCCGCGTTGCCTTCGGGCGCCCTCTGGCCGAACAGGGCGCTCTTCGCGCCGACATCGCTACCTCGCGAATGGAGATCGAGCAGGCGCGCTTGCTGACCTTGAAGGCCGCCTACATGATGGATACAGTCGGAAACAAAGTGGCGCGTGCTGAGATCGCAATGATTAAAGTCGTGGCGCCGAACATGGCATTGCGGGTGATCGACCGCGCCATTCAGGCGCACGGCGGCGCCGGCGTATCCGACGACTTCGGCCTCGCCTGGGCTTGGGCCAACTCACGAACCCTGCGGCTGGCCGATGGCCCCGACGAGGTCCACCGCGAAGCCATCGCGCGGTTTGAGCTTGCCAAATACGGCGGCTGACGTTCATGTCTCTTCCCGACAGCTTGCGCGCAGGCCTCGCGGTCCCCGCCATCGCAGCGCCGATGTTCCTGGTTTCCGGCCCCGATCTCGTCGTTGAGGCGTGCCGGTCGGGGGTGATCGGCACGTTCCCATCCCTCAACCAGCGAACCAGCGAGGGATATGAAGCGTGGCTGGTCGAGATCCAGCATCGCCTCGCGGCCTTCCGCGCCGAGACCGGCCGCGCGCCCGCCGCCTACGGCGTAAACCTGATCGTTCACCGCACGAACGCCCGCCTGGAGCAGGACCTCGAAATCACCGTCCGACACCGCGTGCCGCTCGTGATCACGTCGCTAGGTGCGGCACAGGCGGTCGTGGATCGAATCCATGCCTATGGCGGCATCGTTTTTCATGACGTGATCCATCTCCACCATGCGCGCAAGGCGGCTGACACAGGCGTGGATGGCTTGATCGCCGTCGCGGCGGGCGCGGGCGGTCACGCCGGAACCCTCAGCCCGTTCGCGTTTGTCGCTGAGATTCGTTCCTTCTTCCAGAAAACAGTCATTCTGGCGGGCGCCATCACCAACGGCCGGCAGATCGCGGCGGCTCAACTGATGGGTGCGGACCTGGCGTATCTCGGCACCCGTTTCATCAACACGCGCGAGAGCCTCGCGCCGCCGGAATACAAACAAATGATCGCAGACGCTGCCGCGAAAGATATCGTGTATACGCCCGCGATCAGCGGAGTCCACGGCAATTTCCTGCGCGCCAGCATTGTCGCGGCGGGCCGCGACCCGGACCACTTGCCCGACCACGGCGGCCTCAGCGTCTCGGCCGACGGCGAACTGAAGGCGTGGAAAAAAATCTGGTCCGCAGGCCACGGCGTCGGCGATATTCACGATGTCCCGTCGACCGCCGAGTTGTGCGAGCGCCTGATCCGGGAGTATTCCGACGCTCGCGGCGGACGCTTTCCGCTGGTGGCCTCGTAATTCGATCGGCAATCCGGCTTGTTGGGTGCGCACGCGGGTCGCGCCCTTCAGCCGCTGCGCCAACCGGTGTTTCGCAGCCACTCTTCGTATCCCCGGAGCCACTTCACATATTCCGCGAGTGCGTCAGGAGTCGGTTCGGTCTCCACGGGGTCATCTTCTACGGGGGGCATTCCGATGGCAATCCGGCGCTCGTTCAGGTGTTCCGAGTCTTCGGTTTTCCACCGCCGATATTGGCCGTCCGCGCACAGCAGCGATTGCGTGCCGTATCGTTGAGGGCGGCCCTCGTACATAGCGATCCGGTCGAACAAATACGCCTCCTGAGCGGCGGGCACCTTCCCCTGTCTCACTTTTTCTTGCACGAGTCGAAGTGCGTGCCGCTGGAAATCCGGCTCACTAATCGCATGTTGGACAATGAACCAGGCGGACAGCGTGCCATCCGCGCCGGCCAGCTCGGTGTCAGGCCAGCCGTGTTTCGCGATAATCTCTCCGAGCCGTGCCGCGTTCCGGCGATGGACCGCTTCCATCGGCGGCGCGTATCCCTCGCCCAGTTCTCCTGATTGCAGAAGCTCCTCGCGAACACGCAGGTCTTCAGCCCGCATCGCGATCAGTTCTTGTCTGAGTGCTTCGTCCATCAGTTGTCCAGGTTCGTTTTAGACAATGGCCACGGCCAGCGCCCAACTGCCTTTAGTGCGGATTTCGCGAACTGCCGGCAGCGCTCGTTGGACGGCGTCGACTTCGTGGGTTTCGAATCCGCTGGCGAGGAGGATGCCGCCGGGGCGTAACGACCGCAGCAGGTCGGGTGCCAGTTCAATGATTGCTTCCGGGCTAATATTGGCAACGGCCAGATCGGCGATTTGCCCGCGGACCGCTTCGGCCGACCCGACGAAGCCGTCGCCCGCAACTTCCACCGCCACCGGATCGACGTCGCACGAATACACCCGCGCGGCGCCGAGCAGCCGCGCGCCCCGGCCAAGAATGCCGGAACCGGCCCCAACATCCAGCACCGTCATGCCGGGCTGGAGGTAGTCCTCCAGAGCCTCCAGACAAAGCTGTGTAGTCTCGTGGACGCCTGTCCCAAAGGCCATCCCGGGATTCACCGTGAGCCGAAACCGGCCTGCCGGTGTCGGATCGTCGCGCCATTCGGGAACCAGGAAAAAATGCCCGCCCACCAGCCGCGGTTGCAGCAGGTCGCGAGACGCCTGCACCCAGTCCCGCTGCTCCTCAATCCGCGCGGTCGAGCCCGGATATCGACCAAGGATCATCGCCCGATCCGCGCCGTCTTCAAAGAACGCACGCACGCGTTCTTCATCCAGCTC
>Ga0335081_10005871_pt1 | contig 19449 bp, 11 predicted proteins | sample Lox_Sample_35_FD_206713 | JGI IMG/M metagenome (GOLD analysis project Ga0335081, IMG submission 206713) | Soil microbial communities from Loxahatchee National Wildlife Refuge, Florida, United States - Lox_Sample_3.5 | ecosystem: Environmental > Terrestrial > Soil > Wetlands | place: USA... | reverse complement strand
GGGCGGGAAGGGAAGTTTAGCCATGAACGAGCACGTCAATACGATGACGCTATCGGAACGCGCCGACGAAATCGAAGAAAAGATGATGAACGAGCTGGCCGAGCGCGTCGCCACCAAGTCGGTGCTGTTCGGCATGGCCGACGGCAAGATCGAGATGCTGAACGGCTTCGAATACAAGAAGAACAACCCGGACAAATATTTTCTGATGGGCGCCGACCCGCGGCTGCCGAAAATGCCGGCCAAGCCGACGCTGATCGATTTCTTCAAGAACCGCTTCGCCTCGCTCAATCATCTTTTGCAGAGCGCGATGCTGGCGAAGAAGAACGGACACAGCGAAAAGATCATCCTGGCGTGCCTGCTCCACGACATCGGCGTGGCGAGCTTCATCCGCTGCGACCACGGTTATTGGGGCGCGCAGATGATCGAGCCGTATGTCGACGAAGAGGTCAGCTGGGCGGTGCGCATGCACCAGGCGCTGCGCTTCTTCCCGGATTCGTCGGTCGGCTACGAATATCCACAGATGTACATCAACAATTTCGGCGCCGACTACAAACCCGAGCCGTACATCGTGCGCGACTACGAGAACGCGAAGAAGCATAAATGGTACATGAGCGCGCGGCTGATCTGCGTGAACGACATCTACGCCTTCGATCCCAACGCCAAAGTCGACCTCGACGATCTTGTCGACATCATCGGCCGCAATTTCCGCCAGCCCGAGGAAGGTCTTGGCTTCGACGATTCGCCGTCGGCGCACATGTGGCGCACGCTGATGTGGCCGACGCGGTATTTGTGAGCGGTCATTCCGGGGTGCGGGCCTTGGTCCGCGAGCCCGGAATCCATAACCACGTGCAGCGAATATGGATTCCGGGCTCCTCGCTGCGCTCGGCCCCGGAATGACGGGGCAATGAATCTCTCCCCCGACCAGCCCCCCCGCCTCACCGCGCTCGACCGGCCGAATTCCTATATCGGCCGCTCGGTACCCCGGCCCAACCTGGCGCGGCTGACGGCCGGACGCGGGCAATATGTCAGCGACGTGGTCCTGCCGCGCATGGTGTATGTGGCGTTCGTGCGGTCGCCGCACGCGCACGCGCGCATCAAAAACATCGACACAACGGCAGCGAAAAAAGCGCCTGGCATCGTCGCCGTCGTCACCGGCGCCGAGCTTGCCAAGGTGATCACGCCATGGGTCGGCGTGCTCACGCACCTCAAGGGCATCAAGTCGGCGCCGCAGCATGCCATCGCGGTCGAGCGGGCCTGCTGGCAGGGCGAGGCGGTGTGCGCCGTGGTCGCACGCACGCGGGCGCAAGCCGAGGACGCCTGCGCGCTAGTCGATGTGGACTATGAGGTTCTCCCGGCCGTCACCGACGCCGAAACCGCGCTCGACGCCGCGACACCGGTGATCCACCCCGCGCTCGGCGACAATCTCACGTTCGAGCGCAGCCTCAATGCCGGCGATCCCGATAAGGGCTTTGCCGAAGCCGACGCGGTGGTCGACACCACGTTCGTGTTCGGCCGCCATACCGGCGTCACCAACGAGCCGCGCGCCATCGTCGCCGACTGGAATCCCGGCGAGCAGCGCCTGACCGTGTATCAGGGCACGCAGGCGCCGCACATGACGCAGAACCTGTTCGCCAAGCATCTCGACCTGGAAGAACACCAGGTGCGGGTGCTGACCAAGGACGTCGGCGGCTCGTTCGGCATCAAGGTGCACATCTATGCCGACGAGATGGCGGCGGTGGCGCTGGCGAAACTGCTCAAGCGTCCGGTCAAGTTCGTCGCCGACCGCTTCGAGAGTTTCGTCACCGACATCCACGCCCGCGATCACCGCGTCAAGGCGAAGATCGGCGTGAAGAACGACGGCACCATCACCGCGTTCGAGATCGACGACCTCACCGGCATCGGACCCTACTCGGTCTATCCGCGCACCAGCGGCATCGAGGCCAACCAGGTCGTCAATCTGGTCGGCGGACCCTACACCTGCCCGAACTATCGGGCCCGCGCCCGCGTGGTGTTTCAGAATAAGAACGTGATGTGCCAGTACCGCGCCGTCGGTCACCCGATCGCCACCGCGGTGACCGAAGGTCTCGTGGAGCTTGCGGCAGCGAAAATCGGGATGGATCCCGCCGACTTGCGACGGCGTAATTTGTTTGCCGACAACAGCTATCCGGCAACCAGCGCCGCCGGCCTGAAATTCGAGAAGCTGTCGCACCACGCCTCGCTCGACAAGATTCTGGCGATGATGGATTACGCCGCGCTGCGCGCCGAGCAGGCGCAGTTGCGCACGCGCGGCATCCACCGCGGCATCGGCCTTGCGTCTTTTATCGAAGTGACCAATCCGTCGGCCGCGTTCTACGGCGTCGGCGGCGCGCGCATTTCCTCGCAGGACGGCGCAACGCTCAAGCTCGACTCAACCGGCGCGGTGTTCGTGCATTCCGGTGTCACCGAGCAGGGCCAGGGCGCCGAGTCGGTGCTGGCGCAATGCGTCGCGACCTCGTTCGGCGTGCCGATCGAGCGCGTGCGCATCATCACCGGCGACACCGACAACACGCCTTATGGCGGCGGCACCTGGGCGTCGCGCGCTGCCGGCATCGGCGGCGAGGCGGCGTGGCAGGCCGGCAAGGCGTTGCGCGCCAACGTGCTGACCGCCGCCGGCTCCATTCTCCAGACGGACCCGAAGGCGCTTGATATCCGCGCCGGCGTCGTCGTCGACGCCGACACCGGGCGCGAGCGCATCGGCCTCGATGAGGTGGCGCGGATCGTCTATTTCCGCCCCGACACCTTGCCGCCCGGCGTGCAGGCCGAGTTCGTGGTGACGCGCCATTACGTGCCGCGCGCCTGGCCGTTCGCCTTCACCAACGGCGTGCAGGGCTCGTATCTGGACGTCGACATCCGCACCGGCGAGGTCACGCTGCTGCGCCACTGGTGCGTGGAGGATTGCGGCACCGTGATCAACCCGCAGCTTGTCGACGAACAAATTCGCGGCGGCATCGTTCAGGGCATCGGCGCCGCCCTGTTCGAGCACTGCCTCTACGACGAGGCCGGTCAGCTCCTCAACGCCACCATGATGGATTATCTGGTGCCGATGGCGACCGAGATGCCCGACATCGACATCGGCCACGTGGTGACGCCGACCGCGGATTCCGAGCTCGGCGCCAAGGGCGCCGGCGAGGCCGGCACCGCCGGCGCCCCGGCCTGCGTCATGAACGCGATCAACGACGCGCTGCGCCCGCTCGGCGCCGCGCCGATCACCGCGATGCCGATCACGCCGGAGCGGGTGTTGGCGGCGATGCGGAAATAATAACCCGCCTCCGTCATAAGGGGATCTATGGCGACGACACCCACCAAGAAGGCCTTCGGGGGTGATGTCGGCTGTCCGATGCATAAGCGACATCGCCGAACACGTTGGAAACGACGTGAATGACCCGGAGGCGACATGCGCCCCAGTTGTTCGCAATCACGAGTCCTATCGGACCAGGGCAAGGCCGGCCTTAATTCAGCTTGATGTTGGCCGCGTGAATCACCTTGCGCCACTTCTCGACTTCATCGGCGCGGAACTTGCCGAAATCGGCAGATGTCATCGGCACCGGCACGGTGCCGAGATCGGCCAGCCGGCGCGTTATTCCTGGATCGGCAAGGGCGATGTTGATTTCTTTATTGAGCCTGCCGACGATTTCCGCGGGTGTGTTTTTGGGCGCACCGAGGCCTGCCATAAAGCTCGCCTCGTAACCAGGCAGAAAATCGCCTACAGTCGGCAGATCCGGCAGCGCCTCGGAACGCACCGCCGAGGTCACGGCTAGTGCGCGCAGCGTGCCGGCCCTCACATGCTCGATCGCTGTCGGTATGACGGAGAATACCACCTGCACCTGTCCGCCGATGAGGCCCATCACCGCAGCCGCTGGACCGCGATATGGCACGTGCACCATATCGACCCCCGCCGCGGCCTCGAACAGCTCGCCCGCCAACTGGCCCAGGCTGCCAATGCCGGACGATCCGAAGCTGATCTTGCCCGGATTGGCCTTGGCATAAGCGATGAATTCAGGGATCGTCGTGGCGGGAAAGGCGGGATGCACCACCTGAACAAGCGGCCCACGGGCGATGCTGGCGACCGGCGCAATATCACGGATCACATTGAAGCTGAGCTTCTCGTTGAGCGTCGCATTGACTGCGTCCGCCGAGTTGGTCATGAGCAGCGTGTAGCCATCGGGCGATGCGCGCACAACCGCTTCTGCGGCCAGACTGCCGCCGGCACCTGGTCGATTCTCGATTATGAATGGTTGGCCAAGCCGTTCCGACAGCCGCTGACCGATCAGACGCGCAATGAGATCACCCGCGCTTCCGGGTCCCAAGCCGATAACGATGTGCACCGGGCGGCCCGGATAGATTTGCGCGAAGGCGATGCGCGGCATAGCTGGCAAGGCGGCGGCGCCGGCCGCCAGGCGAATGAAAGCTCTGCGGGCAAGTGTCATGGCTTCATTTCTCGGGTTCCGACCTGACTTTGCGTCAGTTGAACGCTGGGGGTGTGCTCAACTCGCGGCTGGACCGTAACCAGCGAAGCTAGTTAAGGTCCATCGTTCACGACCTTAATTGTTCTTACGCTGCGGCCATACGGTTGGGGGACGATGGATCGGGACGAGGTCAGCTTCGGCCGCTTTCGCCTGGATCTGAACCAGCGCCAGCTGGCACGTGACGGCGTGCCCGTCCCGCTCGGCAGCCGCGCGCTCGACATCCTCTGCACGCTCGTTTCGGCGCAGGGCGACGTGGTCACCAAGGACGAGCTGATGACCCAGGTCTGGCCCGGATTGGTCATCGACGAGAACACAATCCGGGTCCATGTGTCGGCGCTGCGTAAGGCGCTCGACGAGGGAGCGAGCGGCCAGACCCACCTGATGACGGTGCCGGGAAGAGGTTACCGGCTGGTCGGTCTCAAGCCGGAACTTTCCGCCGCCGAAGGCCGACCGGACGGCGCCTCGGGCTCGGCGCATTCAGAGAAGCCCTCGATCGCCGTGCTGCCATTCCAGAACATGAGCGGCGATCCCGCGCAGGAGTATTTCGCCGACGGCATGGTCGACGAAATCCTCACCGGCCTTTCGCGCATCAAATGGCTGTCGGTGATCTCCCGCAATTCGACCTTCACGTACAAGAACAAGCCGGTGGCCATCAGAGAGATCGCGGACAAGTTCGGCGTTCGCTACGTGCTCGAAGGCGGCGTACGCAAGTCGGGGAATCGGCTTCGGATCACGGCGCAGCTCATCGACACAGAGACTGATGCTCATCTTTGGGCCGAGCAATATGACCGCGTACTAGAGGATATCTTCTCCGTTCAGGATGAGATCACCATGTGCGTGATCGGCGCGATCGAGCCTAGTCTCAGAAATGCCGAAATCGAACGCGTTAGACGCCAACGCCCCAACGATCTCACCGCCTACGATCTCGTATTGCGATCGCTGCCATTTGCTCTAGGCGGGAACCCAAAGGATGCTACCATCGGGATTCCCTTGCTTGAGAGCGCTGTGAAGCTCCAGCCCAATTACGGCGCTGCTCATGCATTTTTAGGTTGGTGCCTCCATAATCGTTTTAATCGTGTAAAATTACGCGAGGCGGACCGGATTGCCGCGATTGAGCATGCGCACGCCGCCATTACCCATGGTAGCGACGATGCGACGGCGTTGGCGGTCGCAGCCTTTGTCATCGCGCTGGATGAGCATGACATCTCCGCGGCGCTCAAGCTCTTCGATCGCGCACTGGAGCTAAGTAACTCCAATGTTTTTGCGCTCGGCTTGAGCGCCATTACTCTCGCTTGGATGGGGAAGGTCGAACTTGCCATTGAACGGGCCGAGCGGTCTATTCGCTTGAGTCCATTCGATTCCTATAACTTTCGCTCGTACACAGCGCTCGCAATTGCATATTTTTTCCGTCAACGATATCAGGATGCTGTCGATGCGGCCCGGCAGGCGATCGATTACAACCCGCGCCTCAACATTTCGCGCGCAGTGTTGGCGGCCGCACTCTTGCGAGTCGGACGCGGCACGGAAGCGAAAGCGGCCGCGCAGGATGTGCTGAAACACGAGCCTACCTTTACAATTCGCGGAACCTCGCTTGTCGCTGATCTTGAATCGGCGGTGTTTCAGCCTTTTGCCGACGCTTGGCACGAACTCGGCTTACCGGAATGACCTCCATAGGACGACGCGATAGGTTGCGCGTTAGCCAATCGAGGTATGGCCGGCAATGACTGCAAAGCCCGGTGATTGGCTACAACGTCGCCTTCTGACTGTTAGCCGACATCAGCCGTGCGTTACTCTTCACTTTTGCAAATTGGGAAACAGTTTCACCGCATTGTCGCGCGCGATCGATTTACGCACGTCCGTGGCGAGAAAATCAGGCGCGTTGAAATCCTTCACTTCCTCCGCCACGACCCGATCGTTGCAGAACGGCCAGTCGCTGCCGAACAGGATGCGCTCCTTATCGGCGATGCGCGACAGCGTGCCCATGGCCTCGATACCGGAGGCCAGCGCATTGTCGTACCAGAATGTCTTGAACGCCGCGAAAATCTCGTCGCGCGTACGCCGATGCAGCCGTTTGTCGATCATCGGCGCCACCGACAGCCGCCAGGCCAGAAACGGCAGCGTGCCGCCGGCATGCGAGAGGATAAAACGGATATTGGCGAAACGCTCAAGCGCGCCGGTGAACACGAGATTGACCGCGGCGCGGGTGGTGTCGAACGGATACTCGATCATGAAGCCCGGCCATTGCAGATCGAGCGAACGGCTCGACGGATGCAGTCCCGGATGGATGTGCACCACCGCCTTGGCGTCATCCAGATACGCCAGCAGCGGATCGAACGCGGCATCGCCGAGGAATTTTTCATCGTAGCTGGCGAACAACGAAATGCCGTCGAAGCCCAGCGTCTTGAGACAATAGCGCGCTTCCGCGATTGCAGTATCGATATCGTGCATCGGCAACAGCCCGAAACAACCGAAGCGCCGCGGATGCTTCGCGATCAGCTCGGCCGCATAATCGTTGCAGCGCCGCGCGAAGGCGGCCGCCTGCCCCTCCGGCATGAAGGCGACGCCAGGCTGCGCGATCGACGTGATCGCCAGCGCGATGCCGTGCTTATCCATCAGCTCGAGCGCGAGCTTTTCCGACCAGTCCGGATAGCGGCCGATCGCCGGCCCCCTGCCCGCCTCGTACACAGCGTCGCTGTAGAATTGCGGGATCAAGTGGAAATGCACGTCGATCATGCCGTGTGCCATGCTGTCGTCCTCTCGCTCCTCTCGCCGCGCGGCGGGGAGAGGTGTAGATACACGACACTTTAGATACACGACACTTTAGATACATGACACTTGGAGGAGGCGCACCCGCATGCCCGATTGGAAAGACCAGCCCGTCGTTATCGTCGGCGGCGGCATCGGCGGTTTGAGTGCGGCGCTCGCGCTCGAACGCAAGGGCATACCGTCGCAGGTCGTCGAGCAAGCGCCCGAGTTCAAGGAGATCGGCGCCGGCATCCAGCTTGGGCCCAATGTGTTCCGGATGTTCGAGGTGCTCGGGCTGACCGCGGCGATCAACGCGCTCGCAGTGTTTCCCAACAACCTCATCATGCTGGATTCGGTCACCGGCGAAGAGGTCACCCGCATTCCGCTCGGCGATGCCTTCCGCAAAAGATTCACGTACCCGTACGCGCTGATCCACCGCGCCGATTTGCACAGGGTGCTGCTCGCGGCCTGCCAGAAATCCCCCCTCGTCCGTCTCGACGCCGCGCAAAAAATTGTCACCGTTGACGACGCCGCGGACGGCATCGTCGCCCACACCGAAAGCGGCAAGGAGTATCGCGGCGCGGCGCTGATCGGCGCGGACGGGCTGTGGTCGACGATCCGGCAGATGGTAGTCGGCGACGGCAAGCCGAATGTCGCCGGCCATATCACCTACCGCGCCGTGCTGCCGACATCGGAGATGCCGGAACAATGGCGCTGGCGCGACATGGTGCTGTGGGCCGGCGAGAAGGTGCACCTGGTGCATTACCCGCTGCGCACCGGCGAATTGTTCAACCTCGTCGCGGTGTTTCACTCCAACCGCTACGAGGAAGGCTGGGACAGCTACGGCGACCCGACCGAACTGCACGAACGCTTCGCCAAGACCTGCGAGCCGGTGCGCACGCTGCTTAACAAGATCGAAAGCTGGCGCATGTGGGTGCTGTGCGACCGGCCGCCGATCAAGGACTGGAGCAAGGACCGCATCACGCTCCTGGGCGACGCCGCCCACCCGATGCTGCAATATCTGGCGCAAGGCGCCGGCATGTCGATCGAGGACTCGGTATGCCTCGCCGACCGCGTGGTGGCGGCGAACGGCGACTATGCGGCGGGGTTCCGTGCCTATCAGCAGGCGCGCTACCTGCGCACCGGCCGCGTGCAGATCATGGCGCGCGTCTACGGCGAGTTCTATCACGCCGCAGGCGTCGCCAAGGAACTGCGCAACATGATGCTGTCATCGCGCAGCGCGGAAGATGCCATGGCGGGCATGGCGTGGCTCTATGGTGAGCAGAAGGAGCTGACACGCAGCACGGCGGCGATTGGTTCGCGGCCCGCCCCGGCGTAAGCTCTCATACCATTCATGCGGAGGCACGCCAGCGCTGGCGGCAGTGGACATGACCGAAGCCGAGGTCGACGTGACGGTTCGCAAGGCCGATATCCGGCAGGCGACGTTCAACGAAACGAATCCGAAAACACCCGAAGTGAGCACCGACGACGTGCGCCGTATCCTCGTCGACGGCAGCGCCGTCCTGCTCGACTCACGAAAGCGTGCAGAATACGCGGCCGGCCACATTGCCGGAGCGCGCAGCGCAACGCCGCCACCGGGCGCGCCGGCCGAGGAGTTCATCGCGGCGGTCGAGCGGCTGGTTGGCGGCGACAAGGCGACGCCGCTCGTGGTCTATTGCAATGGCGAACATTGCAAGCAGGGACGACGGCTCGCCGAGCAGCTGGCGGAGTCGGGCTTTCGCGACGTTAAGCGCTATCAGCTCGGCATACCGGTATGGCGCGCGCTTGGCGGCCCGGTCGAAATCGATCTCGACGGCATATTGCGCGTCTATCAGGTCGACCGCACCGCGATCTTTTTCGATGCCCGCAGCGCGGCGGACTTCGCCAAGGGCAGCATCGCCGGTGCGCATAACGTGCCGGCCGACACCCTCGGCGACGACGGTCTCGCCAAGGCGCCGCTGCCGCGCAACGACTTCAATACCCGGGTCATCCTGTTCGGACGCGATGGCGCCCAGGCCCGCCGGCTCGCCGACGCTATCGGCCGGACGCCCTTTCAGAACGTTTCCTATTTTCCCGGAACCTACGACGCGCTCGCGGCGGCGATAAATGCGAGCGGGCAGCCGCCGCAAAAGGCTTGATCGCCGGACGGATCATGAGTTCGCGCTCGTTCAATGCGCATCTGCCGCGTGCAAACGCTCATTGCGCAGCACCACGCAGGGGCCGCCCGCGGCGATGAGCTTGCCGCAGAATTTCTGCAAATATGACCTGTCATCGTCGGCGACGCGGATCATGTAGCGCGCGGCGCTACCCATGCCCGGCAGCCGGCCGCGCAACACGATCGGCTCGCGCTCGCCGATCTGCGCCGCGTAACGCTTCACCAGCATTCGATAAGTTGCCCATGCGCGGCTCTCAGACAGATTGGCGGTGAGCTGCGCGCCCCAGCGCGGCACATGGGCGGCGATGCGGTGCGCCTCCTCCGGCTTCGCCAGGACGAGGTTCGCAAGCCGCGTGCACGGCACGCCCTGCGGGATCGTGGTCTCTGCTTCCTTGGGCGGCGAGGCCGAAGCCCAGTCGTCCGCGGTCCAGCCGGTGATGATGGCGACGTAATCGCGCGTCTCGCTCGGCAGGCGACGCCGGCCGTCGAGCCAGGCGTTCACGCGTCCCGGCCCCGCGTTGTAACCGGCGGCGGCGAGCCCCAGATTGCCGAATTGCTTGCGCAGGTCGCCGAGATAACTCGCCGCCTCGCGCAACGCCGCCATCGGGTTGAACGGATCGGATAGCCCGCGATCGCCGGCCGTCGCCGGCATGAATTGCGCGATGCCCTCCGCACCCTTGCGGCTGATCGCCTGCGCATTGAAGCGACTCTCCTGCCAGATCACGCGCGCAAAGAACTCCACCGGCAACCCGTTCGCCGCCGCGTTCTGCTCGATCGCGTGGCAGATGTCGCCGGCGGTTGGCGCTTGCGCGCTCGCCGGTTGACCCGGCGCAGACTCTGCGGACCGTGCGGCAGGGACGGTTGCCGGCGGCGCCGAGGGAACCGCTCCGACCGCTTGCGGTTGCGCTGACGCCGCCGGCGCGCCGAACAGTAAAGCTATGCACCCGACAAGGACTGATGATCGTATCCGGATCATGACGCCGCGTGGAGCAGAATGCCGGCCGTTCTACATCGTGTCTGCACCGACTTGATGTCAGTTGGGATCGCACGCACGCGATGTCCAGGCCGCAGCTATTTTGCGAAGCTCAGGCGGCCTGCTCGGCGACGATTTCACGCCCGACGATCGCGCCGGCTACCTCGCGTTCCGGGATCGGCCGGCTGAACAGGAAGCCCTGCGCCTCCTTGCACCCTACGGCGCGTACGAGTTCCAGCTGCGAGCGGGTTTCAACACCTTCCGCGATCGTCGGCACGTTCAGGCTTGTGCCCAGTTCGGCAACAGCCCGGACGATCGCCAGGCAATCCGGTTTTTTATCTAAATCTTTCACAAATGAACCGTCGATCTTGATCTTCGTGAACGGGAACGCGCGCAGATGGCTCAATGAGGAATAACCGGTGCCGAAGTCGTCGAGCGCTATGCCAATCCCGAGCGCGCGCAGGTCCTGCAACACAGCGAGATTCGACTGATCCTCCTGCAGGATCACCGTTTCGGTAATTTCAAGCTCAAGCCGCTGTGGCGGCAGGCCGGTTTGGGCGAGCACATTGCGTATGGCGTCGGTCAGCTTACGGTCCTTGAACTGGGCCGGAGAAAGGTTGACCGCGACATGCGGAGCATTCGGCCAAGCGACGGCCGCGGCGCACGCGCTCCGCAGCACCCAGTGTCCTATCTCCACGATGAGCCCAACGTCTTCCGCAACCGGAATGAATTCGGCCGGGTCAACGGTTCCGCGCTGCGGATGATTCCAGCGCAGCAAGGCCTCAAGGCCGACAATTTCGTTTGAGGCAAGATCGATCATCGGCTGGTACACCAGCTCAAACTGATCGCCATGCAGAGCCTTGCGCAAATCGTATTCGAGCGCGCGCCGCGCTTGGGCGTTGGCCTCCATGGCCGGCTCAAAAAAGCGCCAGCCGCCCCGGCCGCTGGTTTTGACCGTATAGAGGGCGATATCCGCCTTCTTGAGCAGTCCGTCGGCCTCAAAGCCGTCTCGAGGAGCCAGCGCAACCCCGATGCTAGTTCCGATATCGACAGCGTGTCCGGATATTTCATAAGCTTCGCCGATGCGGCTCAGAATTCTGGCGCACAACGTTTCCGCTTCGGCATTGCCTCCGATGGCCATTTGAACGATCGCAAACTCGTCGCCGCCGAGTCGCGCCACCGTATCGGCTCCGCGGACCGCCTGGCACAGACGCTGCGCTGCGACCTTCAGCAAAGCATCGCCCGCCGCGTGACCCAGCGTGTCGTTGACATCCTTGAAGCGGTCGAGATCGAGAAGCAGCACAGCAAACGATTCTCCGGTACTTTTTGATTGAGCCATGGCCTGCTCGATCCGCTCGCGAAATAGCACCCGATTGGCGAGGCCGGTCAATTCATCGTGCCGCGCCATGTGAGCGACCCGCGCTTCGCTGTTCTTGCGCACGGTGACATCGGTATAGGTCCGAACCAGACCGCCGCCGGGCAGCGGCACACTGCAAATTTCGAGCACCGTCCCGTTCGGCCGCGTCCGTTCAAAGGTGCCGATGTCGCCCAGCCCACCGGCCTTGACGAAATCGCGCACCTTCGGATCCAATGTTTCGCCGTCCTCGCCGAAATCGCCCTGCTCCCACAAGCATTTCATCACATCGCTGAACGACCGGTGCCCTTCGATGAACTCCTGTGGCAATCCAAGAAGCTCGATTGCCTGATGATTGATGATCGCGACTTTGTTGTCGCTGTCCACCATCATCAGTCCCTGGCCCATATGTTCGAGCGTGACGGCAAGCTCACGCGATTTTTCCAGCGCTGTGGCCTCGCTAACTTCGAGCGCAGCTTGCGCGGTTTGAAGTTTCGACCGGTGGCGGGCGTTCAAGATGACGCCGAGAAAAATCAGCACCGTTATCCCGCAAGCCACCAGCCCGTCGACATTGCGGGTGCGAAAGTACGGCGCCATCAACTCGTTTTCCGAAACCGCCACAGTCGCAACAAGAGGAAGCCCCTTGACCTTGTAGAACGAGACCAGGCGGCGCACGCCGTCGAAGCCTTCCGCGTAAAAACTGCCGCTGTCCGGCTGCGGATGCATCGACCAAAGCGGAGCCTGGACGGTTTGACCGAGCATTAACCGCGTGCCGCCCCTGGCGGCGCGCACCACGCTGTCGTCGCCGATCAGCGTCACGCGGCCTTCCTTGCCGACGTTGATGATTTCGTAGAAGCGCGTCAGCGACGCGGGATCCGCGGCGAGCGCGATCACGCCCTCGAAAGTGCCGTCCTTCGCCAGAATGGGGCGCGCAAAAACTGTAATCCATTTGCTCAGCGCCCGGCCGAGCACAGGCTTGCCGATGAAGAGCCTGTCGCTCGGATCCTTGAGGAATGTCAGATAGTGCGCACGATCGCGCAGGTCGATCGGAGCGGCCACATCGCCATTGCCGTTTGCCACGAATCCGAAGCCATCCGGACGGATGATCGTGATGTTGACGATGAGATCGGTCGAATATCGCGGGTCCGCGGCGAGGTCGCGTACATTGAAGTGTTGCGGGTCGGACAGCCACCGGGCGCGCAGCAACAATAGCGTCTTGTCGATTTCGCTGACTTGACGCAGCACGCTTTCTTCATAAGCGCGCGCGAGATTGGCGCCGTTTTCGCGCGCGACTTGGAGCGCGTGATCTCTCTCTGCATGAGCGTTCCAAAGAAAACCGATCCAGATGAGCGCGACAATCACCGCGCCCAGATAGGTCGTCGGGTTGCGTAGCGAGCGCAATAACAAACGCCAATCGATCTGGCCCATTCGACGCCGATGCCACTGGTATGGTTTTGTCGAAATGTAAGCGCGGAACGCTTGATAAGAACTTATTTTCCTTATCCGTGAATCTACCTAAGTGAACGCGCGTGCCAACGCTCGGCCGCAACGCGGGCCGGTCGCGCACGCTCGATTGCACGCTTGTTCTGTCCACGGCCGGCAACGAATGAGTAAATTTGCACAATTCGCCGCTCGTCTACGCGGCGTGCACCGTGACCGGCTTGCGGCGCGCAATGATGGCCCGAACATCCGATGCCGGAACCGGACGGCCGAACAGAAAGCCCTGCGCCTCCTTGCACCCGGCGGCACGCACGAGCCGCAACTGCGCCGGCGTTTCGACGCCCTCGGCGATCGTCGGCACGCCGAGACTGCGTCCGAGGTCGGCAATGGTGCGCACAATCGGTGCGCTCTCCGAATTCTCGCCTAGCTCCCTGATGAACGACTGGTCGATCTTGATCTTGCTGAAGGGAAATGCGCGCAGATAGCTCAGCGAGGAATAGCCTATACCGAAGTCGTCGAGCGCAATATTCACGCCGAGCGCGCGCAACTCCTGCAGCGTCACGCGATTAGGCTCGTTCTCCTGCAGGACGACGGTCTCGGTGATTTCCAGTTCCAGACGCTTGGCGGGCAGCCCGGATCTCGCCAGCGCATTCTTCACGGTGCCGACCAGACCGTGATCCTTGAATTGCACCGGCGAGAGATTGACCGCGATCCGCACTGAAGCCGGCCATTGCGCGGCCGCCGCGCATGCGGTGTTAAGCACCCACTCACCGATCTCCGAAATCAGGCCGGTGTCCTCCGCCACGGGAATGAATTCCGCCGGCATGATCAGGCCGCGCCGCGGATGGTTCCACCGCAGCAGCGCCTCCAGGCCGCTGATTTCCTTCGAGTCGAGATCGATTGTCGGCTGGTAAACGACGTCCAATTCGCCCGCCGGCAAGGCATGGCGCAAATCTTGTTCGAGCGCGCTCCGGGCCTGCGCCTGTGCCTCCATGGCGGGTTCGAAGAAACGCCAGCTGCCGCGGCCCGCGGTCTTGACCGAATAAAGCGCAATATCGGCATTCTTGAGCAGGCCTTCGGCCTCCAATCCATCGTCCGGCGCCACGGCGATGCCGATGCTGGTGCCCAAGTCGACGCCATGGCCGTCAATTTCGAAGGGCTCCTTGATGGCGTCGAGGACGCGGCTGCAAAGCCGCTCCACATCGGCCCGGCTCTCGACCGACGTCTGAACGATGGCGAATTCGTCGCCGCCGAGACGCGCGACGGTGTCGGTCTCGCGCACCATCCGGCACAGGCGCTGCGCCGTGATTTTCAGGAGCGCGTCGCCGGCCGGATGGCCCATCGTGTCGTTAACGCCTTTGAAGCGGTCAAGATCGAGCAGCAGCACCGCGAAGCGTTCGTCGGTGCGCCTGGTTCGAGCGATGGCCTGATCGATGCGCTCGCGGAACAGCACACGGTTGGCGAGGCCGGTCAGCTCGTCGTGGCGCGCCATGTGGGCGATGCGCGCTTCGCTGTCCTTGCGCTCCGTCACGTCGGTGAAGGTGCGGACAAAGCCGCCGCCGGCCAGCGGCACGCTGCGGACCTCGAGCGTCGTGCCATCGGGGCGGGTGCGTTCGTAAAGGCCGATTTCACCGAGGCCGCCGGTCTTGACGAATTCGCGGACCTTCGGATCGAGCGCTTCGCCGTCGCGGCCGAAGTCGCCCTGCGCCCAGAGGCAGGACATCACGTCGGCAAACGGCCGTTGCCCGTGGATGAAATCGGGCGGCAGGCCCAGCAATTCGACGGCCCGATGATTGATCACCGCAACCTTGCGGTCGCCGTCGACCATCATCAAACCCTCGCCCATATGCTCCAGCGTGATTTCCAGTTCGCGCGATTTCTCCAGCGCCATCGCTTCGCTGGCGTTGGCGGCGGCCTGTGCCGCTGCGATCCGCCGACGGTGTTGAGCATTAAGCACGATGCCGAACAGGATGAGCGCGGTGATGCCGGCGGCGACGAAATCATCCATGTGTTGATCGTGCAGGAGTCCGGCCATCAGCTCCTGCTCGGAGAACGCAACGCCGACGATCAGCGGCAGACCCTTGACTCTCCGAAACGTGATCAGCCGCCGCACGCCATCGAACGCCTGCGCATAGAAGGAGTCGCCGTCGAGATGCGACTTCCACAGCGGCGGATTGAGCTTCTTGCCGACAATGTTGCGGTCGCCGCCCTTGGCGGCGCGGACGTAATCGTCCTCGCCGATCAGCGTGATGCGGCCCTGCTTGCCGATGTCGATCACTTCGTAGAAGCGTGTCAGCATCGCCGGATCGACGCCGAGCGTGATCACGCCTTTGAAGCTGCCGTCGGACGCGATGATCGGGCGGGCGAACGGCACAATCCAGGTGTTCGTGGCGCGGCCGAGGATCGGTCGGCCGATATAGAGCCGATCACTGGGGTCCTCCAGAAAGGTCCGAAAGTGCTCGCGGTCGTGCAGATCGAAGCGCTGCCCGGCCTGCGCGCTGCCGGAATTCACCATGATGCCGTTGGCATCGATCAGTGCGGCATTCTTGACGAGATCGCTGGCATAGAGCGGGTTCGTCGCGACGCGCCGGATATCGAAATGCTGCGGATCGAACAGGTAGCGCGCGCGCAGCAGCAGCAGCGTCTTGTCGATCTCGCTGACCGAGCGGACGACACTTTCCTCGAACGCGCTCGCCAGGTTCTTGCCGTGCTCGCGCGTCACCGTCAGGAAATTCTGCGTGCTGTTGTACTCGCTCCAGAGCAGGCCGACCCAGATGACAGCGGTCATGACGAGGCCGAGATAGGTCGCGGCGTTGAGCACCCACCGCGCCCGTAGCCAAAAATCTGTGCGTATCATGTCGCGCGACGCCGGTCGTTTTTATGTGACGAATTTTAGCCCGGCAAGCTTGCGGAAGATTTACGTTTTCGCCTCGCATACCTCCGTAAGTGTACGTATCGGCGGCAACGAACCGGGCATGGCAATATGCTGTTAAGCATGCCGCCAACGCGAGACATCGCTGTCGCGAGCCACCTTTGGGCATGCAGCAAAGAAAAACCCGGCCCTTCTGGGCCGGGCGGTGCAGTAAGCAATAGGAGGTTTGTTGTTATCCTGGATTTGATCCTTGACGCCTCGGAATCCGCGTGCGGTTCAACTTTCTGATGGTCATGAGCTAACACGCACGGGGGCCCGGCGAAATTCAGGACTTCTCCGTTACGGGCTGGTCCGCGCCCTGCGTTAGCCGTTCGCTAACGCTGCCACGCGCCGTGCGGCGCCGGCAGAATGACGAGGAGGCCTCCGCACTCCAATCCCGGCATTCGCCGCGCCCAAGCCGGGCTACGAAGTGCCAATCCCCTTGCCTTTCAGCGCAGTCCCTATCTCTCCCAAAATCACCGGATCGTCGATCGTCGCAGGCATGGTCCAGTCCTCGCCGTCGGCGATCTTCTTCATGGTGCCGCGCAAAATCTTGCCGGAGCGGGTCTTCGGCAGCCGTGCCACCGTGATGGCGATGCGGAACGAGGCGACCGGGCCGATCTTTTCGCGGATGAGCGCGATGCACTCTTTCTCGATCTCCGTGGGCGGGCGGTTGACGCCGCTTTTGAGCACGATAAAGCCGCATGGCACTTCACCTTTGAGGTCGTCCTTGACGCCAAGCACGGCGCATTCGGCGACGTCGGGGTGAGCGGCCAGCACTTCCTCCATGCCGCCGGTCGAGAGGCGATGCCCGGCGACATTGATGATGTCGTCGGTGCGGCCCATGACAAACACGTAGCCGTCGTCGTCCTTAAAGCCGGCGTCGGCGGTTTTGTAGTAGCCGGGAAATTCGTCGAGATAGCTCTCGCGCATGCGCGCGTCGGCCTGCCACAACGTCGGCAGGCAGGCCGGCGGCAGCGGCAGCTTGACGACGATCGAGCCCATCTTGTTGGCGGCGACTTCCTTGCAGGCTTCGTCGACGATGCGCACGTCGTAGCCGGGCATCGGCACCGTCGCCGAGCCGTACTTGACCGGCAGCGTGCCAAGGCCAACGGGGTTGCCAGCGATGCACCAGCCGGTCTCGGTCTGCCACCAGTGATCGAGCACCGGGATTTTCAGAAGATTCTCGGCCCACTGCACGGTATCGGGATCGGCGCGCTCGCCGGCCAAAAACAATGTGCGGAACTTTTTCAGATTGTATTGGGCCAGAAATTTTCCTTGCGGGTCTTCTTTCTTGATGGCGCGGAACGCGGTCGGCGCCGTGAACATCGCCGCGCAGCCGTGCTCAGCGATGACCCGCCAGAACGCGCCGGCGTCGGGCGTGCCGACCGGCTTGCCCTCATAGAGGATCGTGGTGCAGCCGTGAAACAGCGGCGCGTAGACGATGTAGGAATGGCCGACCACCCAGCCGACGTCGGACGCTGCCCAATACACTTCACCCGGTTCGACGCCGTACAAATATTGCATCGACCATTTCAGCGCGACCATGTGACCGCCATTGTCGCGTACCACGCCTTTAGGCCGGCCGGTCGTGCCCGACGTGTAGAGGATGTAGAGCGGATCGGTCGCCGCGACCGGCACGCAGTCATAGACCGAGCGGGCGTGAATGAGCGCATGGTCGCGCATCGCCGCCCAGTCGCGATCACGCCCTTCGATCAAGGTGGCCTGCGCCTGCGACCGCTGCAAAATCAGACAGGCGCTGGGCTTGTGCGCGGAGTGCTCGATCGCCTCGTCGAGCAGCGGCTTATAATGCACGATACGGCCGGGCTCGAGCCCGCAGCTTGCCGAGAGAATGACCTTCGGCTTGGCGTCGTCGATCCGCGTCGCCAACTCGCGCGCTGCAAAGCCGCCGAATACCACCGAATGGACGGCGCCGATGCGTGCGCAGGCCAGCATGCTGATCACCGCTTCCGGCACCATCGGCATGTAGAGGATGACGCGATCGCCCTTTTGCACGCCGAGATCGCGCAGCATGCCGGCCAGCACCTGCGTCTCGGTGAGGAGGCGGTGATAGCTGATCGTTCGCGTTGCGCCGGCCAGCGGCGAATCGTAGATGATCGCCGCCTGCTCACCGCGGCCGGAATCGACATGGCGGTCGACGGCGTTGAAGCAAGTGTTGCAAACGCCACCGGCGAACCAGCGGCCGTAAATGCCGGCCTTCGGATCGAACACGGTCTTGGGTTTTTCGAACCAGTGGATCGCCTCGGCCGCCTCACCCCAAAAGGCGAGCGGATCGCGCTGCCAGCGCGCGTAAGCTTCGTGATAATGGCTCGATCGGGCGTCCATAATCTTGGCTCCTGGCAAATCTCTCGGAAGCGTACAGCGAATAGCGAGTGGCGAACAGCGAATAGAGGGAGCAAGCGCGTGCCCTTCCCGCTCGCAACTCGCCATTTGCTATTCGCTTCCCTTGAGCCCCGCGCTTTGATCTATGTCATCGTCCCTGCCGTTCTTACTCCGATACTGCCGTGATCACCGATCCGCTGTTCTATGTCGTGGCCATTCCCGCTGTGCTCCTGCTCGGCCTGGGCAAGGGCGGCTTTGCCGGCCTTGGCATGATCTCAGTGCCGCTGTTGACGCTGCGGGTGCCGATCCTGCAGGCCGCCGCCATTATCCTGCCGCTGCTCGTTACCCAGGACGCCATCTCGGCCTGGACCTATCGGCGCGACTGGAGCGCCTGGAACCTGAAAGTGCTGATCCCGGGCGCGATCGTCGGCATGGGCGCCGGCACACTGTTCGCGAGCTACGTCTCCAACGCGGCGATCGAAATTGCCGGAGGCCTGATCGGGCTGTCATTTGTGCTTTACCGCTGGCTCGGCCGCTGGCTGTGGCCGCATCTCGTGCGCGCCAGCGAAAAGCCGAAACAGCCGCACGCGCTCGCCGGCATGTTCTGGGGATCGCTTGCCGGCTTCATGTCGCTTCTGGTCAATGTCGGCGCCCCGCCCTACCAGATCCACATCCTGCCGCAGCGCCTCGACAAACTCACCTTCGTCGGCACCACGGTCTTGTTCTTCGCCTTCATGAATCTGATGAAGATCGGTCCCTATTTTCTGCTCGGCCAGTTTTCGCTGCGCAATTTCGGCACGTCGATGGCGCTGTGGCCGCTGGCGGTCGCGGCGAATTACCTCGGCATCTGGCTGGTGCGGCGGACGCCGACCGAGCCGTTCTATCGCATCACTTATCTGTTGATGTTTTCGATTTCGGTGGCGCTGATCTGGCAGGGATGGGCGGGGCTCGGCGGACACAGCGGCTAGCCAAGAGGCGAATAGCGAATAGTGAGTACCGAATGGGGAAGCGATTTCCCTATTC
>Ga0335081_10005868_pt1 | contig 19452 bp, 15 predicted proteins | sample Lox_Sample_35_FD_206713 | JGI IMG/M metagenome (GOLD analysis project Ga0335081, IMG submission 206713) | Soil microbial communities from Loxahatchee National Wildlife Refuge, Florida, United States - Lox_Sample_3.5 | ecosystem: Environmental > Terrestrial > Soil > Wetlands | place: USA... | reverse complement strand
ACCGAAGGTCCGAGCGCACGCGAGCCCCGAAATCCTGACGCCATGTCAGAATTTTCCTCGGTTCGGCTGAGAGAGAGGAGTTCAATGAAATTCAGCCACATAATTCTCTTCTTGTGTCTTGCCCAGCTGGCAGATGCGCAAACCGTCCTGAACCCGCAACGCAAAACGTTGACAGGAAACTGGGTTCCGACAGACCAATCGTTGGTGCCGGAAGCGATACTCGCGGCGCACGCCGCCGCCGGGTTGGAGTATCCCAGCGGCAGCTGTGTGTTCTCGCTCACGCTAAAATCCACCGATAAGAAGCCCGTCCGTTACGAGCAGGCGTCGGAGCTGCGTCGAAACAGCGATGGCACGTGCGAGATGGATTTCGACGCCGGCGATCCGGCTCCAAACTCTATATGCTCGGGGACCGGGCCCGACCCCAACAGCGGGGAAGGAATCGGCGGTGGGAACGGCGGCATAACGGCTGGTTTCGCCGACCCCGTCTGCGCGGCGGTAACCAAACTTTGGGTCGGGCAGAGCTTCAGCTACGACGACCTCTGCATTTACAGTCAAAACGCGTGGTCGGGCGCCTGGCAGCTGGTACAAACCGGGTGGTTGGGTTTAGGGTACCAGTTCAGCGCAGGCATGCAGGGCCCGTGTCCTCATTGCCCAATGGGAACGGGTTACATGGGGGCATCATACGCTTCGGCAACAAACGGCACATTCACAAATTCCGTGTTCTGTTACGCTCTAACGGGTCATCCCGGCGTGACCTTCACCGATTACTCCTACGTGTCCGACTACGGGTTGCCGGGCGGCTCAACCTATTGGTCGTTCTCGTCAACCGCAACGGGAGCCTGCTCTGTGCTGCTCCACTCGTTCTTTACGTTTACGTAGGCGTATTACGTCCGGTCTATAATAGACGCGGTGGTTCACGCCTAAGGCGTGGCTTCTACCGTGGCCTTATTGCGAGGAGGGAAAGGCGCATGTGGAGAAAAGGAATATGGGCGGCCACGCTCGTCGCCTTGCCTATCTCGATAGTGGCAATTGCTTCCGTGGCTTACTGTGGGAGGGCGCTTATCAGCCCTTGCGTCGGCTGGGGTGGCAGTCCTCCCACAAACGTAACCGAAAAAGCAACATGCAAAGCGTATACAGTGGATTCGCGCACGAGGGCCCAGGCCGTACTTTCCGCGGCGGGAGTGCAAGGTGTAATACTTCTCGCAGCCGTCCTGGCTGTGTGGGGCACCGTTCGCTTGCGGCAACTCGCGGTGGTCGGCGCTGGGCTCTTGATGCTTCTGGAGACAATTCCAACGCTGTTTAGCTTCTCACCCCTGGCACTGTTCGCGGGAATTGGATTATTGGTCGTCGGCTACAGAATGCCTAATCAAACGTCGCTGCAAAACGTGTCGTAGCAAGCGGCATGGCCAAAGCCGCGGGGCTGCTCCTTCAAGGCCGCAACCGGCGTGCTTGCCCCGTTGCTCTTGCCATCCAGCCTGTATACGACTCCAAGGATAGCCAAACGGTGACAGGCAACCCTGTCCACGCGCCCAAGGGGCGTTGACGTCCTGCGAGCCACTTCGCTGGCATCGTTCCAAACCACCCAGTCGCCGTGGGACTGCTGCGCCATGTGGGGAAATTCGCTGCGCAATTGGACGAGTTCCGACGGGCGCGCGTAAGGGAGGGGATCGATCAAGACTGACTTGATGGCGGCAAAAACCACGGCGGTCGCGCCGACGCTCAGCGCGATCGAGGTTAAGGCGATGCCGGTGGAGACGGGAGCGCGCCGAAGGAGCCGGAGGGCGAGGCGAACGTCGTGGAGGAGGGACATGTGCTTTCCATTTTATTTATCCGGGACGGATCGGGGCGGCCGTGGCCGATTGCTCAGAGCGATTCGCCTCTGAATTCGCTCTATGGCTATTTTCTTCTGCTCGTCGTATTTCGGCGCTAATGGAATTGTGGAGAGTTTTCGAAGCGTGTCCGGATCGCGAGAGTTTAGTCCAAGGTAATGAAGACTGATGTCGATGAACTGGCCATGCTCCAGGAAAGTCAGAGCCGCGTCCGATAAGTCGATATTCTGGCGCATCGCCGCGCCAAGCAGGTGTCCCAGAACCGCACCCTGCATAACTGGGTGGACGGGGGCGTCGAGCAACACACGCGCAATGCTTGGGGCGTATGTGGAGAGTTGTTTTGCCCTTTCGAGAACGCCCACAAATGCGCCCACTCTGGAATTCACCACATCTGCATCTTTCAGGTCGCCTTTGTTGAAGTTCCCAATTACAATCCGGCGCATCTCGGCATCGCTGACCGGCCCCCTGGAAAGCAACTCGGCCATCACGATGGCGTCTCGATTATGCGGATAGGTGAGGAGCCACGGAGCTTTGTATCCCTTCCCCAGTTCGGCGAAAAGTGCCTCCCTTGGCGCCGTGGCTAGTCGAGAGCGCAGCGGAGGGAATCGCTCCGGGACTTCAGAAGCCGCGGGCGGGTATATGGCCGCAAAAATTGCCTTCGACATCTCGATCGAGACGTAGGAGCGGCCGCCATCGGCACGCGCGCTGAAACCCAGCCAATACGTCCCACGTTCCGTTTGCATGTACGTACCGAGCCCGACCACATCCTCTTTCCCTGGCGTCGCGTTCAGATAGAACAACTTGAGCGCCGAAAGGTTGATGAACCGATTCCAATCCAGGAGGTTCTCAAAATAAGTTGGCAGGCTGTCCGGGTTCAACGTCTCGGGCGTGACCGCAGTGACGAGCACCGTGGAAGAAGGCGCGTCCCACAGCCAGAAGGCGCGTTCGGGGCGGCCAGCATCGGCCGGGGTCCACCGGGCGACCAGGATATCGCCCTCGTTCGATTGAAAAGTCTCGATCCAGGGATCGCCGAAGGCGCCGAGATCGATGCGGAGAGATTTGGCGGCCGCCTGCTTGGCTGCACTCACGACCTCGGCCTCCCAACTACCGGACACGAGAGGGTGCAGGTTCTGAATGTGCAGCCTGCCAATGATGTCTCGGAGTCTATCGGTCCGGAAGTGCCTTGTCGGTGGCTCGACGGAAACATGAACGGTGCGCGTCTGGGCGAGGCAGACGGCCGCGAAGGCGATGACAATAAGAGAAATAACTTTAGCTTTGTTTTCATTGCGATACTTCGTTGGACGGACAATCGTTAAGTGGGAGCGGGATTTGGCCGAAGTTTGGCGGGTCGGGCGGCGGTGCTTGTGGCGGATTACTATTTACATCCCAGAACCATTCCTGGTAATCAACTTGACTTATCAGATAAGTACTCGTCAGGACGCGAAAGGCCAGGCGATTTTCCGTTGTCGTTGGACTCACGGCACAGCCGGTGAAATTGAGCGGCCCGTTCGAGATTGGGAACACAGTGAAAGTCGTTGGAGCATCGACATCCGGAGAGCCAAGAACAAGAAAACCCTCGAAGTAGTTGCCGCCGTGGAAGCTCAATGAGTACACGCCATCGTTTATCATTTGCGATTCCTGTGTAGTCGCGTCGGTATCCCCTGTAGGAAGTGCACCGGTTGCATACGCCTTTCCCGCATTCGCCGTGACATAACCAAGCTGCTGTAGCTGAGCTGCCGCGATAGCAGACACGGACTCGCAGTCGAGGCCGTCCTCCTCAGGGGGCAATCCATCCAACGCGGCCCAAACATTATTCGGATTGGCCACGTGGAAGCTGGCATCGAGCCCTGGGCTAGTTTGTAGCTGGTCAGCTAACTTATACTCCGTGGCTAACAGGCCCGTATCCGCTGCGAAGCCGTCCGCGACGGCTACTACATAAGCCATGCGATAGGTGGTGGTCCGGTACGCATCGCTGGGCGGGTTATCGAATGTTGAGTGCATCAAGTAGATCGAATGATAGGTCGTTTGAAACTGCTGAAAATCTCCACCCGGGAATTGGATGCTCCAATTGAATGTGTACCATCCGGAATGAATTATGTTTGGGAAATTGCTCGACATTGAGATTGAAGACACCGTCGCCTCACCGTTCACGAACGAGGCCTGGACCGCACCGAATGCAAAATCGGCAGGATCGACGGTGACCCGTATGGTTGCGGTAGTGGAGGCCGTTGAATCAATCTGCAGCACAACGGTCCGGAGGGAACTAGAAGATCCACCGAATGAAGGCCGCGGGGTCGTTCACGGCAGGATTGCTGTTCCCAAGCGGATCAACCCACACTAACGAGGAATCCGCGGGCGTGCCGGTCAGTGTAGTGCCGTTGTCGGCAAATGTTGAGGTACGATACAATTCTTGCCGGTTCGTACTAGCCCATCCGAACTGAATTAACATGGCAGGCGCGGCGTATTGGAAAGTGCCTGCGAGCGAAAAGCTTCCGCCGTACAAGTACCAGGGAACCTTGGTAGCGTTAGCCACAATCGTCACGCTCACGTCCTGATTCCGGCATAGGCTTGCGACGCTGATCGTTGTGGTGACCGTTTTCGCGTAGATGTATGATGAGATCTCTGTCCAGGATGAGTCAATCGTGGCCAGCGAAACCGTCTGCTGTCCGCTGTCATACAGCCCGCCGCCAATACTAACTTCATAATCGACGACCACGGGGTCGTATCCCTGCGGAACATAGCCGTTAAAGTTCAGAGTGTAGGAGAGAACCACGTTATTTCGTCCCCTGGGGATTGACACGGTACCGCTCGCCGAATCCGCGCCGTAGCCCTCCTCCGGTTGGTAGACCTGGACATTGACCATTTGTCCGCTGTCGTAGAACGAGCCACCAAGCAAACGCGTCGCGAAGCCGGTCGCGACGACGAAAAGATATACCACCTGTCTTCGAGACATTCGCTTCCTCTTTCGTGTGGTCAACGTGGGCCCTTGTCGCTGAACCGACAGCGTCGCGCAAAGACACACGACCACTGAGCAACAGCCTGACGGCTGTGCCCCCACACGCGAGTGGATTTGGATCCGATTTGCACGAGGTCGTTCTCGAACGTGACGGAGATTCACTTCGTTCACGATTCGGGATGCTGGGCCTCGCCCTCCCCGTGCAGCCAGTGAAAATGTGCGTACTTTAAATGGAGTGTACCCTCAATTTCAAAAGCAGCCAATAGCATTTTACGAGGATTTACTCTGAAACAGAAAGTAATACGAGGTTTCGCGTGACGAATTTCTCGCGTTGATGTGGGCGGATGCGGACTTAAGTCGATATAGCAATTTCGGCAACCCTAGAGGCCTTGCGCCAGCGTGCTCCCCCTTCAGCGGAATGCCAACCCGTGGATACCCGCTCGCACTCGAGCCGAGAAACGATGACCGGAAGCGCTTTACACATGCTGGAGAATCACGAATTCCTGATGGCAACACGGCGACAGGCAGCCCTGTCCACGGGCCCACCGGGTGTTGGGAAATCTCAGCCGTACACGGGCTTGGGACAGGGAAGCCAGTCACCGTCTTGCGGCGTTTCTCTTTGTCCGCGTGTCAGCGATGCGCAGCCTCGCGGCTCGCCTACGCCCCGTGGCACTTCTTATACTTCTTGCCGCTGCCGCAGGGGCAGGGGTCGTTGCGGCCGACTTTGTCGCCTTTGATGACCTGTTTGTTGCGGCCGTTGCTTCCGCCGTCGCCGCCCACCATCTGCAGCTCGGCGAGTTCCTTCTCTTTTTTCCGCTGGATGTTGCGGGTGAAATCCTGGATGGAGGTCTGGGCCATGGCGCGCTGCTGGTCGGTCGCAGTTGGAGAGGGCTCAGCCTCTTCCTCGCCTTCTTCGTAGCCGTTCTCGTCGACTTCGAACGGCAGTTGCGGGCGCTGCCCCGCGCCGGCCTCCTGCGCGACCTGGAGGAAGTACAGGAACCGCACCGTTTCATCCTCGATGCGGTCCATCATCTCTTCGAATAACTGGTAGGATTCTTTCTTATACTCGACCAGCGGATCTTTCTGGCCGTAACCGCGGAGTCCGATGCCTTCCTTGAGGCTATCGATCGAGAGCAGATGGTCCTTCCACTGGTCGTCGATGACCTTGAGCATGATCCAACGCTCGCTTTGCCGCATCAGGTCCGCGCCGATCAGGTCTTCCTTCTGCTGGTACTTTTGCGCGAGCTGCTCGAAAATGACCTCTTCGAGGGCTTCGCGCTGCATGCCGGCGAGTTCGGTGATGTCGATCTTGTGGCCGAACTGGCTCAGGATATCCGTACGGAGGCCGCTCATGTCCCAGGTGTCAGGATGCGAACCTGCGGGGCAGCGGAGATCGATGAAGGTGCCGAGCGAGCCGCGCACCATTTCCATGACGTGCTCTTTTTGATCGACGCCCTCGAGCAGGGCGCGGCGCCGGCCGTAAACGGCCTGCCGCTGCTTGTTCATGACGTCGTCGTATTCGAGCAGGTGTTTGCGGGCTTCGAAGTTCTGCACCTCGACGGCTTTTTGCGCGGCCGCGATACGTTTGGTGATGAGTTTCGACTCGATGGGCACGTCCTCTTCCATGCCCAGGCGCAGCATGAGGTTCTGCATGCGCTCGCCGCCGAAGATGCGCAGCAGGTCGTCCTGTAAAGAAAGGTAGAAGCGGGAGCTTCCGGGGTCGCCCTGGCGGCCGGCGCGGCCGCGGAGCTGATTGTCGATGCGCCGGGACTCGTGCCGCTCCGTACCCAGGATGTGCAGGCCGCCGAGCGAGACCACCTCATCGTGATCTTTGTCGGTCTCCTGCTTGTACTTCTGGAGCATGGCATCCCACTCGGCGCGCTCCGGAGTTCCGACGGCGCTGATCTGCAGCTTGTCGGGATCCTTGTTCTGCTTGCGCAGAGCCTCCTTGGCCATGAACTCGGGGTTGCCGCCGAGCAGGATATCGGTACCGCGGCCGGCCATGTTGGTAGAGACGGTAACCGCGCCTTTGCGCCCGGCCTGCGCCACGATCGACGCTTCGCGCTCGTGATGCTTGGCGTTCAAGACTTCGTGCTTGACGCCCATGCGCTTCAGGAGGCCGGAGAGGCGCTCGGATTTCTCCACCGAGATGGTGCCCACCAACACCGGCTGGCCTTTTTCCGTGAGCGTCTTGATCTCTTTCGCGGCGTTGCGGAATTTTTCCTCTTCGGTGCGGTACACGATATCCGAATATTCTTTGCGGATCATCGGCTTGTTGGTGGGAATGACGGTCACATCGAGGTTGTACGTTTTCTGGAACTCCGCCGCTTCCGTTTCCGCGGTGCCGGTCATGCCGCCCAGCTTTTTGTACATGCGGAAGTAGTTCTGGAAGGTGATGGTGGCGAGCGTCTGGTTTTCGCGCTCGATCTTGACGTTTTCCTTGGCTTCCACGGCCTGGTGCAGACCGTCGGACCAGCGGCGGCCGGGCATCAGGCGGCCAGTGAACTCATCGACGATGATGACCTGGCCGTCTTTGACGACATAGTCCTTGTCGAGATGGAACAGCACGTGGGCCTTGAGCGCCTGCTGCACGTGGTGGTTGAACTCGATGTATTGCGGGTCGTAAAGATTAGGAAGACCGAGCAGCTTTTCGACCTTCGCCACTCCTTCTTCTGTCAATCCCACCGCGCGGTGCTTTTCATCGACCGTGAAATCCCCGGTGGTGTACTTTTCTCCGGGCTCCTTACCTTCGATCACTTCGCCTCGCACCAGCTTGGGGATGATGCGGTTGACCTTGTAGTATTTGTCGGTGGATTCTTCGCTGGGGCCGGAGATGATCAGCGGGGTGCGCGCTTCATCGACCAGGATGGAGTCCACCTCGTCGACGATGGCGAAGTGGTGGCCGCGCTGCACGCAGTCCTCGATGCGGAACTTCATGTTGTCGCGCAGGTAATCGAAGCCGAATTCGTTGTTGGTGCCGTAGGTGATGTCGCAGTTGTAATTTTCCTTACGCTCCTCGTCGTCGAGATCGTGGACGATCACGCCGACGGATAACCCGAGGCCCTTGTAGATGCGGCCCATCCACTCGGAGTCGCGGTGGGCGAGATAGTCGTTGACCGTGACCACATGCACGCCTTTGCCTTCGAGCGCGTTCAGGTATACGGGCAGGGTCGCGACCAGCGTCTTCCCTTCACCGGTCTTCATTTCAGAGATCTTGCCGGCGTGCAGGACCATGCCGCCGATCAATTGCACGTCGAAGTGCCGCATGTTGAGGAAGCGGCGGCCGGCTTCCCGTACCACGGCAAACGCCTCGATCAGAAGGTCATCCAGCGCGGCGCCTTGCGCGAGCCGTTCCCTGAACTCGATGGTCTTGGCGGCGAGATCGATGTCGGAGAGCTCCCGCATTTGAGGTTCGAGGTCATTGATGGCAGCAACGGTAGGCCGCATGCGCTTGACTTCGCGCTCGGTCTTAGTACCGAAGACTTTAGCCAGGACGGCGTCGATCATACAGGCATTCTCTTAGGGAGGGGACGACCTCTCCCATTTTACCTTAGGTGCGGCGCGACGAGACGCATTCGGGGGAGAATCGATGGCTACGGGGATGGAGAACGACCGCTGGCGTGGCGCGGAATCAAGTAGGCGTTGGAGTGTTACAAAATCGATTCAATCCAGAATCGGGAGGAACGCGGCCGGGCGTGCCCGGCCACTACAGGGAGTAGGTGAGTTCGGGGATTCGCGAGGTTAGTCGTGGACGCCCACGTAGCCGCCACCGTCCACCAGGGCTTGCAGGCGGCGGCCGACGTCGTTCAGGGTGGCGGACTGCGCGGTGAGTTCCTCGGCAGCCGCGGCGCATTCTTCGGCCGTGGCTGCGGTGGTTTGACCCACGCCCTGCATCTGCGCGATGGCCTTGCCGATTTGATCGAGCCCGCGGGCCTGCTCCTGGCTGCCCACGTGCACCTCGTCCACCAGCCGCTTGATCTGTTCGGCTTCGGCGCTCACACCGCGGATGGCCTCGGCCACGCGATCCACCTTGGATTTGCCATCGTTGGACTTGGCGATGGACTCCTCGATGAGAGATGCCGTGTTTCTGGCGGCTTGGGCACAACGCTGGGCCAGGTTGCGCACTTCATCGGCGACCACGGCGAAGCCCATACCGGCCTCGCCGGCGCGCGCGGCTTCCACGGCGGCGTTCAAAGCGAGGATATTGGTCTGGAAGGCGATCTCGTCGATGACTTTGATGATTTTGGAGATTTTCTGGCTGGAGCCGTTGATCTCATTCATGGAAACCACCATGTCATCCAGCGCCTGGTTGGTGCTGGCGAACTTTTCGGTGGACTGCGTGACGATGCCGGCCGCACCGCGGGCGTTTTCGGTATTGCGTGCCGCCATGGAGTTGATTTGTTCGGTGGAGGCGGAAGTCTCTTCGAGCGAAGAGGCATTTTCCGAAGAAGCCTGGGCCAGCGACTGGCTGGAGGAGGAAACCTGGGCGGCGGCCTGCGCCACCTGGTTCGCGCCGGTCACGAGAGACCCGGCAACCTGTTTCAAGGTCTGGGCGAGGCCCGTAACCACGACGGCGCCTCCAGCGCCTGCGAGCAGCACCAGGGCTGTGAATATCGTCATGAACAGTTCGTTGCGCTGAATACTGGCATCGGCGGCCGCGATGGCGGCATCGCGGCGGGCGCTGTTGGCCTGGCCGAAGGCGGCGGCGTTTTTTTGCAGTGTGTCGATGAGTGGCGTCGTTGTTTTTAGCGCGGCAGCGCTGGCTTCCTCGCCATGCCCTGCTGCGGACTGATCCGCGAACTCCTGAAACCGCTGCGCCCATTCGTTCAACGCGGAGCGTATGGCGTTAATCGCTGCACGGTCCTCCGAAGCGACGGCTCCTTCCTCCATCTGCTGGATGGTTTTGCGCATGTCGGCGGCGCCGGAGTCGAATAGCGAACGCGCCTTGGTGACCTGCTCCGGTTTTTGGATCATCGAGAATAGCGAGACACCGCGCATGGCGCTTCTCATGTTGGCGAGGCCGATAGTGATTTGACGGGCCTGGTCCAGGCGCGCGGCGCCGCCCACGATCTCCTGGTTCATCTTGGTGCGGATACCCCGGATGGTGGCCAGGGAATACACAGCGGCTGTCATGGCGGCCAAACTCACAAAACCGAAACATATAAACAACTTTATGCGGATGCTGGTCTGCTGCAACATTCGATCGATCTCCCAGGGGCATCGGGTGAGCCCTGGGAAGATATCGGCACGAATGCCCCAAAACGTGAGCCCGATCTGACGGCCTCTTTTCTACCTACGTGTTAAAGCTTTCACCAAATCACTCGATAAGAGTGGGGAACGCTTGCGAGCGCTCGTAAGGGCTGCCGCTGGCTTAAAGCACGAAATGCTTCAGTCACAGAAACGAGGAGTCAACCATGTACAGTTCTTGTAACCAAAGTGCGGCGTTGCGGACGCCCTGGCGCCGTTTCGCCGCTTGTGTCGCGCTGGCGATGGCGATCACCGGGGCGGCATACGCCACCGAAGGCGGCGCCAGCGTTTACCCTGCGGGCGTGGAGACCGTGTTGCCGGGCTTGGTGCCAGGCGCGGGCGGAACGCTGTTGGCCGAGTTCGACAACTTTTATCAAGCCAATGATCTTGTCGGTTCCAACGGCAAGAGCCTGATGCCGGGTTTTCATCTGCGTGTCGGCGCGGTGGCCGGCAAAGTGGTGCACAACTGGGGTGTGCACGTGCTGGGCGGCGAACTGGTCAGCATTGGGGCTGTGCCCGTGGTCTACATTCATCTGGATGCTCCTTTTGGGAAGGGCGATAAGGTGGGAATTGGCAACGCAGACATCACCCCGGCCGCCATCGCGTATACCAAAGGAGCACTGCACTTTTGGTATGGCCTGGATGTGCTGCCTCCGGGTCCCTCGTATCACAAAGGCGATCTGGTGAATATCGGCCAGCACAATTGGGCGACTGCTCCCGTGACGGCTTTTACGTATTTGCCGAACCACGCCAAGACGGAACTCAGCTCGCGGTTTGAGTATTTCGTCAACTACACCGACCCGGCCACGAATTACCGCTCCGGAAACGAATTCCTGTGGGAATACGACGGGATGCGGAATGTGACCAAGAAACTGGCGATTGGCGGGAACGGTTACTTCTATAAGCAGACCACCGACGACCTGATGAACGGCTTGATGTTCCTGGATGGGAACCGGGGGCGCAACGTGGCCTTCGGACCCGAGATCCGCTACCACCTGAGCAAGTGCGCGCTGATCCTGAAGTACCAAAGGGACTTCCTGACGCAGAACCGGCCGGTCGGGAATTCGTTCTGGTTCCAGATCGGCGTACCGATCGGTGGTCCGCACCACGACTAAACACATCCTTACTAGTAGTGAAAGGCAGAGCGCTGAGGGTAACTCGGCGCTCTGCGAAACCCACCTTCCCGGGCTTAAGCGAACGGCAGCCAGTCCGCGCCGCGTCGTATACTCGACTCAGAGCCCATGGACTTCAAACACTTCAAACACCGTCTGCTGGACAAAGAACGGGGATTGCTGGCAGACATCGCTCGCTTTGAAAGCGAGGCGCGTGAGACGGCCGGTTCCGAAGTCGGGGATCCGCTGGATAAGGCTGCTTCTTCTGAGGGCAAATCCACATCCTTAGAAGAGAGCAACCTGCAGTGGCAGACGCTCGTCCAAGTGCGGGAGGCCTTGCAGCGGATCGAAGACGGAAGCTTCGGCAAGTGCACCGACTGCGGACGCCCGATCGAGCTCGCCCGGCTGGAAGCGGTGCCCTGGACGCCTTATTGCCGCGCAGACCAGGAAGAGCGAGACCGAGCGGTGCCGGCGCACGGCGGCGTGACCCTATAGCGGTTGGCGGAAGCTTACGGATGGGGCCGAGCTTGCCCGGGCAAAGGCCGAGCCTGCCCGGCCACTACTTCGAGGAGCAGGTGACCTGTAAATTCGACGCGGAGTTTTGACGTGCCGACAATCCCCAAATCTCTCCCGTTGTCATAGTCCAAGACACGGTAGGTTCCGGGCTGTAGACCTCGCAATTCCACTTCGCCCTTCCACGGCTGGGAGCCGACAGGCGCGAAGAACGCGTAGTACATTTTGCCGTCTTTCTCGATGGCGTAGGCTTCCGGGACATCGTAGCCGGTCGTATAGAGATCCAAGAAATTTCCCTGCGCAAGCATCTTTGTGTTGTAGATACCGATCCACTTCTTCCAAAGGGATTCCTTCTCGGGCGTGAGAACCACGTTCCGGAAGTGGGGCTGGTGCTCGTCGGGCCAGGTAAACTTAGTGCCGATCACACCGCCCGTTCCCACGGTTGAGGCAAAGTCTTTACCGGTCTCGACGTAGTCTTTTCCCACTTGCCGCATCTCGCTTAACTCCACGTGATCGCCGTAAACGGGGGCTTGGGTTCCCAACAAGGCTTTGTACATTTTGATGCGGCGGCGAATCTGGAAGCCGCCGACCGGGTCGGCCGTCACCGGCTGATCCTCAAACGGCAGCCAAGCCAGATTGGGCGTGGTGCCGCAAGGGCAGATTTGGATCACGCTCTCGGGTTTCAAGGCGCGCGTGGTCTCGAAGATCACACGATAGACCTCAGCCATGGCGCGGACGGAATCCTCCGGGGATTGATGATGGTGGGCCGGGTTGTAACAGAGCGGCACGCTGTACACGCTGTCCATTTTGTGGCCGTCGAAGCCCCAGTCGCGAATGAACTTCTCCACCAGCTTGCGGTGATACTCCTGGACCTCGGGCAAAGCCGGGCAGAGCGCGGCTACGGTGCTGACCGGGCTGATCATGGGAGCGTGCCGGCCGTTTTTGTCAAGGATCAGCCATTCGGGATGTTGCTTGACCAACTGGGCTTCCACCATGGGTTTAGGAAGAGCGTGTTTGCCATGACCGTCCTCGGCCGCGATCGGTTGCCACCAGAGTTGGACACGCAAACCCTGGCGGTGAAACTCGTCGACCACTTTCTTGAGGGACTCGCCGGGGAGGGTGTCGGACCGCGGGTTCCAGTCCCCGTAGTCGTCGAACCAGCGGTAGTCGACGGTGGCCCATCGGATGCCCATCGATTTGAGCTTCGGAATGGTGCCCAGAATTTGGGCGGGTGTGAAATCCTGCTCGTAGCCCCAACCGCACCAGTTCACGGCGTAATCCGCCGCGGTGGAGTGCGGGAGCGTCCACCCTTCGCGCTGCAGAGCGAGGGACCAGAGGTGCAACGGCTCGTAGAAGTCCCCGATGTGGACGGCGACAAAGGTGCGTGGGGTGGAGAAGATTTCTCCCGGTTTCAGAGTGGTGTGTGGCTGAAGAAGTACCGAAGCGCCGATGCGGCCGTCGGATTCCACTTTCACGGGAAGCGACAAAACCATGGGGACGGTCTCGATGTGGCCAAAAGCCTCGCCAACCGTGGCTGTCCAGAAGTCAACCACGGGGACGCCGCCGCCCAATCCCTTGGGAGAAGGGCCGCCCATCATGTTCGGGCGTTCAAAAGTTTGTGAAATCGGGAGGATTTCGTCTTTGCCCCAATCGTAGCTCGAGCCCTGAAACGACCAGAGGCCAAAAGGCGCGGCTTTTGGATCGGCGAGAGAAGCGTTCAGGCGACGCGGTCCGACGACCACTTGATCGAGCTGAAGTTCCCGGCTGCCGGTATTCTTGAAGGCCAAGGTCATGATGGCGAGATTCGGAAAGTCGTCGTAGACCTCAACGGCCAATGTTTCTTCGATTTCCGCCGTGGCGCTTTGCCCGTTGATGACCACGCGCTGGCCGAGTGGGCCGAGCTTGCCGTGGGCCGCGCTTACTTGCGCATGAGCGAAATCGAGCGTGAAATCCCGGACCGGTTTGCCTGCGATGACGACGGAGTTGGCAGGTTCGTGAGGCTCATCGAGGGTGAGGCGGCTGCTCCCCTTCACGAGGTAAGCCCGGACGTAACCGCTCGGCAAAATGTCGAATTCCGCGGCTGGCGTTTTGATAGCGATGGGACCGGCCGGGTTCGCGTCGACCACAATCGTAGAAACGCGCAGCTCGCGCCGTTCGACAGAAGGCCTGGTGCAACTGGCGCCAAGGGACAAGAGCAGGAAAGGAACGGCCCAGGATGGCTTCATGCAGAAAGCATGATACACCGGGGCCTTTTGGCCCGTGCCGGTCAAGCCGGAAATTTCTTGGGGCGGCGTGTCGATTTCCAGCATCCCGGTTCGTTATTGGATTGCACAACGCAACTCCAAAAGGAGAAAAGATGAAACGACGACCGATTCTAATCGCAAACCTGCTGCTGGCCGCAGTGGCGCTACACGCTGCTCCTGCAAAATCTGAACGCGCGAACGACGCCGCGGCCTTCGCCCGGCTCAAGACCCTGGCGGGCGAATGGGAAGCCGACACCGCGATGGGGAAAGCCCACGTGAGTTACGAAGTGATTGCCGGCGGTACGGCTCTGGTGGAGAAGGAGACAGCCGAGAAGATGCCCGCTATGCTGACCGTCTATCACCTGGACGGCGACCGGCTGCTTCTGACGCATTACTGCATGGCCGGCAATCAGCCGCGCATGCAGGCCCGGGCCTTCAACCCCGAAACGGGCGAATTGGAATTCCAATTTCTCGATGCCACCAATCTAACGACGCCTGACGCAGGGCACATGCACAACGTGAAGGTCCACTTCGTGGACCATGACCACCTGGCTACTGAGTGGGAGTTCTACGAGAATGGCCAGCGGAAGATGACGGAAACCGCGCAGTACACTCGGGTACGATAGGAGGAAATCATGCCCCAATATATGTTGCTACTTCATTCCGATCCCGCCAATTGGCAGAACCTGAGCCCGGAAGAGATGCAGAAGGCGACCGAGAAGTATATGGCCTGGTCAAAGAAACCGTTCACCCGGGACGGCAAGCGACTGGCGGACAATCTAGGCCGTGTGATCCGTTCCGAGAACGGCAAGCCGCGTACGACCGACGGACCGTACAGCGAAACCAAGGAGATCCTCGGCGGCTATTACACTATCGAGGCGGCTAACTACGACGAAGCCGTGAAGTTGTCGCTGGCGCATCCGCACCTGGAGCTCGGCGGCACGATTGAAATTCGGCAAGTCTGGGGATCGTGACTTCTTCTCCCGAGGCCGGAACACTGCTGGAACACCTGTTCCGGCACCAGGCGGGCCGCATGGTCGCGCACCTGACCCGCCTCCTCGGTCCGGGAAACCTGGAAATCGCGGAAGAGACCGTGCAGGAGGCCATGCTGCGGGCTTTGCAGACATGGCCCTATCAGGGCTTGCCCGAGAATCCCGCGGCATGGCTCTTCCGGGTGGCGCACAATGCGGCCATTGATGCGGTTCGCCACAATCAACTTTTGGGCGACAAGACCGACGCCCTGGTTGTCGAACTCTCGCGAGCGGCCATTCCCTTGCCCAACGATCCCGATATCGAAGAACAGCTTCGCGATGACGAGCTGCGCATGATCTTCATGTGCTGTCATCCGGAGATTTCGCGCGATGCCCGCGTGGCGTTGAGCCTGAAGACCGTGGGCGGATTCAGCGTGCGCGAGATCGCGCGAGCTTTTCTGGCGGACGACGCCGCCATCGCGCAGCGCCTGGTGCGGGCCAAGCGCCAGATCCGCGACGAGCGTCTGACGCTCGACATGCCGCACGGGACCGAGCTGAGGCGGCGCCTGGATTCCGTGCTGGACGTCCTCTACTTCATGTTCAATGAGGGCTACGCCGTGCACGAAGGCGACGAACTGATCCGCCAGGACCTGTGTCTCGAGGCCTTGCGCCTGGGTTGCCTGGTGGCCTCGTCATCGATCACCGAACCTCGCGTGCACGCGCTGGTGGCGCTGATGGCTCTCCAGGCTGCGCGCCTGCCGGCACGCATTGACGAGGCCGGAGACCTGGTTCTGCTTGAAGATCAGGACCGGAGCCGCTGGGACCCGCATCTGATTGGCCTGGGATTCCATCACTTCGATCGATCGATGGCGGGCGATGAAGTTTCTGAATACCACGTGCAGGCGGCGATTGCGGCCACTCATGCACGCGCCGCCGATCCGCAATCCATCGACTGGCCCGTGATCCTCTACCTGTACGATCAGCTCCTGGCCATCAACCCTTCGCCTGTAGTGGCGCTCAACCGCGCGGTGGCCGTGGCCAAAGTGCGCGGTCCGGCGGAGGGACTGGCGGCGATTGGGCCCTTGCTGAGCGATCCGAAGCTGTGCGATTACTATTTGCTGCTCTCGGTGCGCGGCCACCTGCTCTTGGCACTCGGTGAGAGGGCGGAAGCGGCGGCCTCGTTCCGTGCGGCGCTGGCGTGTTCTTGTTCGGAGCCGGAGCGCCGCTTTTTGAGGAGAAAACTGGGATCCTCGGCATTGGAATCGTCCGCTCATTAGGACTGGTTCGGCTGGTACTCCGCTCCTCCCATGGCATCATCCGCGCGGCCCTGCCTGGGTGTACAATTGGGGCCAAATGGCTGCAACTGCACCTGAATCACCTTCTGAACAAGCCCCTATGGGCGAGATTGCCCGGTTGACCGGCGTGGTGTGGTCTCCTGGGGCAGCGTTTCGCGATATCGTTGCGCGGCCGCGATGGTGGCCTCCGCTGGTCATCGTGTTGCTCGTCAGCATGCTTTTCATCGCTGCCTTCACGCAGCGCGTGGGCTGGGAACACTTCTTCCGCCAGCAGGCGGAGACCAACTCACGAATGCAAAACATGCCCGCCGAGCAGAAGGAGCAGGCGGTCGCAGCGCAGATCAAGTTCGGCCCGATCTTTGCCTATGTAGGGGTCGTAGTCGCGCTGGCGGTCGGAGCCCTGGCGACGGCGGGCGTATTTCTTTTCTTGTTCCGCATGCTCATGAGCGTCGAGCTTTCGTTCCGCCAGAGCCTTGCGATTGTCTGTTACTCGTGGGTGCCGCTTCTGTTTGGCAGCATCATAGCGTTTATCATGCTGTTTCTGAAAACGCCGGACGATTTTGACCTGAATTACCCCACGCCGACCAACATTGGGGCGTTTCTGGAGCCCAGTTCGACGCCGAAATTTCTCTTGAGCCTGGCGACCTCCGTCGATGTGGTCACGCTCTGGTCTCTGGCGGTGATGGCCACCGGTTTTGCAGTAGCCAGCCGCAAGATCTCCTGGGGCTCCTCTTTCGCGTGCGTGATTGCAACATGGGCGGTCTACATTCTGGCGAAGGCGGGCTTGGCCGCGGCGTTCAGCTAGAAGCCCGTCAACGGGCGCGCGGAGAGCTGTTCGAGGACGCCATCACCTGCGCGATGACCGCCAGAAGTTCGGCCACTTTGATGGGTTTGGCGACATAGCCGTCCATGCCGGCTTCAAGGCAGCGCTCCCGGTCGCCCTTCATGGCGTGCGCGGTCACGGCGATGATGGGCAGGTGATTTCCAGTTTGGCGCTCTCTCTGACGAATCAACGCGGTGGCTGAGAGTCCATCCAATTCCGGCATCTGGATGTCCATGAGAACGAGGTCAAAAAACTCCTTCTCCAGGGCGGAGATCGCTTCGCGTCCGTTAGAGGCGACCACCACCGTGTGCCCATACCTTTCCAGAAGACACGTTGCCAGTTTCTGGTTCACCACGTGGTCTTCTGCCAGAAGGATACGGTATTCTCTTTGGTTTTGGGGCGTGGTGCCGGACCGTTCCGGCGCAGGCGGTGTCACCGGCCCGGCGTGGTCAGCAGCCTCTAGCACGGGCACTCCGAAGCGGGCCGTGAAGTGAAAGGTGCTTCCGGCACCCGGGGTGCTTTCCATCCAGATGCGGCCGCCCATCATTTCCACCAGCTTTCGGGAAATGGCCAGGCCGAGGCCGGTCCCGCCATAGCGGCGCGCGGTGGACCCATCCGCTTGGGTGAAGGCCTCGAAAACCGCTGACTGCTTCTCCGTTGGAATTCCGATTCCCGTGTCGCGAATACGGAAGTGCAGCCTGGCAGATCCCCCGGCTTCTGACTCCGGCTCGGCTTCGAGCGTGATCTCTCCCTTTTCCGTGAACTTGATGGCATTGCCCACCAGGTTGACCGCGATCTGGCGAAGGCGCCCGGGATCTCCGGCGAGCACTTCCGGAACGCCTGGCTGAATATGCCAGTGGAGCGCCAGATGCTTTTCCTGAGCGCGCAGAGCCAGTGCCTTCAACGCGGGTTCGAGCGTGTGCTGGAGGTTAAATTCGACCAATTGCAGCTCGAGCTTACCCGCCTCGATCTTGGAGAAATCGAGAATGTCGTTGATCACCGTCAGCAATGCGTCGGCGGACGACTTGACGAGAGAGAGGTACTCGCGGTGCTCCGGGTCGAGATCCCCGGCCAAGGCGAGTTCTGTCATGCCCAGGATGCCATTCATGGGCGTGCGGATCTCGTGGCTCATGTTGGCCAGAAATTCGCTCTTCATCCGGCTGGCCTCCTCGGCGCGGGCTTTTTGGACCAGCACGTTGGCCTTTTCCATCTGCAGCTCGTAAGTTCTCTGCTCGACGGCCCACTCAAGCCGGCGCTGCTCTTGCCGGATGAGAGCCAGACGCCAGCGCCAAACCATCTTGACCGTCGTGAGCAGCGACAGAATCAGAAACGCCCAGGCCCACCAGCGCTGCCACCAGGGCGGCAGAACGCGAAAAGAGAGCGTGGCGGGCCTGGCGCTCCAGACTCCGTCCGGACTGCGGGCCAGAACCTCGAATGTGTAACGTCCGGGCGGCGGGTTGGGGTAGCGGACGTGCCGCTCGGAGGTCTTGACCCAGTCCTCGTCCAAACCGTTCAGCCTGTAGCGGAAGCGAACCGCCTTTTCATTGGTGAAGCTCAAACCGGCGAAACCGAGGACCAGCGAGTGGTCTTTCGCGGGAAGCTCCAGGCCTGGCGCCGGGTCAAACGAATGGTCTCCGGACCGCACCGAAAGGAGAACCACCGAGGGCGCAACCTTGGGCAGCGGATGCGCAAGCGGGCGGAAGCAGGAAAGCCCGCGGCTGGTTCCAATCCACACATTACCGGAGCCGTCGGCTAATAGGGAGCGCTCCGCGCAATCCTCCCAAAGCAGCCCCTGCGCCTGCCCATAATGATGCCAGCTCTCTCCGTCGAAGGCGTCTACCCCGTCATTCGAGGTCGTCCAGATCCACCCGCGTGTATCGGTCGCGACGGCTGCGAGATTGTCTGATCTCAGGCCGTTGTGCTCCGAGAAATGCTGGAGGCGGAAGCGGTCCCCCGCGAAGGTAAGTCTGGAAACTCCCCGCGATTCGAGATAGGTCATCCATATGCTGCCGTCCGGACCCTCGGCGAGCGATCCCAGGTAGTTGCTGCGCAGCCCGTCGTTGGTCGTAAAGCGCGACCATTGGCCCCGTTCCAGGCGCAACAGGCCCGAAGAGCCCGCAAGCCACGAGCGGCCTTTGCCATCGAACAGTACTCCTCTGAAGACCTCGTCCTGGGAGCTGAGAGGCAGAATCTGTCGCTCGAACTTCACTCGTAGGCCTTGGGACGCGCTTCGGAACAGTCCACCTTGCGTCGTGACCCACAGACATCCGTCCGGCGAGAAGGTCATACTGGTGACGCGGTTGTCCTCAGCGCTCAAACCGAGCTGGTAGCGGCGAATGTTGGCGCTATGGGGATCGAAACTGGAAACTCCGCCGGGCGAACTTCCGACCCAGATCACACCGTTTTTGTCCGAAGCGATGGCGCGCACTTTGGTTCCTGCCAGCCCGTCTTTTTCGGTCACGG
>Ga0335081_10005866_pt1 | contig 19460 bp, 22 predicted proteins | sample Lox_Sample_35_FD_206713 | JGI IMG/M metagenome (GOLD analysis project Ga0335081, IMG submission 206713) | Soil microbial communities from Loxahatchee National Wildlife Refuge, Florida, United States - Lox_Sample_3.5 | ecosystem: Environmental > Terrestrial > Soil > Wetlands | place: USA... | reverse complement strand
GTGCAGGGGTGCCGAAAGTTTAGGCACTCCGGGCTGCCCGCGCGATTCCCGAGGCAGGGCACGGCCCGCCTTGCACAATTCCATGATTCGAGTATTATCGAATCATGAATGCGCGCCTTGCCGTCGCCTCCCTCGCCGCCCTCGCGCAGGAATCGCGGCTCGCCATCTATCGGAGCCTCGTGCAGGCGGGGCCGACCGGCCTTTCGGTCGGCGAGATCGGGGCCTCGCTCCCGATCGCGCCGGCGACGCTTTCCTTCCACCTGAAGGAGCTGCTGCACGCGGGACTCCTCAAGGCGCGCCAGGAAGGGCGCTACATCTATTACTCGGCGAGCTACGAGCGGATGAACGCGCTGCTCGGCTACCTCACCGAGAACTGCTGCGCGCGTGACGCCGTCGCATGCGGCGCGGAATGCGTCCCGCAGCCCCCGTCGAAGATCCTGAAAGGAGAACGCCGATGAAGAGATTCCACGTGCACGTCGCGGTGCCCGACCTGCAGAAGGGCATCCGGTTCTACTCCACGATGTTCGGCGCCGAGCCCTCGGTGGTGAAGCCCGATTACGCCAAATGGATGCTCGAGGACCCGCGCGTGAACTTCGCCATCTCGCAGCGCGGCGGCGCCGCGGGCATCAACCATCTCGGCTTCCAGGTCGATGACGCGGGCGAGCTGCAGGAGATTCACGGCCGGCTCCGGCGAGCCGAGGCGGAGGTGACCGAGGAGAAGGACGTCGCCTGCTGCTATGCACGGTCGGACAAGTACTGGGTGACCGACCCTGCGGGCGTGCCGTGGGAGTCGTTCCACAGCCTGGGCACCGTGCCGTTCTTCCACGGCGAGACGAAAGAGGCCGCGAAGGGCGCGTGTTGCGCTCCGGCGGTGGCGGCGAGCGAGGCCGCGACGGATGCCGCGCAATCGGCACGTGCCGGGAGCGACACCTGCTGCGGCTGACCATGGACGCGAAGCCCTACGACGTTCTCTTCCTGTGCACCGGGAACTCGGCGCGCTCGATCCTCGCCGAGGCGATGATGAATCGCCTCGGCCGCGGCCGGTTCCGTGCGTACTCGGCCGGAAGCCACCCGGGCGGGAAGGTGAATCCGTGGGCCATCGAGCTGCTGCGCACCGCGGGGATGCCGACCTCGGGCCTGCGCAGCAAGAGCTGGGACGAGTTCGCCCGCCCCGGCGCGCCCGCATTCGACTTCATCATCACCGTCTGCGACAACGCCGCGAACGAGGTGTGCCCGGTGTGGCCGGGGAATCCGACGACCGCGCACTGGGGCGTCCCCGATCCCGCGGCGGTCGAGGGCGGGGATGAGGAGAAGCGGGCGGCGTTCAGGAGCGCGATGGCGACGCTTCGCCGCCGCATCGAGCTTCTGGCGGCCCTGCCGCTGGACAAGCTCGACCGGCTCTCGATCCAGGAAGATCTTCGGCGCATCGCACGCGAGTAAGGAGGAGCGCATGTCCGGGCGCATCGGCGACTTCGGCGCGACGCGGGAGGCGGTCCGGATGAGCGTCTTCGAGCGCTATCTCACGGCGTGGGTCGCCCTCTGCATCGTGGCCGGCGTCGCGCTCGGAGAGCTCCTTCCCGCCCTCGCCGGCGCGATCGGCCGCATGCAGATCGCCCGGGTCAACCTCCCGGTGGGCGCGCTCATCTGGGTGATGATCGTCCCGATGCTCATGAAGGTCGATTTCGGCGCGCTGCACGAAGTCCGCAGGCACGTGCGCGGGATCGGGGTGACGCTCGTCGTGAACTGGCTCGTGAAGCCCTTCACGATGGCCTTCCTCGCGTGGCTCTTCGTCCGCCGGCTTTTCGCCGGCTGGTTGCCCGCGGGGCAGGTCGACGGCTACGTCGCCGGCTTGATCCTTCTCGCCGCGGCGCCCTGTACCGCGATGGTGTTCGTGTGGAGCCGCCTGTCGAACGGCGACCCGCTCTTCACGCTTTCGCAGGTCGCCTTGAACGACACGATCATGGTCTTCGCGTTCGCTCCGATCGTCGGTCTCCTCCTCGGGATCTCGAGCATCGGCGTGCCCTGGGAAACGCTCCTGATCTCGGTCGTGCTCTACATCGTGATCCCCGTGGCGATCGCGCAAGCGCTGAGGCAGGGCCTGATGCGCAAAGGGAAGAGCGCCTTCGAGCGGGCCGTATCGAGGACGACTCCGTGGTCGGTGATGGCGCTCCTCGCGACGCTCGTCCTGCTCTTCGCCTTCCAGGGGCGGGCGATCCTCCGCCAACCCCTGGTGATCGTCCTGCTCGCCGTCCCGATCCTCGTGCAGGTGTTCTTCAATGCGGCGCTCGCCTACCTGCTCAACCGCGCGTTGGGCGAGGTGCATTCGGTCGCGTGCCCCTCGGCGCTGATCGGCGCGAGCAACTTCTTCGAGCTGGCGGTCGCGGCTGCGATCAGCCTCTTCGGGATCGAGTCGGGCGCCGCGCTCGCGACCGTGGTCGGCGTGCTGATCGAAGTGCCGGTGATGCTGGTCGTGGTGCGCGTCGCGAACGCGACCCGCGGGTGGTACGACCGCGGCCTCGCCCGCGGCTGACCGTCAGCGCGCGCCCGCCGGCGCGCCGCCGGACGGTGCCGGCGGCGGCTGCGCGCCGTGCGGCGGCCGCAGGCGGATCGCGAGCGAGAGGAGCAGGATCCCGCTCAGCAGCGCGTAGAAGCTCACTATCCAGACCAGCGCGAATGCGCCGAGGCCGGGATAGGCGAGCACGAGCACGCCGAAGACGAGCGACACGATGCCCGCGAGGACGAGCAGCCATTCGCCACGGATCTGCTCGCGCAGCCGGATCGCCATCACGATGTCCATCACGCCGGTGACGATCGCGTTCGCGCCCATCAGCACGACGAACACGAACGCGGTGATGCCGGGGCGGAAGAGGGCGAGGATGCCCGCGGCGACCGCGACGATGCCGAGCACGAGCGCCATCCACCACCCGCGGTCGGCCTCGCGATGCCGCACCGCCGCGATGATGGATGAGACCCCCGTGACGATGGCGAAGGCCGCGAAGAGCGCCACGAGCGCGAAGAGCGTCGCGCCCGGCCACGCGAGGGCGAGCGCGCCGAAGAGGATCGCCGCCGCGCCGCGCAGGGCGAGCATCCACCAGGAACGTCTGAGAAGCGCTTCCATCGCGATTCCTCCCGGGCCAAACCGGGTTGGACCCGGGCGAGGGAAGCGCGTTCCCGCTCCTAACCCGCCTTCACCTCGATGCGCCGCGGCTTCGCCTGCTCGCGCTTCGCCACGCGTAGCGTGAGGACGCCGTTCTTCATCGACGCGTCGATGCTCCCGGTGTCGAGGTCTCGCCCCAGCGCGAAGCTGCGGCGATATTGCGCGACGCGCACCTCGGCGTACACCCCGTGCAACTCGCTCGATTCGCCGAGCGCCACCGCGCCCTCGAACGTGAGCGTGTCGCCGTCCACCCGGATCGACAGGCCTTCCTTCGGCACGCCGGGCAGGTCAGCCTTCAGCGTGATGCCGTTCTCGTCCTCGACGATGTCCACCGGCGGAACCAGCGCCGGCGCATCGCCCGTCCTGCCCTCGCGATCGAGGGCCCCCTGCTTCATGTCCATGGAATCCTCCATTCGTTCAGATCCCGGCTTCGCGCACTTCCACCCGGCGCGGCTTCGCCGATTCACGCTTCGGCACGATCACCTTGAGCACGCCGTCGCGGTAGCTCGCCTGCACGCGCGCCGCATCCGCGTCGTCCGGAAGCGAGATGGCGCGGCGGAAGGGTCCGGAGAAACGCTCGTCCGCGTATACCGTCGCCTTGTCCGATTCCTGCGGGAGATCGGAGGCGCGTTCGCCCGAGATCACGAGCAGGCCCTTCTCGAGCTCGACGTCGATCTTCGCCGGATCGAGCCCGGGCGCGAAGGCGTAGATCTCCACCGCCTCGGCGGTCACGCCCATGTTGAGCGCGGGGAAGGCGCCGCGCGCGGACGCGCGGATGCTGGACGGCCACGAGGGCGCGCCGAAAAGCTGCTCCACCTGGCGTTGGAGCGCCTCGAAGTCGGGAAACAGGTCGCCAGGAAGCCTCGTCAGCGAGGGAAACATTTCGTCCTCTCCTTTCGATCGTTTCGGATGTCGGGCCCGGCGGTGCCGGCCCCCGCGCCGAGATTTGGGGCGCCCCCGCCGCGATTCAAGCCCCTGTGGGAGCGACGGTGGACCCGGGGTCAGCGGTGCGCGGTCGCGGGATGGGGCGCGCCGGAATCGGGATCGGTCGCGGCGGCGTTCGCCTTGATCGCGCGCTTGAGGCTGACTACCATGCCGAAGGCGACGACGACGATGAGGATCGCGATGACGACGAGCACGCGCCGCGACATTCAGTCCTCCTCGCCGCGCGTCACTCGAAGCCTTCGACGCGCTTGAAGCTTGCGTGGAGCACGCGCCCGCTGCGCGCCCGGCTTCCGCGATAGTGCTCGAGCGAGGCGGCGTTCACGGTGAGCGTGACGCGCTTCTCGCCGCGCCCGAAGGCCGCGACCTTCAGCTCGCCGGCGACGGGGACCGCGCCGATCATCCTTTCGCCCTCGTGGAGCTTGATCGCGATGACGCCCTTGCCGCCGACCGCGAGCTCCTTCACCTCCTCGAGCGGGAAGACGAGGAGGCGGCCCTCGCCGGAAAGGGCGGCCACTTCCTTCGTCCCGGCCGCGATCGCGCAAGGCTCCAGCAGCGCTTCGCCTTCGTCGACGGAAACGAACTGCTTGCCGGCGCGAAGCCGCGTGAGCAATCCCTCCATCTTCGTGCGCAGCACGTTGCCGCCGCTCGTGCCCATCAGCACCGCGACGTCCGCGGGACCCGAGAGCATGCCGACGATCGGCGTGCCCTGCGTGTCGGCGAGCGAGGAGACCGGGACGCCGTCCCCCTTGCCGCCGGGAATCTCGCTCGCTCGCACGCTGAAGACGCGGCCGTTCGCGCCGAAGAGTACGACGGGATGGATGGTGCGCGTCTCGCGGATCGCGAGCTCCGCGTCGCCTTCCTTCCACGCGAGCGCGGCGCGGTCGACGCCGTGGCCCGAGCGCGTGCGCAGGAACCCGTTGCGCGAGAGGATCACGGTGACCGGCTCGTCGGCGACCGTCTCGACCATCGAGAGCGTGATGCGCTCGGCTTCCTCGATCATCGTGCGGCGCTTGTCGCCGAACCTCTCCGCATCCTCGCGCACCTCCTTCGCGGCGAGCTTGCGGCGCTCGGCCGGCGAGCCGAGGAGCTTCTTGAGCGAGGCCGCCTCCTTGCGCAGCTCCGCGAGCTCCTTCTCGATGCGGATCCCTTCGAGGCGCGCGAGCTGGCGCAGGCGAATCTCGAGGATGTCCTCCGCCTGCCGTTCCGAGAGCTCGAACTTCTTCATCAGGTCGGGCTTCGGATCGTCCGAATTGCGGATGACCTTGATCACCGGGTCGATGTGCAGGAAGGCGACCATCCGCCCTTCGAGGATGTGGATGCGATCCGCCACCTCGCCGGCGCGATGCCCGAGGCGCCGCTCGAGCACGCGCAGCCGGAACGCGGCCCATTCCCCGATCACCTCCGAGAGGCTCATCGACCGCGGCCGTCCGTCGCCGCCGATCGCGACCAGGTTCAACGGCACGTTCGCTTCCATCGAGGTCCGCGCGAGGAGGAACGCCATCAGCTCGTCCGCCTCGACGCGGCTGGTGCGCGGCTCGAACACCAGGCGCACGGGATGCTCGGCGTCCGAATCGTCGCGCGCGCTCTCGATCAGCGCGAGGGCGCCGTTCTTCACCGAGAGCTGGTCGGGCGTGAGCGATTTCTTCCCGGCTCGCGGCTTGGGGTTGGTGATCTCCTCGATCTCGGCGAGCACGCGCGCGGCCGAGGCGTTGGGCGGAAGCTCCGTCACCGCGATGCGATACTGGCCGCGCGCGAGCTTCTCCACGCTCCAGCGCGCGCGGACGCGAACGCTGCCGCGGCCCGTCTCGTAGGAGCGCTTGATCTCCTCCCGCGAGGAGATGATCTGGCCCCCGCCGGGGAAATCGGGGCCCTTGACGTTGCGCGTGACGGGCTTCGCGCCATCCTCGCCCTCGAGGGTGAGCGCGCAGGCCTCCGCCACCTCGCGCAGGTTGTGCGGCGGGATCTCCGTCGCCATGCCGACCGCGATGCCGGACGCGCCGTTGAGGAGCATCACCGGAAGGCGCGCGGGCAGCACCTTCGGCTCCTCGGCCGAGCCGTCGTAGTTGTCGACGAAATCCACCGTGCCGCGATCGAGCTCCGAGAGCAGGACGTGCCCGGCGAACTCGGTGAGGCGCACCTCCGTGTAGCGCATCGCCGCGGGACTGTCGCCGTCGCGCGAGCCGAAGTTGCCCTGGCCCTCGATGAGCGGATAGCGCAGCGTGAAATCCTGCGCCATGCGCACCGCCGCGTCGTACACCGCGACGTCGCCGTGGGGGTGGAACTTGCCGATCACGTCGCCCACGATGCGCGCGCTCTTCTTGAAGGGCGCGTCGTGGCGGTTGCCCATCTCGCGCATCGCGTAGAGGATGCGGCGTTGCACCGGCTTCTGGCCGTCTTCCACGGAGGGAAGCGCGCGTCCTTTCACCACGCTCATCGCGTACGCGAGGTAGGCGCGCGAGGCGAACTCGGCGAGCGACGGGCCGTCGGGCGTGCGCGGGGGCGAGGCGGCGGGCGGCGCTGCGGGGGGCGGCGGCTCGCGGGTCGCGGCGAACAGGTCCCCCGTCGAGTCCGCGGCCTTCTGTTTCTTCCTGCTCAAGATCGGTCCGGCGAAAAGGCGTGATTCTACCCCGCGATCGACCGGGGTCGACGTTCAGAGGTCCGCCTCGATGAGGTGGCCCTTCTCCTCCATCCACTGCCGCCGGCCCGCGGCCTCGCCCTTCGCCATCAGCAGCCGGAAGACGCCCTGCGCCGTCTCGCGCTCGGGCCTCGCAAGGCGCATCTCGATGAGGCGCCGCGTGTCGGGGTGCATGGTGGTCTCGCGCAGCTGCTCGGGATTCATCTCGCCCAGTCCCTTGAAGCGGCCGATGTGAATCATGCTCTCGCGCACGCCCTCGTCGTGGAGCTTCTCGACCAGGATGTCGCGCTCCACGTCGTCCAGCGCGTAGAGCCTGCGCTCCGCCTTCACCTTGCCGTGGGGCGCCACGCGGATCGAGTAGAGCGGCGCCTGCGCGATGAAGACGTGCCCGCGCTCGATGAGCCGCGGGAAGTGGCGGTAGAAAAGCGTGAGGAGCAGCGTCTGGATGTGCGAGCCGTCGACGTCCGCGTCCGCCATCACGATCACCTTGCCGTAGCGCAGGCCGTCGAGCACCGCCTCGGGCGCGTCGGGCTCGTGCGGATCGATGCCGAGCGCGACCGCGATGTCGTGCACCTCGGTGTTGGCGTAGAGCTCCTTCGCGTCGACCTCGAAGGTGTTGAGGACCTTGCCCTTGAGCGGCAGGATCGCCTGGTAGAGGCGGTCGCGCCCCTGCTTCGCGGAGCCGCCCGCGGAATCGCCCTCGACGAGGAACACCTCGTTCCTCGTCATGTCCTGCGACTCGCAATCGGTGAGCTTGCCGGGGAGCACCGCGACGCCGCCCGCGCGCCGCTTCTCGACGATCTTGCCGGCCTTCTGCCGCGCCGTGGCCGCGCTGATCGCGAGCTGCGCGATCTTCCTGCCTTCCTCGACGTTCTGGTTGAGCCACGCGTCGAGCGGATCCTTCACCCGCGAGGCGATGAGCTTCATGGCGTCGCGCGAGGAGAGCCGCTCCTTGGTCTGGCCCTGGAACTGCGGATCGAGGAGGCGCGCGGAGAGCACGTAGCGCAGCGGCTTCCACGCGTCCTCCGATTGCAGGCTCACGCCGCGCGTGAGGAGCTCGTGGTGCTCGCAGAATTCCTTCACGGATTCGTACACCGCCTGGCGCAATCCCGCCTCGTGCGTGCCGCCGAGCGGCGTCGGGATGAGGTTCACGAAGGACTCGCCTTCGCCGCCCGCTTCGGCCCACGCGATCGCCCAGGTCGCGCCTTCGCCCTCTGCGAACTGGCCGTCGTCGGCCCCGCAATAGGACTCGCCGGCGAAGACGCGGCTCACGTAGCCGCCGGCGTCGACGAGGCGCTCGCGCAGGTAGGCGCTCAAGCCCCCTTCGTACTTCCACTCGCGGCGCTCCTTGCCGATCTGGTCGTCGAGGACCACCGTGAGCCCGGGAAGCAGCACCGCCTTCGCGCGGAGCAGCATCTCCAGGTCCGAGCGCTTCACGCGCGGGCTGTCGAAATATTTCGGATCGGGCCACGCGCGGACCCACGTGCCGCTCTCTCGCGCGCCCGCCTTGCCGGCCTTCTTCAGCTTCGAGGCGACCTCGCCGCCCTCGAACGCGATCTCGTGCACCGCACCCTCGCGCTTCACCTTGACCTCGAGGCGCTTGGAGAGCGCGTTGGTGACGGAGACTCCCACGCCGTGCAGCCCGCCGGAGAACTGGTAGGCCGCGCCCGCCTTCTTGTCGAACTTGCCGCCCGCGTGCAGCCGCGTGAACACCACCTCGACCGTCGGCGCCTTCTCCACCGGGTGCGGGCCGATCGGGATGCCGCGGCCGTCGTCCTCGACGCTCACCGAGCCGTCGGGATGCATCGTCACCTCGATGCGCGTCGCGTAGCCGCCGAGCGCCTCGTCGGCCGCGTTGTCGATCACCTCCTGGATGATGTGCAGCGGGCTGTCGGTCCTCGTGTACATGCCGGGGCGGGCGCGCACGGGCTCCAGGCCCTTCAGGACCTGGATCGATCGCTCGTCGTATTTCTGCGCCATTGCGGAATCCTACCGTCCGCCCTCGAGGTGGTTGAGGGCGATATCGAAAAGATCGAAGTTGCGAAGCCGCCGCCCCTCGATCCCCCGCGCGCGGCGATTGAAGAGCAACGGCACGCGCTGCTCGCTCACGCCGCCGTGGGAGCGAAGCGGCGCGTCCAGCCACGAAAGATCGTGGCGCGCTTCGCTCGTTCCCAGCACGACGTGCCTGCCGGAAACCACCACGAGGTCGCCCATGCGATCGGGGGGAAGCTCGAAGCGCTCGCAGGCGGCCGCGTTGTCGAGCACGAGGTCGATGCCTTCCATCGCGCGCAGTCGTTGCGCCACGGAATCGCGATTCGCCGCATCGAGGTATACCGTCGCGAAGGAGCCGAGCGCGCCGTGGTGGACGACGTAGGGATCGGTGATGGGCAGGATCACGCGCGAGCGCTCGCGCCCGATCCAGCCGTCGATCGCGTCCTGCAGGTAGATCACGTTCGGCGAGCCGTCGGCGCGCGTCTTCGCGTTCATGCCGTGGTCCGCCGTCAATGCGATCACCGCGCCGAGCTCGTCCAGCCGCGCGAGATAGCGGTCCATCATGGCGTAGAAGGCATTGGCTCCGTCGCTTCCCGGCGCGAACTTGTGCTGGACGTAGTCGGTGGTCGAGAGGTAGATGAGGTCGGGACGCCGCGTTTCGAGGAGCCTCACGCCCGCCGCGAACACGAACTCCGAGAGCTCCGCGCTGTAGACGGAGGGCACCGGCATCCCGGCGAGCTCCACGGCGTCCTCGATGCCGTTCTCGGCGATCGTCGCTTCCGCCGCCTTCTCCGACGAGAAGCAGATCCCGCGCATGCGATGGCCGAGGAGCTTCCGCAGCTTGTCCTTCGCGGTGACGACGGCGACTTTCGCTCCCGCGTCGGAGAACGCGGCGAGGATCGTTCCGGCGCGCAGGTACTTCGGGTCGTTCATCATCACCTCGGCGCCGGCCTCGCGGTCGTAGAAGTAGTTGCCGCAGATGCCGTGCACCGAGGGCGGGACGCCGGTGACGATCGAAAGGTTGTTCGGGTTGGTGAAGGAGGGCACCACGCAGTCGCCCACGAACGCGGTGCCCGGCGCGAGGAACTTCGCGAGGAACGGCATCGCGCCCGATTCCGCGGCCTCGACGAGGTACTCGTACTCGCATCCGTCGACGCAGACGGCGAGGAGCGGCGCCGCCATCGGCCGGTAGCGCCGGCCGTTCACCTCGACCGGGTTCACTTCTTCTCGCTCTCCACTTCGAGCGCGACGAGGAGGCGCGCCACCATGTTGTAGGCCGCGATCGACGCGGTGAGCTCCACGATCTCCGGATCGGACCAGCGCTCGCGTACCTGCGCGAAGAGCGGATCCGGCACCTTCACCTCGCGGGTCATCGCAACCGCGTAGCGCATCGCGAGCCGCTCGGCCTCGTCGAACGCCGGATCCTCGGCCGCGCGCGCGGGATCGGAGAGCTTCGCGCGCAACGCGTCCTTGCCGCCCGCCTTCACGTATTCGGGCCAGTGGTGCGTGAACTCGTAGTCCGCCCCGGTGAGGCTCGCGACCGTGCAGATCGCGATCTCGCGGATCCTCGGCTCGAGCGCGAACTCGCGCCGCACCGCCCCGAGGAGCGAGTTCCAGCCGCGCGCGAGGGGCTCGCTCCAGAGGAGCGCGAGGTCGAGGTTGAGGTACTTTCCGCCGCGCCGCGCGAGGATCGCCTCGAGGAGCTTCGGGTCGCGGGGGGCGGCTTGGGGATTCCAGGCGGGAATACGCATCGCGGGCGCCGGCAAAAGAGGAAAGCTTAGCAAAGCTGCTAGAATTCACGGCTTTCGAGCGTCGAATTCCCCATCCGGAGAGATGGCTGAGTGGTCGAAAGCGCCGGACTCGAAATCCGGTTCACGGTTCTACCGTGACGTGGGTTCGAATCCCACTCTCTCCGCCAGGTTTCTTTCGCGAGCCCGGCCTCCAGCGCCTTCCGAAGCCGTCCAAATCGGCAATTCCTTCCCTGGTCGCCCTGCGGGATCGCGTGATCTTCAGCGCATCGCAAGGCGCACGAGCGCACAATCACGCAAGGACCGGCAGGGCAGGAGTTGCGCATGGCGACGCAGGTTCAGACGGTGCTCGTTGCGGACGGCGACCGCGGTTGCGCCGATTCGCTCGCGCAGCTGCTCAATCGCCATGGCGTCGAGGCGAGCAGTACCTACGACGGCCTCGAGGCGATCCACCTCGCGCAGCGCATGCGCCCGCAAAACGTCATCATGGACGTCGAGCTTCCCGGCACCTCGGGCTTCGAGGTGGCGAGCGAGCTGCGAACCGCCTTCGCCAGGGCGATCCGCCTCGTCGCCTACACCGGCCATCCGCTCACGGTCGATCGCCGGCGCGTACGCGAATCGGGCTTCGACGAGTGGGTGCCCAAGACGACGCCGGTCCTCGACCTGCTGCGCGCGACGAGCCCCGCGTTGCACGAGACCGTGCTCCGATCCATCGCCGTGAACGTGCGCCAGATGCGCAACCAGCTCACCCTCGCGAGCTCGCTTCTCACGCATGTGGAGTCGACGCGGGATGCCGCAATGCGCCGTCGGCTCCACGATTTCCTCGCTTCCCGGATCGAGGGCGTGGTCGCGTCGATGTCGCGCCTGCTCCCCGCGGGCGCGCCGGAGCGCGCCGAGCTGTGGGCGGAGGCGGAGGCGATGCGCGAGCGCCTGGAGCGGTTTTTCGCCTGAGCCCGCGGACTAGGCCCGTTCCCTGCGCTCCGATTCCGGATCGTTGGTCTTCGCGAGGAGCTGCGCGAGGCGGCCGTTCGCGTGCACGAAGAAGGCCGCCACCCGATGCACCACGGCGGCCGACTCCTCCGCGCAGTCGGTGCGCATGAGGTCGAACGCGTAGGAGGAGATGTCCTGCGCGTCGAAGAGCTTGCGCGGCTTGCAATGGTCGGGAAGCCGGTCGACCTCGAACGGATCGAGCGATGCGAGATAGTCGCGCGCGGCCTCCACGACCTCCGCCTCGCTCTTGGCGAGGTCGACGCGTCCCGGCCAGCTCACGGACGGGCCGCTGCGCTTGGGAAATTCCAGGGTCGACATCTTCCGACGGTGCGCGAGCTTCGATGGCCGATGAATCATCGCGCGGATCGCGCCCGGAATCTGTCGGCCGCCGCCTGCGGCGCGATGTCGGCCACCTCCTACGGGGCGAGCTTGTGGCGCGGCGCGGTGGCCTGGCGGGCGTTGGTGTCGCTCACGATCTCGGAGAGCCGGATCGACGCGTCGGTGAGGAACGTCGCGAGCGATTGCAGGAGGTGCGCCGAAGGGTCCATCTTGTCGCAGTAGTGCCCGACCAGGTCGAAGGCGTAGGAGGAGACGTCGTGGGCGCAGTGCATCACGCGCGGCCGGCAGCGCAGCGGCAGCATGGCGAGCTGCCGCGGGTCGAGGCTCGCCAGATACTTGTTGGCGGCCTCGATCACGTCGGATTCGGTGGTCGCGGCGCGCAGGCGCTCGCGCCAGGGGTCGGCGGTCACGGGGGGGCGGGTCCGAGCGGTCGTTAATCCGTCCGGATTATAGATTAACGGCCGATAATCCGCGCCGAGGCGCGTGGCGCTAGGAGGCGTCCACGTGGCGCGGGCCGATCACGCGCCGCTGCCAGTCGTAGAGGCGGTCGCGCCAGCGCTCGATGCGGTAGCCGCGCGCCGCGGCCTTCGCCTCGGTGGCCGCGTCGTCGTAGGGCACGCGGTGGAACGCGAGCTCGAAGCGCTCGTCGTCGAACACCGCCAGCTCCGCGAGCTTGCAGGCGCGCTTGCGCGACGCGTCGACGGATCCCGGGTTCACGAAATGCAGGCGCTCCGCCCTCAGCCTCACGGTCGGGACTTCGACGGCGATCTCCCGGACCGAGTCGCCGTGCACCTCGTAGACGCGCTGCTCGTGCGTGTGGCCGAAGAAGCACAGGTCCGCGCCCGGGAAATCCTCGCGCAGGTAGGCCGCGTTCTCGGCGATGTGGCGCGGCTGCGTCATGTACTGCTGCACGTCGCGCACGCCGCCGTGGACGAGGACCACGCGAGCGCCGATCCTGAGGCTCGCGGGAAGGGAGCGCAGCTCGCGCACGGTCCGCGCGCCGAGCTCGCGCCGCGTGCGCTTGAGCGAATGCATGGCCTTGTTGGAGCAGCGCTCGAAGCCGAGGAGCCCGCTGCCGATGAGGTCGTGGTTGCCTGCGATGCACGACGCCGATCGTCGGCGCAGCATCTCCATGCAGGCGTCGCCGTCCGCGTTGTAGCCGACGATGTCGCCCACGCACAGCAGGCTCCCCACGCCGAGCGCGTCGAGCACCGCGAGCGCCGCCTCGAGCGCCTCGCGGTTGCCGTGGATGTCGCCTAGGACGCCGTGGAGAGCCATTGCCGCACGAGACCGAGGATCCATGCCGAGCCGCGGTTCGCGCGCCGCAGGATGCGCAAGCCCCAGAAGCGCAGCCACGGTCCCGGATCGTGCCAGGCGAAGACGTTGCAGACCTTGCGCGAGAACGCGATGGACGCGAGCCATCGCACGGCCGTGATCTCGCCGCGCGCGCGCAGCGCACGGAAGGCGCGGAAGTCGGCCTCGAGCGAGATCCAGCGGTACCGGGCGCGCGCGCCCGCCGGGGCGGGCCTCTTCCGGTGGACGAGGTACTCGTAGGCGACGCGCATCAGGTTCACGCCGTTGCGCGCGCCGAGGTAGTGCCACAGGTTGTAGCGCGCGTTGATCTCGAGGAGGAGCCAGCGGCCGTCGCGCGGATCGCGCTTGAAGTCCATCTTGAACGGCCCGCGCAGCGGGAGCTTCGCGGCGACCTCGCGTCCGACCGCCTCGAGGCCCGGCTCCTCGGCGAGCTCGATGAACGCGCTCTCGCCGGTGAGCGGCGGGTCGGTACGGATCTTGCGGCCGACGAAGCTCGCGAGCACGCAGCCCTTCTCGTCGGCGAAGCCGTGGAAGGACCACAGCGAGCGGTCGTCGCCGGGCACGTATGCCTGGAACTGGAGCTGCTCGCGGAAGAGGGCCACGACGGGGTCGGCCATCGCCTGCGCGCCGCCAGCGAAGACGCGCGCTTTCGCTCCGCCCTGGAAGAGCCGCTCGTGGAGGCGCGAGTCGTGCCAGTCCACCTTGGTCCTGGGCTTGACGAGCACCGCGTGGCTTGCGGCGGCGAGCGAGAGGGCGCCGGCTCCGTCCCACCGATATTCGCGCGGCACCGCGAGGCCCGCCTTCGCCGCGAGCGCCTGGAAGCGCGCCTTGTCGATCAGCGAGTCGGCGATCGGCACGTCGTTGAGGAGCAGCAGGAAATGGCGCGCGAGTCGGCTGCGGTTCGCGTAGACCAGCGCGAGACCGTCGTCGCTGCCGCACATGAGCGGCACGCGACGCCCGGCGAACGCGCGCAGCCGCTCGCCCAGCGCGGCGAGCCGGTTCGCGGTCTTCGGATGGTCGAGCGGCGGCAGGAGGACCGTCGCGCCGCAGTAGCGCGATGCGAACGCGGGCTCCGCGGGATCGGACGATGCGACGACCACCGGAATGCCGGCGAGGCCCAGCGTGCGCACCAGGTTCACGCCCCCCAGCAGCAGCACGGGGACGGTCCCCGGCTCGAAGGGAAGCGCGGCCGGGATGCGGGAGGTAGCCATGGGGGAAGCGCGCCGTAGGAGGTCGAGTCACTGTAGATGGGCGCGAATACGTCACCGTGGCGCATGGGAGCCAACGCGTGGTCCATCCGGACCAGGGGCCGCGGCACGAGCGGAAAGAAGCGCTTTGTAGCCTGCAGCCATCGAGTCTCCGGAGGGGCCCATGCTCGTCGCGATCCACCAACCGAACTTCCTTCCCTGGCTGGGCTACTTCGACCGCATGGTGCGCGCCGACCTCTTCGTGCTGCTCGATCACGTGCAGTTCGAGCGCCGCAACTACCAGAACCGCACCGCGATCCGGCTCGAAGGCGAGGCGCGTTGGCTCACGGTGCCCGTGGTGCAGCTCTCGCAGAAGGAGAGGATCGTCGACAAGCGCGTCGACAATCCCGCGGTGGACACCTCGCGCTGGTGGGGGCCGAACAGCTTCAACACGCTGCGCTATGCCTATCGCAAGGCGCCGCATTTCGAACTCTATGCGCCGCGGCTGCGCGAGATCCTCGAGACGCGCTGGGAGAAGCTCGTCGACCTCAACGTCGCGACGCTCGAGCTCGCGCGCGAGGCGCTCGGGATCCGCACCCCGATGATCCGCAGCTCGACGCTCGGCGCGGAGGGCCAGCGTTCCGCGCTCCTCCTCGACATCTGCAAGAGGGTCGGGGCGAGCGCCTTCCTCGGCGGCATGGGCGGCTCGCGCGCCTACCTCGACAAGGAAGCGTTCGCGAAGGCGAAGATGGGCGTGGTATGGCAGGACTTCCGCCATCCCGAGTACACGCAGTGCGGCGAAGGGGCGTTCCTCCCCGGGCTTTCCGTGCTCGACCTGCTCTTCAACCACGGGCCGGCGAGCCGCGAGCTCGCGTGGCCCGCGACGGAGGAACGCGATGCGCTCCTCGCAGCCTGAGCACGCGGCGCGCTGGTACGAGGACAAGGTCCGCCGCTTCGGCTTCGACCATCGCGGCCTCGGCTTCCGCAACCGCTCTTCGCAGGAGAAGCGCTTCGAGGCAATGCTCTCGCTCGGCGACTTCAACGGCCGGCGCGTGCTCGACGTGGGCTGCGGCTTCGGCGACTTCCTCGCGTTCCTCATCGAGCGCGACATCCACCCGCTGTACACGGGGCTCGACGTCTGCGAGCCGATGATCGAGCGCTGCGAGGAGCGCTTTCCGTCGGGCGCAGGACGCTTCCTCGCCGGCGACGTGCTCGCTTTCGAACCGGAGGAACCGTACGACTACGTGGTCGCGAGCGGGCTTTTCGGCCTCGACGGCCCGGGTGCGCGCGAGCGCATCCTGCCGTCGGTCGCGCGCATGCTCGAGTGGTGCCGCATCGGGGCGGCGGTGAATTTCCTCAGCGCCTCGTACAAGCGCCAGGTGCCGGGGCGGGTCTACGTGCACCCGGCGCTCGCGGTCGCGTATGCGGTCGCGCATGCGCCCGCGATTCGCCTCGACCACACCTACCTGCCGAACGACTTCACGCTCTACCTGTACAAGACGACTTCCTGGACCGGCGCGGAAGAGAGGAACCGATGAAGAGGGCCTGCGAGACCGAGGTTCGTCCGGCGAGCCAGTCCATTTCCCATCGCTATTCGGGCAAGACGGTCGTCGCCGTGGGAGCCCACCCCGACGATCTCGAGATCGGCATCGGCGGCACGCTCGCGAAGCTGCGCCGCGGCGGCGCGCATGTGGTGATGGTGGTGGTGTCCATTCCCAGGGATTACGACGTGCGGCTCGCCGAGGCGCGCAGCGGAGCCGAGATCCTCGGCTGCGAGCTGAAGCTCCTCGTCGACGGCGGGGCGAAGCGCATCGAGGACCTGAAGACCTGCGAGCTCGTGGGTCTCCTCGACGGCGTGGTGCGCGAATACCAGCCGGCGGCGCTCCTCACGCACAGCAGCGCGGACTTCCACAACGATCACCTGCTGGTCTACAACGCGTGCCTGCCCACGCAGCGCGTCGCCTACTTCGATTTCTTCTCCTACCACCCGACCAACTGCCGGCCGGTGCCGGTCAATTTCCATCCGCGCGCCTACGTCGACGTGACGCAGACCATCGACGCGAAGATGCACGCGATCACCGCACACTCGAGCCAGTTCGGCGGCCGCGGCCTCGACACCGAGATGTATCGTGAGCATGCGCACATCCAGGGCCGCATCATCGGCGTTCCGTACGCCGAAGGCCTGGACGTCGTGCGCATGGTGATCAGCTGACCGCCATTCCCTCGGCGCTCGTCATTCCCGCGTAGGCGGCAATCCCCGACCGCTCCTCCGGCGTTTCGCGCCGGATGTCGGCGCCCGTCGCCGCGGCAAGCCCCGGACGGTATCATCTACCGCCCATGGACGCCCCCATCGACGGCCACCGATGCCCGCGCCTCGCGCGCGGATTCACGCTCATCGAGATCGTGGTGGTGCTGTTCATCCTCGGCGTGGCGATCGCCATGGCCGCGGCGATCACGAACGCGCTCACCGCGACGCAGAGGCTCACGACCACGACGACCCGCATGCAGGCGGTGGACGCGGCGCTCGTGCAGTTCGTGATGCTGAACAAGCGATTGCCCTGTCCCGCGGACGGGACGCTCGATTCCTCGAACGCGAACGCGGGTATCGAGACGGCGAGGAGCTCCTCCACCGGCTGCACCACGAACGAGGCGGGGGGCGTCGTGCCCTGGGTCGCGCTGGGCCTTGCCGAGACGGACGTCACCGACGGATGGAACCGCAGGCTCACCTACCGCGTGCAGCCGGCGCTGGCCGCCGACAGCGCGCTCGACATGTCGTGGTGCGACCCGGCGGGGACCGAAACCGGTGCCACGCCGCGCGCGTGCAACGCGTCCTGCACGTCCGCGACCCTCACCTCCTGCACCCCTCCCACGGCGTTCCTCGCCGCCAGGGGGCTCGAGGTGCACAACGTCGCGAACACCGTGCTCATGAATCCCGCCGCGACTCCTTCGAGCGGCGCGGCGTACGTGGTGATCAGCGCGGGGTCGACGGGCGGGGGCGCCTATCTTTCCAGCGGCCAGCTCGGCACGACCACCACGACCGACGGCACCCAGGAGCAGAAGAACTACGCGAGCGCCGCGTACGTCGCGGGAACCACCTACTACGTCGACGATTCGATCTCGGATGCGGCCGGGACGACGCATTTCGACGACGTCGTCTCGCGCCCGGCGCTCCTCACCGTCATCAACAAGGCCGGCCTCGGCCCGCGCTCCCACTCCTGAGATGAGACGGCGGCAACTCGGCGCGGGCGGCATCTTCGTCGTCGTCGTCGTGCTCCTCGCGATCGTCTTCGTCGCCGCGCTGTTCACGCTTTCGCGTACCTCGACGAACGTGGACGCACAGGCGCGGACGGCAGCGAGCCTCGCGAACGCCGCGGCGGCCCTCGAGCAGTTCGCGAGCGCGAACGCGAGGCTGCCGTGCCCGGCCGATCCCACGCAGGACACCGGCCTCGCGTCGCCCGACGCCGCGTCGGTCAACTGCGATTTCCCGACGGGCTCGCTGCCGTGGGCCACGATCGGCATGCGCCGCGACGATGCCTTCGACGCGTGGGGCTGGAAGATCTTCTATCGCGTCTACAGCGGCAACGGCGGCATGACGCAGGCGAACGGCGCGAGCATGGTGAACTGCGACACGGTCCAGGCGCTCACGATGCGCCAGCCGGTGGATGCGAACCAGCTGTGCCCCGCGACCCACGACACGGTCGATTCCGACTTCATCGCCGGCAAGGGGCTCACGGTCACCGATTTCGGGACCACCTACAACGGCAGCTCGGCGAGCGGCGGCGCCGCCTACGTCCTGGTGAGCCCCGGTCCCAGCGGCTTCGGGGGCTACACGGGCAGCGGCTCGCAGAATCCGAACCAGCCCAAGTCGAACGACGAGAAGAACAACCTCAAGTCCACCGGCCCCTTCGTGCTCGAGGCCGCTTCGGCGCCCGACGTGGCGCCCGACGACAACAGCCACTACGACGACATCCTCCTCTACCGCACGATCGCCGACCTCGCGAGGAAGGCGAACCTCGCGGCGCGCGACTGGCCCGACACCATCCTCGCCGGAGTGAAATTCGACTCCACGAGCGTGGGCAACGCGCTCGGCAGCTCGCCGGGATCCGGCGACATCGGCGTCACCAGCCTCACCTTTCCCTATGCGACCGTGTCGGCCTACAACTCGGGCGGAGCGGACGACCTCACGTTCGTGACGGGGAGCACCACCGGAATCGGAGCGGCAGGCGGCGGCGGCAGCGCCAACAACCTGAACAGCTCCGCCGGCGACGGGATCCGCATCGACCTCACCCAGAAGGCGCAGCGGCTCGCGATCACGTTCGGCAACTTCGGCACCGGCACCTTCTTCTTCTTCTCGTACGCGGAGCAGGCGCAGCTCGATTTCTACAGCGGGGGCTCGCCGACTCCGGTCTACACGACCACCGTCCAGGGGTGCAAGTCGGACGGCGGGCTCGCGAGCTTCACGGTGAATGCGGGGACCCAGTTCGACACGGTGAAGATCACGTCGGTCGCCTCGACCCTCTCGTTCGAGCCTTCGAGCTTCAACATCGCGGAGTTCGACACCTGCGGAGCCTCCGGGACCTGCATCACCACGCTGGACACCGGCGCGGCGCCTGCGGGCAACCACTGCACGCCCTAGGGTTGCAACTGTAAGGCAGTTCGCCAAGGTGTGATTTGCGTCATAAGGTGGAAAGTCCCATGCCCGTATCCTTCGCGCACCTCAACGAAGGCGAAGCGCAGGTGAAGCTTCGCCCACGGCAATGATTCCCACCTCGCAGCCGGGCGCGGCGACGCCGATGGACGTGATCGTCCGGGTCGCCATCGTCGCGGTCACGATCGCGCTCTTCTTCCATTCCTCGCTGCACGCGATGCTCGGCCACCGCGACATCGCGGTGCTCTCGGCGCTCGCGACGCCGCTCGGCATCTCGGCGTGGGGATTCGCGCGCGCGGGCCACCACGAGGCCGCGATCATGCTGGTTTCCGGCGTGCTGCTCGCGGTCGTCACGTTCGGGCTGGTCCTCAATCCGCTCGGCGTGCACGACGTCTCGATCGTGGCGTACGGCGGCATCGTGCTCGTGGCCTCGCTCCTCCTTTCGCGGCGCAACTTCCTCGCGGTCACGGCGCTCACCATGGCCTGCGCGGGCATCGTGTTCGCG
>Ga0335081_10005865_pt1 | contig 19460 bp, 11 predicted proteins | sample Lox_Sample_35_FD_206713 | JGI IMG/M metagenome (GOLD analysis project Ga0335081, IMG submission 206713) | Soil microbial communities from Loxahatchee National Wildlife Refuge, Florida, United States - Lox_Sample_3.5 | ecosystem: Environmental > Terrestrial > Soil > Wetlands | place: USA... | reverse complement strand
CGTTGTAGGCCACGCCGAACTCCAGGCCCACCTCCTTGAACGTGCCGTTTCCCTGGTTCAGGAATAGGAAATTGCGCTCGGTGTCGTTGGCGATGAAGACGTCCATCCAGCCGTCGTTGTTGAAGTCGGCGATGCCGATACCCATCCCTTTGCCAGGCGACTTGCCAAAACCGGACTTCTCCGTGACGTCTTCGAACTTTCCGCCTCCGAGGTTGTGGTACAGCCGATGGGGTACCGCCGGGTAAGTCTGTGGGTGGCAGTAGGCTTCCACGCCGCGCACGCTACAGGGGTGGTCGTCCTCCGGAGTCCACAGAGTGTAATTGGAGACTACCAGGTCGAGCAGACCGTCATTGTCGTAATCGAACCAGGCCGCCTGAACGCTAAGGGTCTTGGGGGGCTTGGATCCCAACCCCGACTGATCGGTGACATCGGTGAACGTGCCGTCGCCGTTGTTGTGATACAGCGTATTCTTCCCGGTGTTGGCAATAAAGATGTCGGGAAAGCCGTCGTTGTCATAGTCGCCCACCGCGACGCCGTAGCTGAAATCCAGGTGCTCGCCGGCGATACCGGCTTTGGCGGTGACATCCTCGAAGGTTCCGTCTCCCTTGTTGCGCAGCAAGCAGTTGTAAAAGGAGGAGTTGGTCTTCTTCAATTCGGGTAACTGGGCCCCGTTGCTGAAAAAGATGTCCATGCGGCCGTCATTGTCGTAATCGAGGATGCCGATGCCTCCACACATGGGCTGCTGAAAATATTTCCGTCCGGTGTAGTTGTTATTGGTGATGTAGGATATCGCCGATCGAGGGGCAATGTCGGTGAAATGCGGCCGTCGCGCCGAAGCTCGCATGCCGGCTCCGGGGAACAGCCAGAGCGCTACGGCGGAGGCGAGGACCGCACATATCGCCGCGAAACGGTTCATGGCAACCCCAGTGTATAATACCGGAGACGAATGCCTGAAAAGAGCGTGGCCGCCGTCGGGTGTCTGGTTCTCGTGTTGGCTCTGCGCGCGGGAGCGCAGGAGAGCCCGCTGCGGCAGGCCGCTCGGTTGGACCAGGGACAGAAGTGCGGCGAAGCGGAGCGCTTCTACCAACAAGCTCTGGCCCAAGGGCCGCCTTCCCCGGCTCTCTTGAATAACCTCGGCAACCACTACCTGCTGTGCGGCGATCGGGAAAAGGCGCGCGGGTACTTCGAGCGCCTGGTGAAAGTGAACCCGCAGCACGCCAACGCCAACCTGCAACTGGCGCGCATCGCGGCGGACCGTCGCGAAGGTGAGCGGGCGCTCGAATACCTGGCGCATGTGAGCGATTCGCAGCCGTCCACCCGGTTGCTTCGGGCCGAAGCTCTGCACTGGGCGGGCAAGACCGCGGCGGCGCTGGCCTTGCTGGACGGCATGCAGAAGGAGGCGCAGGCCGACCTGAGTCTGGAATACCTCTATGCAATGACCTGCGCTCGGATCGGCGCTTACGATCGGGCGGTGCCGGCCTTCAACGCGGTGCTGGCTCAGCACCCGGACGATTTCGATGTCCTGTTCAACCTGGGGCGGGCCGCGGCACGCGCGAGGCTCTATGACCGTGCCGTGCATGCCCTGGAAGTAGCGGTGAAACTTCAGCCCACCAACGTGGACGCGCTGATGGAACTCGCCGGGGTGAACGCCTCACTCGGAGATTACGCACGTGCGATCTATGTGCTGGCCCAGGCAAAACAACTGGCTCCCGAGCGGCCGGATGTTCGCCTGGCGATGGCGCACGCGGCGCAAAGCGGCGAATACTTCGGGGACGCGGCAGTGGCCTACGACGAATATCTTCGGCTGAAGCCTGACGACGACACCGCCAAGCGGGATCGCGCGCTGGTCTGCGGGCTCACTGAGACACGGCAGGCGGAGGGTTTACAAGGTCTGGCGTCGTACGTCCATAAGCATCCCGGCGATCCGCTGGGTTACTACGGCCTGGCACAGCTTACGTGGCGCGATCATCCGGAGCAAGCCCTCGATGCTTTGGCGGCGGCGCTGCGCCTCGACCCGAAGTTCGCGGCCGCGCATCTCGATCTGGCGTGGCTGCTTAACCGCCTGGGTAGGACGGCGGAAGCCATCCCTCACTTTCAGAGGGCCGTCGAGATCAACCCAAGGGATGCCCGCGCGCTGGATCAACTGGGAGCGGCCTTGGTCACGCTCGACCGGCCTACGGAAGCTGAGAAGGTCCTGCGCCGGGCGGCCGCGATATCGCCCGACGATCCGGAAATCCTCCTGCATCTGGGCCATGCGTTGATGGAGACGGGGCACGAAGACGAGGCTCGCCAGTTTCTGAACAGATTCCAGAGCACCCACCCGGCGCGAGCCCGCGGACCTTGGAGACAGGCCGCAATGATCGAATCCGCCGGACTTCCGGCGGCCGACCGTAGCAAGCGCGAAATCGAGCGCCTTCGAACGGAGGCGGCCGCCCATCCGGACGACCCGGAACTCGAACTGCGCCTGGCCAGTCTGCTATTGGCGGCGGGGAGGGTCGAAGAATCCGAAGTCGAGTTTCGAGTGCTGCTCGCCCGCAATGCACCGAATCGGACCTGGGAGCAGGCCGGTAGCTTCCTGCTGGGTTTCGAGCGATATGCATTGGCGCGGGAATTCCTGCAGCGGGCGGCAGCCGCGAATCCGGCCGCGAGCCTGGACCTGGCGACGGCGACCTTCTTTTTGGACGGACCGGCCAAGGCGCTGATCGTTCTGGATCAAGTTCCGGGACAACAGCGAACTGGGGACTATTTGCTGCTGAAAGCGAAGATCCTGGACGCGGCGGGTCAGGCGGGAGAGTCGGAAAAGGTGCTCGAACAAGGGCTGCAACTTTCGATTTCGCGCCCGCAACTCGCAAGAGAGGCGGCCCTGCTGCTGGTTAGACATGACCGGAAAGAACTGGCACTGGATTTCCTTACAACGGCTGCGGAGAACAACCCTGACCTCTTGCTCACACGGGCGATGGTGCTGGCCCTGATGGACCGGAGCAGCGCGGCGGAAAAAGCGTTGAAGGAGATCGAATCCCAGTGGCCGGAATGGGACCGGCCCTACGTCGTTCACGGGCTGCTGATCGAGAAAGTCCGCCCCCACGAGGCGGCGCAGAAGTTGCAAACCGCCGTCGCACTCGGTGCGCAGGATCCTGCCGCGCGCTGCGCGTTGGCCCGGTTGGGTTCCGGAGCTCGCTCCGATCCACAATGCTCGTGCTCGGGGGGGCTGTACGAGATGCTGTTCCCGCCCTGCGCCCGGCCCTGAGCAGCACGGCGTCATGGAGTCACGCGGTGCGCGATAATCTCCGATCGGCTGGACTGCGCGCCCATGTGATCCAGGCGCATGAGCAGTTCGAGTTGTTCCACCTTGGCGGCTGGATCGATCCCCCGGCTGCGTAACCCGGCGGTCAGGCGCGGCAGGTCGGTCACGAATTCGCCGGCAGCTTCGGTCCCCTCCATATTCGTTCCGGCAATAATCAAAACGAAGCCATTATGGGAGAGGTTGCGAAGCAGTGAGATGATGGCGTAACCCACACCGGGCATCGGGGTTCGCGCACTCCCCATGTACACCTCGGATTCTCCCGCGCGCGGCGACGCGTTTTTGCAGAACTGCTTCCCCGAGACGGAGTCGTACTCAATATGGAAGTTGAGGTGGTCGTTCAGCAGTGCCACCCAGGGATTCGCGTAGGCGCTGCCCAGCAAAATGACAGGCCGCTCCGACTTAAAATCGTCGACTTGTATCATTCGTCCGGAACGAACGGCAATAGAGCACCCGCCGCTCCGCAGTGTAGTTCCGATTCGAGCGGATATGGAAGCGTCCGCAATGCTGGTAAACGGCATCCGGCTCAGGTCCGGAATGGAGGGCGCGCGGGCAGCGATTTCATTAAGCCACCGCTGGTTGGTGTAGACGTCCAAGGATTGATCGGCTTGGACGAGCCGCTTATAAAAAGTGAAGTTCACATCGGCGGTGACGAGAGTGATCGTACTGGCGGGCACCGCAATCTGCGACCAGGGCAGCATGGCGAGACGGGAAGGTGCCACCGTGGCCGAGCGCAGTTTCACGTTCTGAACGGCCAGGATTACGCAGATCGTGGCGAGTCCCGCGATGATGGCCCATTTGGTCCAACCGCGATCCCACGTTCTCGTCGGCGGCGCGGGACGACCGTGGGGCGCCGGAAGCCGTTCAGTTTCGCCGGCCTTTTCGGAGGTGTCGAAATCCGGAACGTAGGAGCCAGGCGCCAGCGAGATACGAACACCTGAACCGGCGCGCGCGGGATCGAGGTGCTGATAATGAGCGGCGAGCCGTTTGCGGATGTCGTTGGCGGCAACGCGCACTATCGCATCCTGCCCGGTGTCGTAACTGGCTTCGCGGTGAAACAGCTCGATGCCGATAGTCCGTTCCTTTAACCGCTCGATGCCACCTTCCAGTGCATTCTCCACCAGATAGCGGAGCAGCATCTGTCCGCGATGGCTGCCACTGAACTCGGGACTGTCGAGAATGGTCTGGAGTGCGCGCCGAATCTCATGCTGTGCGTGCAAGGAAATGTGCTGGCGCCTGCTAGGCTGCATGTCTGCGCTCTGCGACGGGCGCACGACTCTGTTCCTGGGGAACAACAAAAGGCCCTGGACAGCATGCTAACACATAACCGTTAAGCGGAGCTGCCAAAGATTGCCCTGATTTTTCAATGACGTACGAGCACGTTACGAAACCTGAGTATCGTATCCTCATCAATCGCTGTGGTGCAGAATCATGGCAATCAGTGATAAATCGGCTTTAAATGATTAAAAATGATAGATCATCCGCTCCGGCTGCCGAAAGCAGCTTCGAGTCGTTTGACGTCGAGGTCGTGGCGCGGGGACCCTCTTTGCCCGAAACGGTTGCGGGCAAACTAAGGGAAGCGATTCTCTCTGATCGGCTGCGGCCGGGGCAGCGGCTGGTGGAACATAAGTTGGCCGCGCAATTTGGAATCGGCCAGCCAACCCTCCGCGAGGCGCTGCGCGAACTCGAGACCCAGGGCTTCGTTCGCAAATCCCAGAAGAGGGGAACCTACGTCACCGAGTTGAGCACCGAAGAGTACCGGCTGACCCACGATGTTCGGATGACTCTGGAATCGCTCGCGATGGAGCGCGCGGCGCCAAACGTTACGGCGGAAGCGTTGCGGGATATCGAGCGATCGCTGAATCGACTCGCCGCCGCCGCACGCCGGCCCGATTTGACCCGGTATCACAAGAGCGATATGGACTTCCACAAGGTCATTTGGAAGTTGACCGGCAACGATTGTCTTTTCCAGACGCTGGAGCGCATTACGTTCGGACTATTTGCGTTCGCGTTGCTGGGACGGCCATCGGCCGGTGTACGTCCCGACTTGCTGGCCGCGATCGAGCAGCACCGGAGCATTCTCGAAGGCTTGCGAACCCGGGATCCGGTGATCGCGCGTGAGACGTTCGTCCGCGTCACGCTTCAGTTCTGGAAAGAGCAGCATTGTGTGGAGATCGGCTCAGTGGTGACGCCATCTTATGGCCATGATTGCGGTTCAACTTAGTGCTGGCGGCAGACACCCTCTAACACCGGCTTTCGGCCAGGGGGGTAATTCAGCGCCAGTCGCCGCACCTTAAACGGGTAGCGGCAGGATATTGCTAGAGAAAAGGGGTCTACGAGCTATGACGAAAATGAAGTCCGGTCCGCTGGTCGGCTTCGCGGCGGCAACCGGGAGCGTACTCACGACGCTGTTTCTATTGACACTTGTTGCGGGGATCCTGACGGCTCAAGAATACCGCGGCAGGGTTCAGGGCACCGTAAGGGACACTTCGGATGCCGTCATTCCCGGTGCGAATGTTGCGCTGCATAACATCAACACCGGCATTTCCACGGTGCGGGCGACCAACGAGGGCGGCCACTATATCTTTGACCTTGTGGATCCCGGCACCTACAGCATCTCTATCGAAAATCCGGGGTTCAGCAAATTCCTGCAAGAGAACGTGCCGGTGGCGGCCCGAGGAGACGTTACCGTGGACGCGACGCTCAAGGCGGGCGATGTCCACGATACCGTCACGGTGTCCGCGGAGGCAAGCCAGGTACAGTTCAGCACGAGCAAACTGGAAACCTCGGTCGAGTCGAAAATCGCCGGGGAGGTCCCACAGCTTTACCGCAGCCCCTTCATACTGGCCACGCTGGATCCATCGGTAATCAAGGACGACACCCAAACCGAATACAACCCCTTTAATAGCTGGGGTCCGGGCCGGATGAGCGTCGGCGGCGGCGCCGAGTTCTCAAACGACCTTCAGGTGGATGGCAGCCGCGTGGGTATCAGCGTAAAGACCGGCTATGTTCCCACGCCTGACATGGTTGAGGAAATCACCATTTCGCAAAACACCGTGGACGCGGAATTCGGGCACGGCGCCGGTTCGGCGATTTCGATCGTAACCAAATCCGGCACCAACCAATGGCACGGAACCGCTTACTACGATGGGCGCTATCCGTGGGCCAGCGCGGTATCGGACCGCATATTCAGTACCCTCAACGAGGACCGGCAACAGATCTGGGGCGGCACTCTCGGGAATCCCATTCTGAAAAACCGGCTGTTCAACTTTGTGTCCTACGAGGGGTGGAAGTGGGCCCAGGCAGCATCGCCGTATACGGCGACCCTTCCAACCACCCTCGAGCGCCAGGGGAATTTCTCCCAGTCGATTAACGGCGCGGGCGCGATAAACATCATCTACGACCCGATGACTACGCAGACGTCCGCGAATGGCCAGACGATCACGCGCACACCCTTCGTCGGCAACGTCATCCCGGCTTCCCGGCAGGACCCCATCGCGGCTAAGTACATGGGTGCGATATGGAATCCCAACACCGCGGGCCAAGGCTACGATCACCTCTGGAACTATGTAGCCAACTTGCCGATCAATTACCCATACAAGAATTTCGCCGACCGCGTGGATTATCACGTGAGTGACAAGCTAAGCCTGAGCTTCCGTGCGCAAATCTTCCGCACCCCCGTGACGTCCTCCAATCCAACTGGCTCGGCGCTCTTCGATAACGACCGCGGCAGCAATCGCGACGGCAATACCTACTCAACCACCGTCACCTACGGCCTCAACCCCAGAACGGTTATCAGCGGCAGCTTCGATTATCACAACTTTACGGATCAATCGTCGTTCGGCACCCAAAACCAGTCCTGGACTTTTGCCGCCCTCTATCCGAACAATAACTTCTATCAGGCGTTATACGCCGATCCGACCATCACAAAACTGGACGCGCGCATGTCCATCAGCGGCGACGGCGGGCGGTGGGTCGACATGGGACCGGGCGGCGGATTCTGGAACCAACTTCCGAGCGGCAACGGTCTCAACATCCGGATCGCGCGGCAGCAGGGCGCTCATTACCTGAAAGCCGGCTTCGAGACGCTCGGCACGCATGCACCGAGTCTGCTCCAAGAGTCCAACCCAGGCTTCGGGTTCAACGGGGATATCACGAATTCAACCTATGTAAATCCCAACATTGCAGTGGCGGGCAACCCTTATGCTTCTTTTCTGCTCGGGGCCGTAGTGCCAGTCGGCGCGAGTTCGAGCGGGTGGGACAGCAACGAAACCTCCATGCCGAGCCTCATTACCCCGAACTTTTCCAGCCGGTTCTACGGAACTTACATTAATGACGACTGGAAAATCTCGAAAAACCTGACCTTGAATCTGGGTCTGCGCTGGGAGTACGAGCAGCCCTTCACGGAGGCCCAAGACCGCGCCACCGCGCCACTGAATCTCACGACCACGATTCCGGAGCTACAAGGCGTAAAGATACCGGCTGCTGTCCAGCAGTTCTACACCGGTCCCTGGAATCTGACCGGGGCATTTCAATTCACCACCACCAGCAGCCCGGGAGCGTGGAACTCGGATGAGGGGACGTGGTCGCCTCGAATCGGCGGGGCTTACCGGCTGAGCGATAAGATGTCTGTCCGCGCGGGCTACGGCCGGTATACGACTCCTTGGAGCATGGATGAGAACGCGCAAGATCAGTTCGGGCCGCCCACTACGGGTTACTCCAACTACACGGATGCGCCACCAACCGTTTTGGGCGTGCCGCAAATGTCCTTGTCGAATCCATTCCCGTCCTCCTACCCGATAGTCCCCAGTTCAGCTAAAACCTATGGCGCCTATACCGGCATTGGAGGTGACTTGACTTACTTTGCCGCGAATCGTCCCCACTCTTTCAGCAACCGGGTAAACGTTTCGGTGCAGAGGCAATTGCCGCAGGGCATCATCGCCGATGTGACGTATTACTATAATCACACCAGTCAGGTCAACAACATCGATTACAACATCAACCAGATCAACCCGCAGCTCGCGTTGCAGTACGGAGCGGCCACCAACGCTACCGTCGCCAATCCGTTCTATCACATCTCCATCCCCAATCCGACTCCGGGTCCGCTGTTTCAACAGGCCACCATACCGGTCACGCAGTTGGCAAGGCTGTATCCGGCATGGGGCAACTTGACAGTGATTGACGGGATTAACGGCGGCGCCATGAAATACGACTCCTTGCAGATAAAGGCAAGCAAGTCGTTCAGCAGCGGTTATACACTGCTGGTGGCATACAACTACCACGTTCAAACCAACCAGACGTTTTATGATGGCGTTGCCAATTATCTGAAACAGTGGAATTGGGAGGACTCGGGTACGCCACGACACCGCCTGGTGGCTTCGGGCGTCTGGGCCATTCCCATCGGCAAAGGGCGGGCGTATCTGTCCGACGCGCCCCGGGCGCTGGACGCTTTGGTTGGCGGCTGGAACCTGTCGGGAGTGGCGACATGGCACTCTGGCGACCTGCTGCATTTCCCCGGAATGGTGGTGAACGGCAACCCGGCGATCTCCAATCCCGGACCTAACGGCTGGTTCAATACTTCCGCATTCTCGCTCCTGCCGGCGTATACCCGGGCCACGAACCCATGGTATTACTCCGACATCCGGGGGCCGAAGTTCTTCAACTTGGATGCCACGCTGAACAAGGACTTCCGCATCACTGAGCGGATTCGCTTCCAACTGCACATGGACGCCTTCAACGCCCTCAACAACATGAACTGGAACGATCCGAATATGACCGTCGGCAGTAGCCAATTCGGAAAATCCACGGATATCTATCCGAACGATTACGGCCGGCGCATGCAACTCGGCCTCCGCCTCTCGTTCTGAGATTCGGAGACTCTTTTCCGATTGCCGGGCCTGCATGCCCAACTTGCACCGCGGACATGCAGGCCTCGTTGTTTCCACCAGGGTTCCGGTAGATGTATACTGACCCCGAGCCGAAAGCCAAATGGGATTTCAGTTCCAGCAATCATGATTGGCATTCTCGCCGCTGTTCCGGCCCTGTCTCAAACGAATCCACGGCCGGCCCCGATCATAGTCGATTACCCGATCCTGATCGACAACACCACCGCGGCCAACCGCGCGGTGAACATTCCCGAGTTCGTGAACATCCCTCCCGGCGGCATAACGAAAATCGATACGCCCGCGACCGATTTCTACCGTCTGGCCGACAGCGCCTGGGAATTCTCCAAAGCGGGCCGGTATGAAGAAGCCATCGCGGAGTGGAAGAAGGCCCTGGAATTAAACCCCGGAAGCGATAAGGCGCACAATAACGTGGGCCTGCTGCTGACCGGTATCGGCAAGTTCGAAGAAGCGGTTCCGCATTTCAAGAAGACGCTCGGGATCAACCCCGAATATCCTGCCGGGCACAGCAATCTCGGAGTGGCTCTCGCAGGAGCCGGGAAGCTCGATGAAGCCATCTCCGAGTTCGGCAAGGCCCTGGCAGTAGATCCCAATTCCGCCGAAGCTCACAACAACCTGGCGCGCGTACTGGCGCAAAGAGGCGACCTCGACCAGGCCATCGCCCATTTTCGGAAAGCACTCGAAGCCGTTCCCGATTCCGCGCCGGTCCGTGGCAACCTTGGCGACGCGTTGGCGAATTCGGGCCGGTCCCTGGCCATGAAGGGCAGCTTTGACGAAGCCATCCAGCGGTTTCAGGACGCGCTCGAAATCATGCCGGATTCCGCCGAGGCCCACAACGGCCTGGCTGTCGTCCTGGTCCGGAAAGGACGGCTCGAAGAAGCGGTCGCGCATTTCCAAAGGGCCGTGGCGATCAAACCCGATTTCGCAGAGCCGTACTACAATCTGGGCGATACGCTCTTCTATCTGGAAGGCAAGGCGCCAGAGGTGCTGGCGGCCTGGCGCTCGGTGCTTCGCATCGATCCCGGTCATTTGGCGGTGCTGAAACAGACGGCCTGGCTGCTCGCCACCAGTCCCGATGCCTCCCTGCGCGATGGCGTCCAGGCCGTGGCCCTGGCGGAACGCGCTGCCCGGCTCGCGGGAGGCCGGCAGCCGGAGGTTCTAGATACCCTGGCTGCGGCCTATGCCGAGGCTGGCCGTTTCCCCGAAGCCGTCCAAATCGCCACCCAGTTGCTCGAACTGGCCCGCAAGCAGAACAACCGAAAGATGGCCGAAGCCCTGGAGGAGCGGCTCGCCCTCTATCAGGCCGGCTCTCCGTTCCGCGAGAGCCGGCAAGCGCCGGGTAACGGTCAGTGAATTCCCATGGATCCCGAAACCCCCGAAAGAACATCCGATCACCTGGTCCCATTTCGCTGGCCGTCCGCCTGGACCGACCCGGCGCTGCTGGGTTTGTTTTCCCAAAACCCGATCAACTGCCTCCTGTTCGAGAACCTGGCGGCGGCAAAACCCGTCGCCGATGCAGCCCGCGCGGCGGGTTTGACCGTGCTGGAGTGGAACTCACTGGGCGCCGCGCCCTTGGCTGAAGTCAAATGGGATTCCCAGGCTGCCCAAACCGTAATCACCGGTCTCGAGTGGCCGCGCATGAAATTGTCCTCGAAGAGTGACGGCGCCGTGGAGGCAGGCCCCACCGGCGCTCCCTGGATCGACTCCAACACCTGGGTTGCCCGACTTGCCGCGGTCCGTGCCCCGCGCCGGCCGGTGTGGCTCGGCTTTGAACTGGCCAAGGGCGATCCCGTGCCCGGCGCGGCTGACTACAACATCGCCATTGCCGATACCGCCGCCACGGGAGCGCGTTGGATAGTCAGCCTTGATGACGGTCTCCGCAAGGGATTGCCGGCCGGTAACGCCGAGGCGCAGAAGATCTGGCGCAGCATTCTGGCGGCACTCGCGTTCTTCGAGCAGCACCGCGGCTGGAGCGCCTGGGAGCCTTGGGGGTCCATCGGCATTCTTTCCAGCTTTGCCGGCAAGGACGAGTTTCTAGGCGAGGAAGTGCTTAACCTCTCGGCGCGCCGCAATCTCCTCTACCGCATCCTGGACCGAGCCGTGCCGGCCAGCCACAGACTTGGGGGACTGCGGGCGGTGCTCTATGTGGACAGCGATTCGCCGTCTCGCGAGCTGGAGGCGAAACTCAAAGCCTTCGTCCGCGGCGGCGGTTTGCTCATTGTCCCGCGCGCTCTGGCTACCGCGTTTGCGGGCGACAAACCGATTGAATGCCCGGTGACCGGATACGACCTGCGGTCCTCCGGCAAAGGCGCCGTAGCTGTTGCCAGGCGCGACTGGGACGATCCCTTTTTCCTTGCCGCCGACGTGCACAGCCTGGTGAGGCGCCGCAACGATCCGGTCACGTTGTTCAACGCCCGGTCCTTGTGGGAGCACTATTCCGTGGCGCCAGACGACCGGGCTGCGCTGCTCCAACTCGTCGGGTTCACCAGCTATCCCAACGAGTCCGTGAGCGTCGCGCCGGCGCGGCGCTGGCGATCGGCCACCCTCTACACCATCGGATCGAGCGCGGCCGTTGAGTTAGAGCCGATCCCAGTCGAGGGCCGGCCCGAGTTTCATCTGCCCGCGTTCCCATACTACGCGGCTCTGGAGTTCCGACTTTGAACCGGCGAGGAGTCCTGTCATGACAGACGAGAACAGCCCGGGTTGCCGCATGACGCGCCGCAGCCTCTTAGCCAATACGGGGTTGGCCGCGCTGGGAGCCGGCCTGCTGCCGCGCACCATGCGGGCAATCGACGCTCCCGCCGCTCCCGTGGCGCTCGCCCGCTGCCGGACTTACGATGCGGAGTTGCTGCCGGCCCTCGCCAAGATGTTCGACCAGATCGGCGGCCTGGACCGGCTGGTTAACGGCAAGACGGTGGCCGTCAAAATCAACCTGACTGGCGACCCCGATTCGCGCCTGGGCTACATCCCCATCGGCTGCACCACCTGGACCCACCCCTCGGTCATCGGCGCCACCGTTCACCTGCTGGGGAAGGCCGGCGCGCGGCGCATCCGTCTGCTGGAAAGTCCCTGGAAATCGGCCGAACCGGTCCAGGAGTATATGACGGCCGCCGGTTGGGATCCGGCAATGTTCACCAGTGCAGCCGATCGCGTCGAGTTCGAAAACACCAACTTCCTGGGCTTTGGAAAGACGTACAGCCGCTTCCCTGTACCCCACGGCGGCCATCTCTTCCCCGCCTTCGATCTCAACCACTCTTATGAGGACTGCGACGTTTTCGTCTCCATCGCCAAGCTGAAAGAGCACCTCACGGCCGGCATCACGCTGTCGATGAAGAACTGCTTCGGCATCACGCCCTGCACTATTTATGGCGATGGCGCCCCGGAAGACGAACCGGGCATCGTGCCGCTAGGGGGCCGTTACCCCATCCACACGGGTTCCCGCCAGCCGCCGAAGAGTTCGCCGCCGGAGGTGGACCCCAAGAGTCCCCGCGAGGGCGGATACCGCGTGCCCCGCTGCGTCGCGGACCTGGTGGCCGCCCGCCCCGTGCACCTGGCCATCATCGATGGCATCGAAGCACAGTCCGGTAGCGAAGGCATAGGCCCCGAAACGCGGCACGTGCAGCCTCACGTTCTGGTCGCTGGCTTCAACACCGTGTGCGTGGATGCCGTGGGCGCCGCCGTCATGGGCTTCGATCCTATGGCCGACCGTGGCAGAACGCCATTTGAAACCTGCGACAGCACCTTGAGACTGGCGGAAGAATTGGGTGTGGGAACCCGCGACCTGAAGCGCATCGAAGTGATCGGCGCGCGCATCGGCGATGTCGTCTTCGATTACCGCAAGGCGGGCATCCGGACGCAGGGATAGAGTTTGACGCGTGCCGACTTTCGGCAATTGAAAATCGGGAGTTTATGGCAATTCTATGACTTCATTTCGCAAAGTCATTCCGATGCTGGCCCTCATCGCCTTGTGGGCTTCTGTTTCCGTCCCCGCGCGTTCCGCTGAAGTCCTTCAGCCGGAACAGTTCCGTCGCTATGTGGAAGCCTTCAACCGGGACGACCCGGAAGGGCGGACCAATCTGGTAACCAATGAGGAATCCTGGAACTGGATGAGCCAGAATATCCCCTTCTTCGAGTCTTCTGACAAATCGATCGAGGAGATGTACTACTTCCGATGGTGGGTGTTCCGGAAGCACATCCGCAAGACGCCTGAGGGATTCGTGATCACGGAGTTCCTGCCGGATGTGCCATGGGCGGGGGCACACAATACTGTCAGCGCCTCTGCCGGCCATCAATTCTACGAAGGCCGCTGGCTGCGAAATCCGGAATACCTGAGACAGTACGCCCGGTTCTGGTTCAAGCCGGATGCGAACCCACGCCTTTACAGCTTTTGGGTGGCCGACGCGATCCGTGCCTGGTCTATGGTGACTCAGGATCAGCAGCTTGCCATCGACCTGCTGCCTGATCTTGTAGAGAACTACAAGTGGTGGGAGCAGACTCACCAGGACCCAAATGGCCTGTTCTGGCAGATCGACGATCGCGACGGAATGGAAATGTCGATTGGGGGGAGCGGATACCGGCCCACGATCAACAGCTACCTGTATGGCGATGCCCTGGCGTTGGGAGACATCGCAAAATGGGCCTGGAAGAACGATCTGTCGTTGGACTTCCGCATGAAGGCGGCGAGGTTGCGCGCTCTGGTGGAGGATCGCCTTTGGGATGAGACACGGGAGTTCTACGAAACTATCCCAAAGGGCGGGAACCACGAATGGGTGGACGTCCGCGAAGAAATCGGATATGTCCCGTGGTACTTCAGCCTCCCTCTTCCCGGACATGAGGCGGCGTGGAAGCAACTTATCGACGTGGAGGGTTTCAAGGCGCCTTTCGGGCCGACTACCGCCGAACGGCGCAACCCGCGATTCATGTTCGCCAATCCTCACGAGTGTCTGTGGAATGGTCCGTCCTGGCCATTTGCGACGTCGCAGACGCTGACCGCGATGGCTAACCTGCTGAACAACTATAAGCAGACGTATGTCGGCCGCCAGGACTATCTGTCTCTGTTGCGGACTTACACGAAATCGCAGCATCTGAAACTTCCGGGCGGCCGGACGATTCCCTGGATCGACGAGGACCTGGATCCGTTTAAGGGTAACTGGATATCACGGGACATGTTGTACCAGATGCCCCCCGGGCAGCAGGCAGCCAAAGGCGGCAAGGACCGAGGGCGCGATTACAACCACTCCACGTACAACGACCTGGTCATCACCGGCATGGTGGGCCTGCGTCCGCGCCAGGACAATCGAGTGGAAGTCAACCCACTACTTCCGGAGGGAGCAATCGATTACTTCTGCCTTGACAGGGTTCGCTATCACGGATGGGATTTGACGATTCTGTACGACCGGACGGGCGCACGATATCGAAGAGGCAAGGGGCTGCGCATACTTGCCGATGGACAGGAAATCGGTTCGGCTCCGACCCTGGGATGGCTTTTGGTAGATCTGCCCCAGACCACTTCGGGCTGGGTCAAGTCGCCGGCAAACCCGGTTATCGGAGGGAAGCTGGGCACCGTATTCGACATTAGTGTGCTGGCTGACGGGGGTAAGTACAGGATGTGGGCTTCCTGGCGCCCAAAGAAAAGTATCGCGTTGTTCGAAAGCTCGAACGGCGCCGATTGGAGCGATCCCGTTGTCGTGCTTCCACCCAATCCCGGGACCGGCTGGGAGGAAGACATCAACCGTCCGTCAGTGCTCAAAAGAGCCGACGGCTATCACATGTGGTACACGGGCCAGGCCGGCGGCAAGCGCTCGTGGATCGGCTATGCGACCAGTCCGGACGGGAAAGCCTGGAAGCGCATGAGCGACAAGCCGGTGCTCTCGGCTGAACTCCCGTGGGAGAAAGTGGCGGTGATGTGTCCGAATGTGCTTTGGGACGAAGCGGCTGGGCTCTACCGGATGTGGTATTCGGGCGGCGAGCAGTACGAGCCGGATGCGATTGGGTATGCCACCAGCCCCGACGGTCTGCATTGGACGAAGGATTCCGGGAATCCGATCGTCCGTCCCAACCCCACAGCGGTCTGGGAGCAGGCGCGCGTCACCGCCGCGCAGGTACTTCGCTTCGGCGACTGGTTCTACATGTTCTATATCGGCTATCGGGATATCGATCACGCGCAGATCGGAGTCGCCCGGTCGCGGGACGGGGTGACGGGCTGGGAACGCAATCCTCAAAATCCGATCATTCGGCCCGGACAAGGCGCCTTCGACCAGGACGCCTGCTACAAGCCCTACGCAGTCTTCGACGGCCACAAGTGGCTGCTCTGGTACAACGGCCGCCACGGCTGGCTGGAGCAGATTGCTCTGGCGACGCATGACGGTGCAGATCTTGGATTCGGCCAAAAGGAGCAAGCAAAAAGCCAGTGATCGAAAGGCCAGGGACGGCGAGCCGCCGAGCGGCACCACGACCCTGGGAAAGGGGAGGGAAGGAGCCGCGAAGCGCACGCCCGGAGGGCCGCTGGGCCGCCGACGGGTCCTCTCTACAGAGCTTTCGTTCGGCTCCGCGCGCCCTAGGGGGTTCGGTAGATTCGAGGTAATTCGCTATTCGGTTGCCGCGGCTTGCAACGGCTCATCGGCGCTGGGGCCGTAGATGGAAGGGACCTTGGCACCCATGGGCCGCAGGTACGCCGAGAGCTGGCCGCGATGGTGGATGCCATGCGACATGTCCAGGCTCAGATAAGTGACGGCGGGCTGCGTCCATTTGGCAAACGTGACGTCGTGCGCCAGTTTCGCGGCGGGCAGGGCGGCGACCTGGGCGAGCAAGGGCGGAACGGTTTCGTCGTAGTACGCCAGCACTTCGGCCGGTGTCTTCAACTCCAGTTGCTTCCATTCGAAGGCGCCATTGATGACGCCACGAAGAAAAAACGCCTCGGATAGAGCGATGTGGGAGGCCAGTTCGAGGCCTGTCATGCATTTCTCGCTTGGCTTGTAATCGCAATGTTCGGCCGGCACCGCGGCCAGTACCTTACGGGTGGTCGCGAACTCATGCTGGAGTTGCGGCAATAGATAATGGCACAGTTCTCTTGCAGTCTCTTCGGTCATAGACAGAGGATAGTGTGTTCGCTCGCGGTGGTCAAGGAGGCGTCTCCCCGCATTCCTCGCGCTTCGTTTGCGGGCACCTCGACCTGTGCGTTATCGGACGGTCATATTGTCACTCGCGCGTGTTTTGCCCGTGGCCAGACGTGGACCGGGCAGCCGCCAGATCCTCGCTAACGCCATCGTGTTTACTAGTTCCCACCCACTTGGCGGAAAGTGGACTTTCCATTGGGCCGCCAAGGTGGCGCACTTCCGTATAGGCGACCACAGGTTTCCCGACAGGCACGAAAAAGCCGCATGCCCACGATAGCGAGCGCGCGTCATGCACGCTTACTCCTATTGATTGGCTAGTTCCTGGAATCCTGATCGTCTGTATTCTAAACGGTCAGTCTCGCCAGCAACGCACTAATGTTCGGCGTATTCTCTAGGGCCCACAGCGATTGGAGAACCGCCTCGGTTTTCTCGCGCGGCCATGCCCTCCCGATATTGCTGCGGAATTTGCGGTCTGCGTCGGGCCTCTGCATCGGTTTGCTCGCGAAGCCGGGAATATCGATGACCTCGCGGCTGACACGCCGTCCATCGGCCAAGGTCGCGATGATACGTGTCGGGGGGTCGCCGCCCCGCGCGGTGAACCCCGTATCTTCCACGACCTTGATCTTTTGCATAAAGGCGAGAATGCGGGGTTCCTTTAACTTCTCCGCTGCGTAGCTGTCGTTCCTGATGTCGCCGTCGAACATGGCACGCGCCACGAGGTAGGGCATGGAATGATCAGCAGTGTCGCGCGTCGTGGGCACCCACTTCTCGCGGTCAGTGCCCGTTTGCGTCAGTCCCCATTTGGACGTTGCGACTTCGACGGAGGTGATTCCTTCGAGCGCCGGGCCTTTGTCGGTCGCGCCCCTGACGATCTCATCGGCAACCGCCTTGGCAGCGGCGATCGCCGTCTGGGAGAAAATCACCGCCGGATAAGTCTTCATACCGCATTGATGGATACGGAAGTTGTTGCCGTGGCCACCGAACCTTTCGACCTCAACATCGGCCTCTCCCGAAACCTGCTTGAAGAAGCCGATCTGCCCCTCGAAGATCGGCGCCGGACCGGTCAGGCCGCCGCGTGCCAGCATCGTGGCGAATACCGCATTGCGCGAAGCTTCGCCATCCGAGAGCCCCTTCCAGTCGGAGAGCACCTGCCTCCGCGTCTGGCCCATCGAGATGTGGTCGTTGATCGCGATATTAACCGCTTCCGTCATTCTGGCCGCGTCCAACCCCATCAACTTGCCAGAAGCGAGTGCAACCGCTGGAAGGCTGTACACGGGTGTATCCCAACCGTGCTGGAAGATATCGAGGACGTCCGCGAGACGGCAATCGACCTCATACGCAAGTGCGATCGCCACGATGAGGTCATGGGCGCTGGCGCGTTCGGCTTCCGCAACCGCAAGACACGGAGCGATGTGATCGCTCGGATGCGTGGTTATGGTGCCGTTGTAGAAGTCGTTCAGATCGTAATACCGGAACGCCGCGCCATTGGCAAAGGCAGCGAGTTCGGCCGAAGTCTTGAGTGCGGTGCCGATGATGGTGGCAGTTCCCTGCGTGCCACGCGCGATTTCGCGGCACACGCGCACGGGCCGCTCGTCGAAGGCGGCGATGCCGCAGCCAATTGTGTCGATAACGTGCGACTTGACGCCTTCAACGGTCGCGACGTCCAAGTTCTCGTAGCGCAGCGCCGAAGCATAGTCGGCCAGTCTCGCAGCCAACGGCCGGTTCTCGGCCGCTTGACCGTTTCGGGCAGAGCCGCACACGCCGAACGCTGCTAATCCGGCGACCATGCCGCGGCGCGAAATCTTCCGGTTGCTAATCGCACCGGACAGAATGGTGGTCAGTCGCATGATCGCGATCTTAGCATCTCAACTTGGAATATGGCTTTCACGAGAGCATTCCTTGATGGGCAGCGACATGGTGCGCAGGCAATTTCTTCAACTGGCAGGATGCGGCTTGGTGCTTGCAGGTCAGTCCCGAGCCCAGTCAACGGTCCCGAACTCCGCAGGTAGGGAGGCGCCGGTCGAGGCCACATGCCACCGCATTCTGCTAGAGAACCCGGAAAAGCTGTGTGGGTAAGAGCCCTTCGCACCAGCAACCCGGAGCCGGCAATTCAGGGCTCTGGTCCCTCTTCGTTCTAGATCCCGAATGACGCGCAAACGGGAAGTTGGACGGCAACGGTCGCTGGCGGGAGCTCAACTTCCTGTTGCCGACCAACCAACCGGACCACCGGGAATCATGCCTGAACTGGCAATTCTCCCGATGGAGCCTGTGCTTGCATGGCCGATTCAAGGCGGGAGGCCGTCCCGATCGCTTGTTGTGTGCCCGCCGCACGCGCTGAGCGCACCGAGCCGTAGACTGCGGCGAATGCCAATGAGGCCGGTTACAAGCCAGCCCCGTGTCCTGCGCCTCTCGGCGCAATATTCTGATTGACGCGGAACAGATTGCCCGGGTCGTATTTAGTCTTGATCGCCTGCAGCCGGGCATAGTTGGTGCCGTACGTCGCCTCGACGCGCGCCGCGCCTTCTTCCATCATGAAGTTGACATACGCTCCAGGCGCTGAAAAGGGGTGCACCGCGTCCCAGTAGTCCCTGGCCCACTTCGTGATCTTGTCCTTGTTGGCCGGATCCGGATCGACGCCGACAATCACTTCGGCCCACTTCGTCTGCCGGTAACTGAAGGGCGTATCGCCACTTCCCACCCGGTGCACCGCTCCGTTGATCGGGTACATATGCATCGTCGAGAACATGGAGGGCAGATTGGAACCGTGTTTGACGTGCAGCGCGATGGATTCTTCCGTGAGATGGTCAACGAAGTCGGCCTTCCAGTACCACTGCAGCCCGGGAGTGTACAGCCCGTCGAACAGGCTCTGCAACGCCGGGAACGGAACCGGACCAACCCCTACCAGCAGTGGCGTGGCCCAACTTTCCGCCGGCTTGAGGAGTTCCGCCGTTCGCTCCGGGCTGGCTGTAGAGCACCAAATGACTCCGCAGACGGTCCGCATGTGCAGCGAAGGAGGAAACATGTCCACCGGCGGCACCACGAGAAACGCAAAGAATCCGCTGAGGTCTTCCGGGGCAGTGGTGATGAACCGTTCGTATGCCTTCATGACGGCGGGCGCGTCTTCCACCGCATAGAAAATCG
>Ga0335081_10005864_pt1 | contig 19464 bp, 20 predicted proteins | sample Lox_Sample_35_FD_206713 | JGI IMG/M metagenome (GOLD analysis project Ga0335081, IMG submission 206713) | Soil microbial communities from Loxahatchee National Wildlife Refuge, Florida, United States - Lox_Sample_3.5 | ecosystem: Environmental > Terrestrial > Soil > Wetlands | place: USA... | reverse complement strand
CGCGTGTCTCTGGTGCAGTTCAATGCCCAACATAATCAGGAACACGCCTAAAATCAGCGCATATCCCGCAACAACCCAAATCAGCGTGAGGGCACCCAGAGCTGGCCGGAGCATGAGCATAAGGGCGAACACCACGGATAAGAAACCGCTGAGAGCGAGCCACAACTCTCCTGAAATCTCCTTCCGCAGGTGGATAGCAGCGGCGATTCGCAAGAACCCGGTCGCCATGGCCCAGATCGAAATAAAGAATACGAGCACTACTGCGGTGACGGCTGGAGCCCGCAGAGTCACGACGCCGGCCCAGATGCCCACGACACCTTCTAGCACGAGCAACCAGCGCTCCTCGTGCCGTCGGCCGCCCAAGGCGGTCAATAGAGAAAAACAGCCATCCACCAATGCATAACATCCGAACAGCAACACCAACATGCCCAGAGTTACTCCGGGCCAAGCGAAAGCGAGGACTCCAAAAGCGATCGCGATGATGCCTCGCAATACCACTGTCCACCAGCGTCCCGCGAATAGGGTGGCAGCCTCAAGGGCAGAATTCTCGGTCACCATAATTCATCTCCTTTGCGATCTTAGATGCAAGCCCACAACGCTACGGCGGAATGAAAGGATACCCCCGCCTGCTGGGCTCTGGTTACATTCACTGGGTTCTGTCTCTGCCCGGAGCGAACTCCGATCCAGACGCGTCGTTCACCACTGTGCGCGGTGTGATATGAGCTCCCGCTGGAGTCAACTCCACCACACGGACCTCTCCATGCTGGCCGATCGGTCCGATGGCTTTTCCGTTCAGCGACACCTCCAGCCCTCCGGCATTTCCTACGAGAGCAGTCATTCTACTGGATGCATCCAGCTCCTTATTGTGCTGCTCTTCGAGGATGCCGGTATAAACCGGGTTTCCGTCGGACTGAATCGAGACCCATACAGGTTCGGTCGCCGTGAAGACCACGCGCATAGCGCCTTTAGCACCGGGTTCGGAACCTGACCGACTCGAAGCGGAAGGAACTAATGCTGGCTGCTCCCTGGGCGCAAGTTCTTGCGCTGCCTCCCGGAATGATTTCGCAAGCTGAAGACTTGATTCAGAAATCACAGGCGAACTGTGCAGCGGCGCAGCCTGGGTCTCAGGCAGGCTCCGCCGCACGTTCTCCCATAGAGCGTAGACCCCACCGCAGACGAGAATCGCGATCACAAACGAACCAAATCTTGGCAGCAAAGGAAGCTGGGAACGTCTGCGTTTGGGTTGAAGTTCTGTTAGAGACAGGACCGGTTCTTCGAACTGTTGCTTGAACGATGCTACAACCTCTTCTGCATCCAGATCGAGCACCTGCGCGTACTGTCGAAGAAAACTACGGGTGAAAAGCCCGCCCGGTAAGCGATCAAATCGATTCGCCTCAATCGCTTCGAGAAGGTATTGGCCAATCTTGGTTTGGGTAGCTACTTGCTCCAGCGTCAGACCGCGCCGCAGACGTTCGCTTCGAAGTGTGGCGCCAATCGCGTCCATACCGAGTTCTCCGAGGCAACTCCCGACACAATCCGAGATCAGCGCATAGGCTCTCGGGATGCAATAAAACTTACGACACTAGATAGTGGTCCTGGTTCATCACACTCCTGCCCGGGGCCTGTTCAAGCTCGCACTCTCGCGTGGTCTCATTGAAAGCCGCAAACGACATAACGACACGTCTTACGAAAGATGGGATGCCATGCCCGACAAAAGAAATTAAGGCCGCTGGGCTGGCCTGCCATCGAGACCCGATGTAGGTGTGAACATGCCCGATCGGTTACCCATATCAAAATTCCTATGAAGATTCCATCGACCTTTCTCACAGTGGCGCTGCTCTGCTTCCCTGTGTCGGCCAGCGACTTCCAATTGCAGCTGAAGATTCGCAGGGTATACATCGCTCCAATGGCTAACGGACTAAACTTTCATCTAGCGAGTCGACTCACTAGTGCCGGAGTAGTGTGGGTTGTATTGGAGCCGGAGAGCGCCGATGCGGTCTTGACCGATCGAGTGGACGAGGCGTTCTGGACCTGGTCAAACCTGCACTACAAGCTGCCTGGTAAGAGTCCAAGCGTGGCCGTTCGCGATGATGACGGCTTCAGATTCGAACATTTAAGAACGGGACCGTATCGAGGCACTCTTTTTCTCGTAGACCCAAGAAACGGTCTGATAGTTTGGTCCATGTACGAACCGACACCGAACACGACCACTAATGCATTAGATCTGGCGGCCGCGCACATTGCTGCCAGCCTGAAGAAATGCTTGATCTCAAAGTAGTCTCCGTGGGAGCCTTCCGCCAAGGCCTTCTCCGCAGGAATCCAAGCCGCCGCCAGCGACGCCGTTTCATACCGAACGGGCTCGACGACAGAAAAAAGAGATCCTGTTTCATGCGTTGAACATCATCTGGTGGGGTAAAACTCGAGCTGAGTCTCACTGGGGAGGAGATGCATGTCAAGAATTATTTCTGCTTTGATCTGGTTGCTGGGCTGCGCCGTTCTGTTCCCAGTACGGGCTCAGGACTCGGAACTCCAACTGCTTAACTTCACTGTGGGAGGAGGCCTTTCAGTTCCGCTGAATCCAACAGCCAGATTCCTTGGCGTGAACGGCAACGCGGAGACCGGCATGGGAGCAAATTTCAACAAGTACAATTCGATCGAGGGCGACTTCATGTGGAGCGGCCTTTCGCCCACTGTCAACCTTGTTCTTCCAGATAGCAGGCCGCTGGGAAGCGTGAATCTTTACACCGTAACTGGAAACTATCGGTTTCACATCGACAGTCTGGCGGGTTCTGCGTTCGGCGTTTATATCATTGGCGGCGGTGGCTGGTACTACCGTCACACTAGCATCGATAAGAAGTACTTCGTGCCACCTCTTACTGTTTGCCAGCCCATCTACAACTGGTGGGGATTCGCCTGTGACAGCAACGGGTTCGTGCAAACAGCAACCATAATCTCTCGCGGCACGAGTGCCGGCGGTCTGGATACCGGCGTCGGTTTCACAATTAAACTGCCTCCCCCCGGATGGAAGTTCTTCATTGAGTCCCGCTACAACTACGCGTGGAGCAATTTCATTCCGACCACCTTGGTTCCCGTCACATTTGGATTCCGGTTCAACTGACGTAATCGGATCTGGATACAGAAATCCGTGACCATTTCCTGGCGCACTAACTTGTGGTTGACGCCGTCGCTGACGGTTGCTGCGGCTTTATTGGTTTTCATGGTCGCCCAAGGAATCGACTGGGCAAACTACGAGGGCGTGTTAGTTCTCCCCAGGTGGATCGATCAGGGCAGTGCGGCTGACGCGCGGTCACTGTTGTCAGCCACGGCTGGAGCCATCATCACTACGCTGGGACTGGTGTTGTCAATCACGGTGTTGACCCTCTCCATCGCGGCATCACAGTTCGGCCAACGCTTGTTGCGTAGATACATGCGCGACCGGGGAACCCAGGTTTGTATCGGCATCTTCGCCGCTACCTTTGTCTTCAGCCTGCTAACGTTGTTGTCGGTCACATCTCGTGCCCACGAAAAGGAATTCGTCCCGTGGCTATCAATCTGGATCAGCACAATCTGGGCTCTGACCTGCATCGCCGTATTGATTTACTACATCAACCACGTTGCCTTAAGCATCCAGGTCAATAACGTCTTGGCCGACCTTTCCGCCGACTTCCGCTGGGCCCTCAGCCAGAACCAGGGGCCAAACCAGGCATATAGAGTCTTGATCCCCGTGGTGCGCGGCGACCTCACTCTGCTGTCGCCCGCCACCGGCTATATCCAGTCGATCAACTACCAAGTTCTTGTGTCTGCGGCAGCTGCGGCGGATGCAGTTGTGCGATTCGAATCGCGCCCAGGACAGTTCGTTGTTCAAGGCGCCACCCTTGCTGTGGCAGAGGGCGGCAGGCTATCGCAGACCCGGTTGGAAGACGACTTCCGACGTACAGTTAGGATCGGCGTGCGCCGGACATTGCTGCAGGATCCCGAGTTTGCGATTGCTCAGATCGTGGAAATCGCTCTTCGCGCCATGTCTCCCGGCGTGAACGACCCAAATACAGCGGTCACTTGCGTCAACTGGCTGGCCGATAGCCTACGAGTGTTAGCACAGCACCCTGCAGGGAATCCAACACACTTGGACAGCCTGGGAAATATCCGGGTCATTGAACAAGCGAACATGTTTGAGCAAATCGTGGCTGCCACCTACGATCCCATCCGCCAAGTTGCACGGAATTCGCCAATGCTCACAATTGGAATGTTGAACTCCATCTCGCAGATAGCTCCATTCTTGCGAACCGCCGCCGAACGAGAAGCCTTGCATAGTCAAGTGCAACTTGCATCCGAGGGACTGAACACCAGTACCTTGAGCGGAGATCGCCAGGGCGTTGAAGAGGCTTATCGCTGGGCCGTCATGGCTCTACAGCCGCTCGATTCCTGGAACAGGCGTCCGTGATCAAATCAGTGCGTCCCTAAGTTTGAGCACTCCAGGCGATCGCCAGCTCGCAATGTTTACGCCCAGGGTTTTTTTGGCGCTTAAGACAACAAATCGAATCCACGCGAGTGGGGGCTCTTTGTATGCGGTACTCATCGGCCGCCATCCTGATCCTGGTTCTTGCGACTGCGGCTGCTCAACGGCCGGGGGGCGGGAAATCCGGTGGCGGCGTGCGCCCTGGTCCACCCTCTCTGTCGAACGGGAATCCATTTTCGCGTCCGAATGGGAGCTTCGGTCCGGGTTTCGGTTCAGCACTTGGGGGACAGTGGGGGCGTGGGCAGCGATGGGGATTCTATCCCCATCAGCAGTCACCGTTCGGCAATAGCTTGTTCTTCGGCGGACCTGCGTTTATCGTCCCCAATCCCGCCTATCCACCATATTCGCCTGACGACCCGCAGGGGCCTCCCTATGAGGGTCCTGGGCTCCCGCAGGCGGATGTGATGCAAGTGCCGATGACAATGAACCAGCCTGTCACCAACCAGGACACGCATCTGAATGCGCCGGGCAGCAAGCCCGCCGCAGAGCCCTGCGAGACGCCGACCTCGGACACTTCCGGCTTCCATTTCTACCAGGTCCCTGTGCCGCCCTCTTCAGACAACGATGACCATCCTCCTCTAATTGCGCTGAAGAATGGCTGGGCATATAGTGCACTGAGGTACTGGGTGAAAGGCAAGGTCTTCCACTTCATTACGAGTCAGGGCGATAACATGCAAGTGCCAGTCACTCAGGTGGAGCGAATCTACCCGTCGTCTCGCCAGAGTCACGTGACAGACCCGCAATCGTCACCGGAGAAATAACATCTCCAGCTCTCAGAATTTAATGAATCCGAGAAGGTCAAACCGAATCGGGTGTTCATATGATGTCGCCAGCATTTGTAGCGCTGCTCGGTTCATTCGTGGCCGCTGCCGCGCAGACGGTCTTTCCGCCTCCAGACCAGATCGAAAAACAGCGAGTGCTTACCGACTCCGCTAATTATGTCCTCGGTCAAGAAAAAGGCCTCCCTAATTTCGTTTGTGTTCAGACCACTCGCCGCTTCGAGGATCTTGACAATGGCGGCTGGCGGCCCATCGATACCGTCATCGAGCAACTGACCTACTTCGACCACCGCGAGAACTACAAGGTGCTCGAGCTGAACGGTCAGCCAGCAAGCATCGCGTACGAACACCTACGTGACACACCTTCCTCCCGAGAATTCGATTCCGTGATGAGAACGATCTTCTTGCCGCGGACCCAGGCCGAGTTCGCCTGGCAGGCCTGGTCTAAGCTCCGTGCAAGAAGAATGCATGTCTATGCCTACCGGGTTCGACCCTTTCGATCCAAATTTCATATCGAGGGTCCCGAACAATCGATCGACCTTGTTTCCGCTTATCACGGGCTGGTCTATATCGATAGTGAAACGCACTTCGTACACCGCGTTACTCTTCAGTTCGACGACATTCCGTTATCTTTTCGAATTCAGGACGTGAGCCTTATGCTGGACTACGGTTACGCCCAAATAGGCGACACGGCTTACCTGTTGCCACTTCAGTTCGAGGTTCGCTATCGCAAGGGAAACCAGCTGGTCAAGAACGATGTGGACTACGAAAACTACGGAAAGTTCAACGTTCTCTCAGCCATCAAATTCTGGTCGCCACAGGCGAACAAACAATAACCCAGCACGTGGCTGTCACGCCAAGTACGACTGCAAGCGCATCTTTCCCGTTAAGCCAGGATGAAATGAAAATGATTCGCGAAGCCCATAAGAGCACGTGGGTGTGGGTTCTAACAGGAACGTTGGCCGGAATCGGCCTTACCGCAGGTGTTGGCTATCGCCAATTCCGTGGTCGAGTTGCGCAGATTTCCGGGCCCGGCGCCTCTTGCGAAAACGGCATCGGAGCCGCCAACGTCAACGCGAGATCCGGGCTCAAGGGAACTCCTGAACGTGTTGCCACTCTTGGTAGACCCAAAACTGGATGGGTTCCGAAAATCAACGATAGCGGCCCGCCCGGGCCAGCCCTCAAAGGAATGACGTGGATTCCTGGTGGTCAATTCTGGATGGGAACCGCTGACGACCACATGGCGGATGCCAGGCCGTGGCACCGTGTCTACGTCGATGGCTACTGGATGGACACGACCGAAGTTACAAACGAACAGTTCGCCAGGTTCGTCAAGGCCACGGGATATGTCACCGTGGCGGAGCGCAAGCCGCGCCGGGAAGATTATCCCCAAGCGCTTCCAGACAAGTTGGTGGCCGGCTCGGTGGTCTTCTCACCGCCGAATCGCCCCGTTGAGCTCGACAACCACTTCCGTTGGTGGAACTATGTGCCCGGTGCAAACTGGCGCCATCCGGAGGGTCCTGGCTCGGAGATCAAGAACCGGATGAACCATCCGGTGGTTCACATCGCCTATGAGGATGCCCTTGTCTACTGTAAGTGGTCGGGCAAGCGGCTCCCGACGGAAGCGGAATTCGAATTCGCCTCGCGCGGCGGGCTGGATCGCAAGCGCTACGCCTGGGGGGATGAGTTCATGCCCGTCGGCAAGCACATGGCGAATACCTTTCAGGGTCACTTCCCGGACAACAACACGGGCGAAGACGGGTACCTAGGAACCGCTCCCGTAGGCTCGTTCCCGGCCAACGGATATGGTCTGTTCGATATGTCAGGCAATGTCTGGGAATGGACCTCAGATTGGTATCGTGCAGACTATTACACGACCTTGGCAGCGACCGGCGAGGTTGCGATAAATCCCAAAGGACCCGCGGATAGCTTCGATCCGAGCGAGCCTGGCGTGCGAAAGCGCGTGCAACGCGGAGGCTCGTTTCTTTGCACGGACCAATACTGTGGGCGCTACATCGCAGGCGGACGCGGCAAGGGAGAACTAGACACAGGAACGAATCACCTTGGTTTTCGCTGCGTGCGCGATGCTTCGCTGAGACCCGAGAAATCGGCCGTAGCTCGCCGGGCGCCTTGAGCGCACGGGGAATTGCTTGGGACACCCGAGTAAATGCGGTACCCCCCTTAACTCGGTGTCTCACGCCAGGGGTTCACTGCAACATTGACGGCCAACCCTCTCCGCACTCCCGCTTGATGCGCGACAGCTCGCGCCTATCTTCCTCCTTGGAGCTGAGCCGTTGTGCCGGCCAGGCCTAGGAAAGTCCCTTTCTGTAAAAAGAAAATGCCTCGGGCGTCAAGTGCGCGAATCACTGGCGAAAGACACCTGAGCCTGCGGCGGCCGCGCTGCACTGGGCATCGCCAGAGACAGGGCGAGGTGCTGCTTCCGACGGCAAATAAAGAGACGGCGATCTTGCTGCGGCATCTAGACCGTCAGCAACCTATGTATTGGAAGCGCGCTTTACATTCGACGGCGCCTTACGGTGGGTTGTCACTCGATCAAGAGAGATGACAGCAGGATGAAAAAGGAGTAATGGCATGAGATTGTGTAAACAAATGCTGCACGCGGTTGGCGCTCTAGTCGTGTTGCTTGCTTCTGCCGCGACACCGGCCGCCGCGCAAAAACAACCCAACATAGTTGTCATCATGGGCGACGATGTCGGTTGGTACAACATCGGAGCCTACCATCAAGGCATCATGGCTGGAAAGACACCGAACCTCGACAAGCTGGCGGCTGAAGGAATGCGCTTTACCGACTATTACGCCGAAGCAAGCTGCACGGCGGGCCGTGCGAACTTCATAACCGGTGAGTTGCCACTCCGAACGGGTTTGACGACTGTGGGGCAGGCAGGAGCAGACGTCGGCATACCGGATCAGGCCGCGACCCTCGCGAGCGCGCTCAAGGTTCTCGGCTACGAAACCGGACAATTCGGCAAGAATCACCTCGGCGACCTGAATAAATACCTCCCGTGTCTACACGGTTTCGACGAATTCTTCGGCTACCTCTACCACCTGGATGCTATGTCCGATCCCTACTGGTTCGACTATCCGCAGGACTGGATCGACAAAACCGGACCGCGGAATCTAACGCACTGCTGGGCCACCGAGACGAACGACGCTACCGTGATGCCGCGCTGGGGAACGGTCGGAAAACAGAAGATTGTGGATGAGGGCCCTTTGGCGCCGTTTCCGAACATGACCAGCCTGCAGAACTGGCAGGCGGGCATGAAGGCCAAGTACGACATGGAGACCTTTGACGAAGTGCTCGTCGCACGCACTAATGGCTTCATGGATAAGGCCAAGCAGGATGGCAAGCCATTCTTCATCTGGCACAACACCACGCGCATGCATGTCTTTACGTATATACCGGCGAAGTACCAGGCGATGATGAACTCCAAGAGCGGCTATGGTCTCGAAGAAGCCGGCATGGCTCAACTGGACGACAGCGTCGGCGAGATTCTCAAGCACCTCGACGACATCGGTGAAGCAGAGAACACCATAGTCATTTTTACCACCGACAACGGCGCGGAGGTTTACACGTGGCCAGACGGCGGTATGACGCCGTTTAAGGCTGGGAAAGGCACCTCATACGAAGGTGGCTTTCGCGTGCCCGCAATCATTCGTTGGCCCGGACACGTCAAGCCTGGCACGGTCGAGAACGGCATCTTCTCAGGCCTCGACTGGTTCCCTACCCTTGTGGCGGCGGCCGGGAATCCCGACATCACCAATCAGCTCCTCAAAGGTGTGAAGCTTGGTGACCGAACCTACAAGAACCACCTCGACGGCTACAACCAGATGGACCTTCTGTGCAGCATGGGGCCATCTGCTCGACATGAGGTCTTCTACTTCAGCGGGCCTCAACTGGGCGCTGTTCGCATCGACGATTTCAAGTACCAGTTCCTCCAGCAGCCATGGGGGTGGCCCGGGGAAAAGCTTACGACCGACATGCCTAGCGTTACAAACCTGCGCTGGGATCCCTTCGAGCGCTTGTCCCCACTCCGCGGGGAGAGCCTAAACAACAGCTCCCCGGCTTACTTGAACGACTTTATGGCTCGCGAGTTCTGGCGCTTCGTCAGCGTGCAACACGTAGTTGGCAAGCTGGCGGCGACGGCTATTGATTATCCACCCATGCAGGCGCCGGCCTCGTTCAACTTGAGCGCCGTCAAAGCCCAGATCGACGAAATGATCAAGGCACACGAAGGCCAATAGTCAGGTAGGTTTCTGTCGCCGGCCAGAATGGCAACCCAGCTTGCGGAGCGGTCGACCCCGCTCCGAGCCATTCCCGCGCGAGTCGATGCCCTGGTAGCATCCCTGGGTAGCCGTCCCAGTTCAGGTGCTCCCAACCTCCCAGATCTTGCCTGCGGCGGGAACTCCGTCCTGTTTATTACTCAGGTGTTCTATTCTGCATGTACGGTGGCCTCGAGGCCAGCCGCTACTATTGATTGGTGTACGTTCGCGATCGAGGCTTAGCTACAAACCAGCTAGTGGATTCGGCCCGAGAAAGGCCGTTACCGGGGGAGCTTGCACGGATCTCAACGGGACGGAGTCCCTGCGGAGGACATCGCCCCAAGCCGGTTGAGCTGAACAAAAGCCACGACGTCCCTCACCAATCGCTCGATACTCTGCTGCGAAGCCTGACCCATTGCAGTGACAACCGCCTGCACATCGCTTTTCTCGACGATACGCTCCGACGTCGCGACGCTTGACCAGATTTTTTCCCGACGTACCGGGTCCTCCAATTCCACAGAAATGGTAACCTGGGCTGTGACCGCGCCTTTGTAATCCACTTCCTGAAGCCGGTCGATACTTCCTCTCAGAACATACTCCGCCCTCTCCGTACCATCTGAGATTTCAACGGACTGGAAAAGCCGTCGTCCCGTTAGTTGGTCTGCCAGCGCCTTGGTCACAGTATCGTTGGGAGGTTCAGCCCAGCGATGGTATTCATAGAAACCGACCTCCACAGGCGAGGGCCGGTAGACAATCCGATCTTGCCGCAGCAAGCTCGTGGTGCGGAAAGGCTCAATCCGTAGCGGGACCGGCACGGATGGGCCGGCTGGCGCAGGAACTGGCGGGATGTCCAGCTTGTAATACGTGATTGCTGGTCCCTGTACGCTCCCGCATCCAGCGAGCAGTCCGACAACCACGGAAACAACAAACGCGCGCATAATCATGGTGCTGCTGCGGTAACGACGGGAACCGCACGGTCACGTACAGGCTTCCCGCGGATCAGCATCCAAGGCCGCTGCTTCACTGACGCCGTCAACTCGCGCAGATTCTCTGAAGCTGCCCGGAAGTTCTCGAGCGTGTCATTGATGTTGGATCGATTAGACGAGACGATCGTATTCAGGTCCGCAATCAACCCCCGCGCGTCGGTCATCGTCCGTTGCAGTTCCGCAAGATCCGCCTTGACCGGATTCCGTATGTCGTCAATGGTCCGATTTGCATTGGCGATCGTATCATTGGCGGTTCGCGCCGCCGTGTGTAGCTCGTCAAACGCGTCACTCGCCTGCCAGGAGGCGCGATCGAGGTTTTGCAGAACGCTATCGATTCGTGGGGACTCTTTATCCAGCAACTCGCGCGCATTGGCTAACAGTAAAGCGATATTCCGCTGATTCTGGGGGCCTGTCATGGCTTGGAAATTGGCAAGAACAACGCGCGCATCGCCCGTGAGCTGGCCGATATCTTTTTGTACACCCTGCAAAGTGGATTGGACGGTGGGTATGATGGCACTCGCCTGTTTGGCAAGATCATCCAACGAAACAGGTTCCGTGGACGGAATGGTTGCCCCGCCAGGAAGGCGTCCGGCCTTGTTGGTACCAGTCGTAATTTCCAAATATTTATCTCCAAGGGGGCTGAGCGACGTGAGCATCGCGACGGAATCAGTGTTCACAGGGACGTCTTGGTTGATTTCGAGCAGAACTTCGATCTTCGTCGGATCCTCAGGCGAGGGGTGGATGGCAGTTATCGCGCCGGCCTTCATTCCGCCAAATCGCACCGGGGATCCGGGGTCAACGCCACCGGCATATTTGAAGTAAGTCTTGTAGGGAATCCGGACACCACGCACTTGGACATTTGCCACGTACACGAAAGTCGCCATGAAAATGGCCACTGACGCCAGAACGAAGGCCCCCACTTTCAATTCTCTGGACATTGCACACCTAGTCTTTCCGCGAGTTGTTGCAGAAGTTCCGTCTTGTCCTCTGATTTCCTATCAGGAACGCGGTCCAGGAACTGCCGCACCCATGGATCGGAACTCCGCTGGACGGAATCCTTGGGGCCGATCGCAACCAACTTCCTATCCCGGAGAAAGGCCAACCGGTCCGCGATCTTCAATGCGCTCTGAAGCTCGTGAGTGACCACAAGCACCGTCATTTGTAATGCATTCTTCAGATAAAGCACGAGCTCGTCGATGCCGGCGGCCGTAATCGGATCAAGGCCCGCCGAAGGCTCGTCGAAAAGCAGGATTTCCGGATCCAGGGCAGTCGCGCGTGCTACCGAAGCGCGCTTTAGCATGCCACCAGAAAGCTCGGAGGGGTAGAACGAGGCGAAGTGGGCTAAGCCCACCTGAGCCAATTTTAGTAGCACGACCTCATCGATGGTGGAGTCGACGAGCCTGGTACGCTCCAAAAGAGGAAAGGCGACGTTCTCCGAAACCGTCAAGGAACCGAAGAGGGCTGCGCTCTGGAACGACACCCCAATACACTGGCGGACCTGATTGAGTTCCGTCTCTGAGCAACGGACAATGTCCACACCCTTGACAATGATGCTCCCGGATACAGGCTTTTCTAAGCCAATCAGATGCCGCAGAAGCGTGCTCTTCCCAGCGCCGCTCCCGCCCAGCAGCACTAGAACTTCACCCCGCCTTATGTCGAGGTTTATGCGGTCAAGGATCGTACGCTCGGCGTACTTGACGACCAGATCCCGGACTACCACCACCTTTTCGTTCGGCATCATCTCCACACCATGTAAAAAAGCGCGGTGAATAGCAAATCGGCCGCGATTACCAGGAATATAGCCCTCACGACCGCTGAGGTGGCAGCGCGCCCCACATCCTCCGGGCTGCCCTTGACTCGAAAGCCCTGAAGGCAACCGACTTGAGTGATTAGTGTCGCAAAGACAATGCTTTTGATCAGGCCGCTAACAATATCCCGAAGGTAAAGCGAATCGAGCGCGGCACGAATATACAACCACAAGGTCGTCCCGATCGTCGTGTAGACAAACCACCCGCCGGCGAGTATACCGGCCAGGTCGGCTACCACGGTCAGACACGGAAGGACGACCAGCAGGGCTAGGAACTTTGGAGATACCAGCGCGTGAACGGGGTCCAGTGCCATGGTCTTCAGGACGCTGATCTCATCGGTAATGACCATGGTGCCGATCTCGGCAGAGAAGGCCGAGCCTGAGCGCCCGCTGACTGTGATTGCGGTAATCAGTGGCCCGGCTTCTCGCGTGATGCCGATGGCAACGAGTTGGATCACCAGCTCGAGCGCGCCTAGTTTTCGCAGTTCCGACCCCCCCTGGAAGGCCAGGATCAGCCCCGTGCAGAATGCCGTTAGCGCTACGATGGGCACTGCGCCAACGCCCGCCGCCAGCATTTCGTCAATTGCGCGCCTCCATCGTAAAGGATGTAGGGCGAACGGATTGATGGCTCTGATTCCGCCAAGGGACCGCCAAAACTGACCCGCTAAGGCCCCCACATACTCAACCCCGCCCAGGCTGGAACGACCTATTTCCTCAACCGCTGCTACAGGAGTCCCAATCACGCGCTCAACTTCTCCCGCTCTGAACTCTCGATTCTGAAAAATCCCGTCAGACCGTTGACATCGATCAGATACCGAACCTTCTCGTTCAGACCGCGTAGAGTGAGCTGCGCGCTATGTTCTTTCGCCGCCTCCAGAATATCGAGCAGAGTGGCGAGGCCAGAGGTATCGATGTAAGACACATTGGCGAAATCGATCGTGAGATTGTTACATTGACGCTTGGTGTAACATTTGAGCGCCGTCTTACGGAGGTTCGGCGAAGTGTTCATGTCGAGTCGGCCTGACAGGTTGATCACCGAGTCTTCATCGAGTTTTTCTAGTTCGATTCCCATCCGAGCGTTTTTGGGCTTTCGAAACGTATCCGCCCTTGTGAGAGTGATTCACGTTTGCTGCAATTCGGCACGGAGGCTAGACCAGGACTAACTCGCACTGATCTGGCGCATCATACGTCTAGATTCGGAAGCGGAGCCAGCGATTTACAATATATTTCGCGACCGGTCGCGGCAAGTTGCGCGCTCCACCTAACCCGCTGAGCCGATATTCGGCGCCTGGTCTCCACGTGTTCTCAGCGTTCCCGCCGCGGACCGCTGCACAGGCGGAGATCCTGGGGCCACGGCGGCGCTGCTCCACTTAAATTCCCTATGCTTCGTCGTCACCGAACTCGCCAATTCGCATGATCGCGTCGCGGACGATCAGCAGGGCGGCCTCTGACAGTGTAAGCGGATCAGGCTCGCCGATCCAGACATCCTTGCTCATATATCTTGCAAAAGCTGGATGCAGATACTGTGGAATCTCCGGCCAAGCTGAACGTGAAATTCCGGTCAACTGGCGAAGCGCATGTTCTAGCAATTCAATCTGTTTTTGTGTCGCAATCTTCGGAGGGGCTGTCTGCAACATTTCCGGCCTCGAGTTAGAACCACTTCTCCAGCACTCCCAGTACAGTTGATGCCGTCCCAGGGAGCGTGACTTTCTTTTACGATTCTTTCCGTAAGGTAGCCATCATTGGGCTCTGGGCTTCAACCTCGGCAGCGTGGTATCGCCGGCGTATGCGTCCGAGGTCAACAGCCGTTTCGGGCAGCTCCATGTCCAGGTTCTCGAGCGTGTGCGTGATGATCCGGGATACCGTCAGATCCCGGAACCATTTGTGGTTCGAAGGGATGACGAACCAGGGAGCAAACTGAGTGCTGGTCCTATGTAGCATATCTTCGAACGCTCGCATATAATCTTCCCAGTGCTCCCGCTCCACGTAGTCGGCTTCGCTGATCTTCCAGCGCCGGGCTGGGTCATCCAGGCGTCGCTTGAATCGGGCTAACTGCTCGTCCTTCGAGATATGGAGGAAGAACTTGAGAACCGTTGTGGAGTTCTCGACGACCAGAAGCCTCTCAAGGTCGTTAATCAAATCGTAACGCTCGGACCACACATGGCCGGGCACGAGGTGATGAACCCGGACCGCGAGAACGTCCTCATAGTGGGACCGATTGAAGATCACGGCCTCCCCTTTGGCAGGAACGTGTGGGTGCACGCGCCATAGGAAGTCGTGTCCGAGCTCCTCGGGTTTCGGTTGCTTAAACCCTACAACCCGGCAGCCCGCTGGGTTCATTCCCGTGAGAATATATCGAACTACGCCGTCCTTGCCGCAAGCGTCCAATCCCTGAAGCACAATGAGGAGCGCGTGCTTCCTTTCGGCATACATCAGGTTCTGCAACTGGTCCATCTTGCGTAGTTGAATCAGCAGCTCGGGCAAGGCCGGCTCGGGTGATTGCTGGTTAGCGCAGTAGGATGGGTCGACGTTGCCAAGTTTTACGCAGGCGCCCGGCTCGACTCTGAACCTTTTGAGGTTCGACCCGCCGTCTATTTTCTTCCACGTTTCCGGGATCCCGACTCTAGCGGTATTGGTGTCTGGTGAGAACGTTTTCGGTTCCCTCATACATAGCATCATGGGAAAGAGCCCCTCCCCGCCCGTTTGGCGGTTTAGCGGGTTCGTTATCAAAAGATGATGGGGCTCAGATGCCTGCCTCTTTTTTAGGGGTCAAGAAGCAGTTTTCACCGCACGCGGAAGCCTGGCCAATTGTAACTCTATGGCCTGGATTGCTGTATCGAGTCCGCGGTTCTGCTTGGCGCAGGATGATCGGGATTTAGGATGAAATAGTCCCAATAACGAATCTCGAGTTCACTCGTTCCAAGCAACAGGCCCGAGCTGACGGCTCCGGTGTGAACCGGTAGCCAGAGACCATCAATCTGACTGAACTCTATCTCGATGTGGGGTGTCCCGATCCACATCGAAACGCTTGCCGAAGTTGCACCTTCCAGACGCACGACGTCAAAGCTGCTGCGATCTATCCAGGCTGTTCCTTTCATCAAGTACTTGCTCTTGTGTTTCGGCACGAGGTCGATGACGTAGCAGCTTCTTCCTGCCATAGCTTCTGTGTCACGTAGGTACACCGAGTAATTGGCTGGGCTGATTAGGTGACGAGCCAGCTTCGTTGGCCCGCTGGCTTCAGCTTCCGACGCAAGCAGCTTCTCGACAATTTCCGTGAGTTTCGGGGATCCGGAACGTTCCAAGATAGTGTATGTCAGGCCCTCACTGGGGCGATAAGTCACTTGAACGTAGACGGCTGCCTCTTTCTCAAATCGCAGGTTGCGGAGTTTGTACTCGCGGAGCGCCGAAAAAGCGACAGCGTAATGCTTGATGTTATTAGCAGCTACTCTCTCTAGAATCTCATCATTAGAGGGCTCAATCGGGAGGGTCGAGGCGAGGAGGCACCCCGGTACGCATGCCAAAAGAACGGAGATGGGCAATGAGCGAGGAAAGTGCCACTTACACCTGGCTATCGTTGCGCAAAGTTCTAGGCCCAGGGTCGGTTCCATGGCATCGAGATGACCTTTCCAGGCCGAAGGTGTTTTTGTTCTCACAAAGCGCGCCGTTGTACTCAAATTGTTTAAGAGGCGTTTTCAAGCCTCGGAGAGTCTTTTTAATATTTAAGCTTGCCGACGGCTCGTTGCATCTCACAATAACGCATGAATCCGCAGGTTGTGGTGTATCCGGCGTGTTGTTAGATGACAACTGGTTCAGATGGACGCAGAGTTAGCCTTGGTCGCCTTCTGAGGCCGCACACCACGAGCCTCACCATAGCGATCGTCGCCGTCATGGTCGAAGGCGTCGCAAGCCTCGCGGAGCCGTGGCCGTTAAAAATCGTTCTCGATACGGTGCTGAAGACGAAGCCCGGAAGTCGCTGGCTGCACCAAATCGTCGTCGCCGCCGGTGGCACTGACAAGATCGCCATGCTGAGGTTCGCTGCTCTTGCGGTACTGGTCATCGCCGCGGTCGGCGCCGTTTCCAGTTACACGGAGAGATACCTGACCACCACAGTCGCCTATTACGTGATGCACGATCTGCGACAGACCCTGTATTCCCACGTCCAGCGGCTTTCGCTCGCCTACCACGACCGCAAGTATACCGGCGATCTGATCGGCCGTCTGACCAGTGATATCGATTCCATCCAAAGCTTCGTCGCTTCCGGATTGCTGGGTGCGCTTGTCAGTAGTTTGACTCTGGTGGGGATGATTATTCTCATGTTGTATCTGAATTGGCGATTCACGTTGATTGCGGTTTCCGTTGCGCCACTGCTGTTCCTCGTAATCTTCCACTACACCCGGCGCATCAAAACGGGCTCGCGTGAAGTGCGGAAAAAGGAAGGTGAGCTGGTCTCGGAGATCCAGGAGGTGCTTTCCGCGATCCATGTGGTCAAGGCCTTTGCATGCGAGGAATACGAACAGCTACGTCTAGCCGAAGGAAGCCGCGAATCGATCGGGATCGCATTACGTGTCCGCGGCCTGAAGGCCAAGCTTGGACCCACGGTGGATATGATCGTCGCCGTAGGTACGTGCATGGTGTTGTGGTTTGGAGGGCGCATGGTTTTGAGAGACGCCCTCAGCGCCGGCTCACTGGTGCTTTTCATCTGGTATCTGGGCAAAATGTACAAGCCGATGCGGGACTTATCGAAGATCCTAGACGCATACTCGAAGGCCTCAGTGGGCTTCGAACGGGTCCGCGAAGTTTTGGAAACCGACCGTCAAGTGAAGGATCTGCCCGGCGCGCGGCCCGCGCCACAATTCCGCGGCGAAATCGAACTGCAAAACGTCAGTTTCAGCTATGACTCGAATCACCCGACCCTAAAGCAGGTCAGCTTGGTCATAGAACCCGGACAGTTGGCCGCGCTGGTGGGGCCGACCGGTGCGGGCAAAAGCACCATCATCAGCCTGATTTCCCGCTTTTACGACCCCGACACCGGGATCGTGAAGATCGATGGCAACGATGTGAAGCGCTTCCAGCAAGAGTCGCTGCGACAGCAGATCAGTTTCGTCTTGCAGGAAACACTCCTGTTCCACGCACCGGTGTCGTACAACATTGCCTATGGGAAGCCGGATGCTAAACCCGATGACATCGTGCGCGCTGCCATGCTCGCTAATGCTCATGAATTTATCAAACGTTTGCCGCAAGGCTATGAGACAGTCGTCGGCGAACGCGGCATCACGCTTTCGGGCGGCGAAAGGCAGCGTATCGCGATTGCCAGGGCGATGATCCGCAATGCTCCGATCCTAGTCCTGGATGAAGCGAGCTCAGGCCTCGATGCGGCGTCCGAGAAAGCAGTGTTCGACGCTCTGGATCGCCTGATGAAGGGCAAAACATCAATCGTGATCACCCACCATCTGTCGACCATCCGTTCCGCCGATGTGATTTTCGTTGTGGACGATGGAGAGATTATCGAGCAAGGGAATCACGCCGAGCTGTTGAAGAGAGGCGGTGTTTACGCGCGCTTCCATGAGCTCCAATTCAGGCGCGAAGAGGCGGCGACGCAAATTGCAACCACGCATTGAACACCTGCCACCTAACCAAGGTTCCACTAAGAGTCTCCAGCCACCTCAACGAAAACAATAAATCCCCACACCCGGTTACAAGTCTATTCAACCAGGGAATGTAATGCATTCGAGAAACATTCCTGTTCAACCTCAAAGGAGCCAACCGGGAGATGGTCCTGAAGAGCGAGGTGTACGCAAGCGAACGGAACGCTGAAGAAGGAGTGGTCCCCGTGATCGCGAACGCGGAACTCGGCGACATTTTCGAAGAGAAGATCGACCGCGTCGGCAAGTCGTACTCGTCCTGCACGCAGTCAACAAGTTCGTCACCGCCAGAGCGACAACGTACACTTCGCGTCGGGCCGTTCTGAAGGGGAATGCGTAAGTGGAACGAACAGTATCATCAGCCGGGACGGTGGATCTCGTCCCTTGTGTAGGTCCGACGCGGATGCGTTATTGACCAGACAGGACACCGCATGTATCACTTTTCACGAACACTCACCGCGTCGGTTGCAGTTTTCGTCTTGATTCTTCCCACTCCGGCAACGCCAGCCAAGAGAAGCGCAACGGATTCGGCGGGAACAAAAACGACAGCCGAGGGCCCCCCTGTCTTGTGGCGCGATCCGGTGGACATCGCTTCCCGCGACCTGTTCTACGGCCCGGGCGGCAAAGCAGATGAACCGCAAGGGACGTTCACATTCGATAAAGAGGACATGCAAGGCAGCAACCCGAAGTTCGATGTCGTCGACCAGCATGGCGTCAAGTGGCGCGTGAAGTTGGGGGACGAGGCGCGTCCGGAAACCGTTGCGTCGCGGCTGGTCTGGGCTCTCGGATACTTTGCCGACGAGGACTATTTCGTGCCGGTGCTGCGCGTTCAAAACATGCCGCGCCTGCATCGGGGTTCAAATCTGGTGTCGCCGGACGGTACCGTACACAACGTCCGGCTGAAAAGACACCTGAAGGGGCAAAAGAAAATCGGCGAATGGTCGTGGGCCAAAAATCCTTTCATAGGCACACGAGAGTTGAATGGGCTGCGGGTATTGATGGCGGTCATCAATAACTGGGACCTGAAGGACACAAACAACTCCATTTACGAAGCGCGTGGCGATCGCCCAGAGCAACGATACGTCGTGAGCGACCTGGGATCCAGTTTCGGTTCGCCCGGCTTGAACTGGGTGTCGAAAGGAAGCTTGCCCGCGTACGCCCGTTCGATGCTGATCGGCAAGGTTTCACCTGAGTTCGTTGACTTCAACGTGCCCGCTCCCCCAAAAGTAAACACATTTGTCGACGTCCCTGAACTCACGCGGCGCCTGGGCCTGCTCTGGCTCGGCCACCACATTCCGGTGAATGACGTGAGATGGATGGGGCATCTGCTGGGGCAGTTGTCGCCAGAACAGATTCGCGATGCATTCCGCGCGGCAGGCTACTCGCCGGAGACCGTTGAAGCTTACAGCCGGGTGATGGAGCAACGGATAGTTGAGTTGGAAAGATTGTAAGA
>Ga0335081_10005863_pt1 | contig 19468 bp, 17 predicted proteins | sample Lox_Sample_35_FD_206713 | JGI IMG/M metagenome (GOLD analysis project Ga0335081, IMG submission 206713) | Soil microbial communities from Loxahatchee National Wildlife Refuge, Florida, United States - Lox_Sample_3.5 | ecosystem: Environmental > Terrestrial > Soil > Wetlands | place: USA... | reverse complement strand
TTATGATTCTGTGGTCGATTGTGGTCTACGATCCGATGGCGCACATGGTGTGGGGCAAGGGCGGCCTGCTGAATGCCTCCCTCGGAGGCAGTTTCCCTACGCTCGATTTCGCCGGGGGCACGGTGGTCCACATTACGTCAGGAGTGTCGGCGTTGGTGTGCGCACTTTACCTTGGCAAGCGCGTTGGCTACCCCAAAGAACCCATGCCCCCGCACAGTGTGGTCTTGAGTTTCATCGGCGCATGCTTACTATGGGTAGGATGGTTTGGATTTAACGCGGGCAGCGCGCTCTCTGCGGGCAGTCTGGCGACGAGCGCTTTTGTGGCAACTCATTTTGCCGCCGCTGCTGCCGCCATAGGGTGGGCCGGCGCGGAATGGCTGCGCAACGGCAAACCTAGTGTTTTAGGAGCGATTTCAGGTTCGGTAGCGGGACTGGTGGCAATTACTCCGGCGTCCGGATTTGTCAAGCTCATGCCCGCGTTGCTGATCGGGTTGCTGGCGGGTATCTTCTGTTATTGGATGGTCGCCAAGGTGAAAGCCGCATTCGGCTACGATGATTCCCTGGACGCTTTTGGAGTGCATGGTGCGGGCGGCACTCTGGGTGCCCTCCTGACGGGCGTTTTCGCAACGAGCGCAGTCAATCCGATCTTCAAGGACGCCAACGGGAAGGTCCTTCCCTCAGGCGTGCTGGAAGGAAACGCGCACCAGTTGTTCAATCAATTTGTTGGCGTGTTGATTTCGTGGGTTCTCGCGATCGTCGGGACATTGATTATCCTGAAGATCGTGGACATGACCATAGGCCTGCGAGTCAGCGAAGAAGAAGAGATTCAGGGCTTGGACCTGTCGCAACACGGCGAAGAAGGCTACTACTGGGAAGCTTCGGCGTAGGGAACCGAGACGAACAAATATGACCAAGGTTGAGGCGATCATACAAAACTCCAAGCTGGAGGCGGTGAAGAGCGCTCTTCAGGAGATTGGCGTCGAAGGCATGACGGTAATCGAAGTGCGGGGCCACGGCCGGCAAAAGGGCCACACGGAAGTTTATCGCGGCCGCGAATACAGCGTGGACCTGATCCCCAAGACCAAGCTCGAAGTAGTGATGGCGGATTCGCTGGTGGAGAAGGCAGTACAAGCCATTTTGGGCGCTGCCCGAACGGGCAAGATCGGCGATGGCAAGATTTTTTTCTCTCGCGTGGACGATGCGATTCGGATCCGCAATGATGAGCGGGGCGAAGGCGCGCTGTAGGGACGATAACGGAGCGATAACTTGACTGCGTGTCACCAGCCCTCTCCCGCATGGCACGCGGATGCAACACAAAACGGACCGATCTGTCGTCATGGTGGCGGCCTCTTCTATTCTCGGTGAGTTGCGCGAGTCGCTGACCGAACAGTCGGCGCGGATTCGCCGATCTTTTGAAACCACCGGGGACGGCCGGGCTGCGGTCGCTCAGCGCACGCGGCTGATCGAGGATGTTCTCAGGAGGTTGTGGCGGGAACTGATCGCACCCGATGAGCAGGAGCCGCAGGACTTTGCTCTGGTGGCGACCGGCGGTTTCGGGCGAGGCTGGCTTTTTCCCTACTCGGATGTGGATCTGCTCTTTCTTTCTGCCGATAACCGCAATGAAGAAAAATATAAGAACTTCGTTCGGCGCTTTTCTCAGGAACTCTGGGATCTGAAACTGCGACTGAGTCCGGCGTCGCGCACGCTGGCGGAGTGCGACCGCTTCGATCCCAACAACACCGAGTTCACAATTTCTCTTCTCGATTCCCGCTTTCTCCAGGGCGATCGGGACTTGTTTGCCTGCCTGTACGACAAGGTGATCCCCAAACTGGTGATGCGCGAATCGAAGTCCCTCCTGCAGGGCTTGGCCGAGGTTACGCGCGAACGGCATGCAAAGTTCGGTGGCACAGTTTTTCATCTCGAGCCAAACATTAAAGAAGCTCCGGGCGGGCTGCGGGATTACAACGTTACCTGCTGGCTTGCGCTGATCTCGGCCATCGACAAGCTGAAGGATTGGCCCGACGCCAGTTCTCTGCGAGCCCCTGTGCGCAGACAACTTGATGCGGCGCTGCAGTTCCTGATGGCGGCCCGCTGTTTCCTGCACTTCCGGCACGGGCGCGACGACAACACCTTGAGCTGGGAGGCCCAGGACGAAGCCGCCGCCAAGAGGATTGGCGCAGCCGATTCGCGCGAGCTCAGGCCGGATGATACTACTGCGCCTGCCCTGACGGCCGCGGATTGGATGCGAATCTACTTCGGACATGCTCGCGCCGTGCAGCGCACCATGTCGCAGTTGCTGGAGGAGATTCCGGAAGCATGGTCTTCGGTTTACCGGCAATTTCAGAGCTGGCGGTCGCGCTTATCGACTCCCGATTTTTCCGTTGTGGATGGCATGATTTTTCTGCAGCAGCCTTCTTCGCTGCAAGATCCGGAAATGCTTCTGCGCCTGTTTCACTTCATGGCGCATCACGGACTGAAATTCAGCACCACGACGGAATACCGCATTGAGCAAGCCCTGCCAGCGCTCGCCGCGACTCCGCCACGTGGCGCTGAGCTTTGGCTCTATCTGCAGGAGACGCTTCTGCAACCGCATGCGGCCGATGCGCTGCGCGCCATGCATTCGCTGCGGCTGCTCACGCTGCTATTGCCTGAGTTGAAGCCTATCGATTCTCTAGTAGTTCGAGATTTCTATCATCGATTTACTGTCGATGAGCATTCCTTTTTGGCGATCGAAAGTTTGCACCGCCTCAGGCAATCGCAATCGGAGTGGGACCAGCGCTATGCGGAGTTGCTGGACGAACTGGAGGATCCCGAACTTCTTTATCTGGCGTTGTTGCTGCACGATACCGGCAAGGGCGTTCCCGGCGGCAATCACGTGGAAGCGAGCGTGGAGATTGCCGGCCGCTGCCTTGACCGCCTTGATGTTGATCCCAGCGAGCGCGCGACCGTGCAGTTTTTGATCGCGAACCACCTGGAGATGTCAGCGGTCCTGCGCCGTGACATTTTTAACCCGGAGACGGTAGCCGCATTTGCCGAGAAAATCGGGACCCCGGAACGGCTGAAGATGTTGTGTCTGCTCACCTACGCCGATATCAAGGCAGTGAATCCCGAGGCATTGACGCCTTGGAAGGCTGAGAACGTTTGGCAGCTCTATATCTCTTCTGCCAACTACCTCAACCGCAGCGCCGATCAGCGCGTCCACGGCGATGTGGGCGATGAGAAGCTTGCCCGTCTGCGCAGCCTCGCGCCGGTCATTGGTGCTAAGTTCAAGGACTTCGTAGAAGGTTTCCCGCAACGCTATCTGCGCGTGCATTCCGCCGAAGAAATTATGCGGCACATGGAGATGGCAGAGCAGCTGGGCAATCAACCGGTACAGGTCGACTTGAAGCGCGGCCGGCACTGGTACGAGCTGAATCTGATCACGGAAGACCGGCCGTTTTTGTTCGCCAAGCTGACAGGAGTCCTTGCCGCGTGGGGCATGAATATCGTCAAGGCAAACGCCTTTTCGAACCGGGCTGGAACCGTGGTTGACACGCTCTATTTCACCGATCGGTTCCGCACGCTCGAGCTCAACCTTTCGGAGTGGCAGCGCTTCAAAACCAGCATCGTCGATGTCATTCTGGGCGAAGCCGACCTGGAGAGCATGCTTCGCGACCGCCAACGCAGCGAAAAGAACGTCATTGCCAAAGTGAAGGTAGAGACCAAGATCGAATTCGATGACGCCTGCTCCTCGACCAGCACTTTGCTCGAAGTAATCACGCAAGACCGTCCCCGTCTTCTGCACCGCATCTGCTCCTGTCTGTCGGACGAAGGCTGCAATATCGAAATTGCGCTGATCGATACTGAGGGGCAAATGGCGATTGACGCTTTTTACTTGACTTCACGCCACAAGAAGCTTTCCCCCGAGTACCGGGCGCGGGTGGAGAAGGCCTTGGCCGAAGAGTTGAAAGACGAGTAGAGAATTCTGGGCAGGCCTACGGCCGCGTGGCACTCAGAGGATTCTGCACCGCCTCCCCGCAGTTCCAGGTCGCCTGCGCGCGGCAAACCTCGCACGGCTTGGTGTCCCGCAGGTCGATCCATTCCACGGCGTGCGCAGACGCCATCGCGCAACGATAATCTTCGCAATGACGCAACCCAAAGGTGTGGCCCAGCTCGTGCACAGCTTCCTTTGTTAGACGTTCGCGAAGCAGCTGCCCATCCGGCGGGAGGCCGTAGAACTCCTGGCGCAGCCGAAAGTACGAAACCACCGCGCACGGGCCGCCGATTTGCGCCTCACCGAAAACGTACTTGAGAATTGGAATGTACAGATCAGCGCTGGCAACGCCGAGCACGCGCCAGCTCGTCGACTCAACGGCTTCCTGCATGCGCTGCAGCAACTCCGAGGAATGATACTGCTGCCGTTCGGGATGAAAAGCGGGGGCAGGATCAAGAGAGTTGGGAAGAATCTCGCACGAGACCTGAAGGCATCTGGGAATGGCTTCGGTCAGCTCCCTCAACAATGCCTGGTCTATCTCACCCACCGGAAGCAGCTGCACCAGCTTCATCGGGTTTCAACCGGCGTGCGTGTCCAACCGTATTTCTTGAGCTTGTGATGAAGGGTCACGCGGTCAATATCGAGTACCTCAGCAGCATGGCTCTGATTGCCTCCGCAATCGTCCAATACCCGTAAAATGTGAGCGCGCTCGATTTCTTCCAGGGTTCTATCGGCGGCCGCAGTCACGGGCTGAGACTTGAAGATGAAATCCTGCTCGCGTATTTCGGGCTCCTGAGCCACCACCATCGCCCGCTCCACGGCGTTTTCCAGTTCGCGAACATTCCCCGCCCATGCCTGCGTTTGCAATTGCCTCATGGCATCTGGAGAAACGCGCGTGATATGCCGATTCATGGCCAGCGCGAATTTGTGAACGAAATGCTCCACCAGCAACGGAATATCTTCTCTCCGCTCGCGAAGGGGTGGCAGCTCAATGTGAAAGACGTTGAGCCGGTAGAAGAGATCGGGGCGGAACTTGCCTTCTTCGATCAGCATTTCCAGGTTCTTGTTGGTAGCCGCGATGCATCGGAAGTCCACCTTGACTACCTGATTGCCGCCCACGCGCGTGATTTCACGCTCCTGCAGCACTCGCAGCAGGTCAGTTTGCGTCTTCAGGGAGATGTCTCCAATCTCATCGAGAAACACCGTTCCGCCTTCGGCGATTTCGAATTTGCCTTTCTTGCGATACTGCGCTCCGGTGAATGCTCCCTTCTCATGGCCAAAGAGTTCGCTTTCGAGAAGCGTTTCCGTGAGCGCGCCACAGTGGATAACGACCAGAGGATGAAAGCGACGCATGCTGGCGGCGTGTATGGCGCGCGCCACGAGTTCTTTGCCGGTGCCGCTTTCGCCCGTGATGAGCACTGTGGCATCCGTCGGACCAACCGTTTCGATAGCATCAAAGACCTTGCGGATGGCCGGGCTTTGCCCCACCAGTTCGCCGGGCCGCGTCGCTTCGGAGACCGTTTCCCGCAAGCGTACGTTTTCCCGCTCGGCGCGGCGGTGAGCCAGTGCCTTTTTGACCAGGTGTGCGATCTCGTCCGGATCGAGCGGCTTGCTGACGTAGTCGTACGCGCCATTTTTCAGCGCGGTCACTGCCGTTTCGACCGATGCATATCCGGTCATCATAATAACGATGAGGTCGGGGTCCAGCTCGTGCATGCGTCGTTGCAGTTCGATGCCGTCGGTTCCCGGCATCTTGATGTCGAGCAAAGCAATATCCCAGTACGCCTCCGCCATGCGGGTGAGCGCCTCGCTCGCGCTCTCCGCAGTCCCGATCTCATAGCCTTCTTCGCGAAACCACTTGGCCAGAGCGTCGCGCACGCTCAGTTCATCGTCAACGATCAACATTTTGCCTGCTGCTTCCACGTCCCTCACCTCCCGGCACTACTGGCGACAGCTTCTGCCGGAGAGACGGGCGTCCGAGCCTTCGTCTCCCCGGGTAATGTCATAGTAAATGTGGTGCCGCGTCCGGCATCTGATTGCACCTCGATGCTGCCCCCGTGACGTTCGAGGATGCTGCGACTGATGGCGAGCCCCAGCCCGACGCCGGTTTCTTTCGTAGTTAGGAATGGCTCGAAGATGCGGGGCAGAATGTCGGCCGGGATTCCAGGTCCATCATCGCGCAGCACCACACAGACGTTTTGCTCCTGCCTGCCAACGCGGGTGGTAATCCAGATGTTTCCGCCCGCCTGAGGCATCGCCTGCATTGCGTTGACCAGAAGCGCAAGCAGGACCTGCTCGATCTGAGAAGCGTCGCAGCAGACTGGCGGCACGTTGCGATCAAGCTGGAGATCCAAATGAATAGCGGATAGATCGAGTTGATGTTGTACCAGCCGCACAGTGTGTTCCACGATCTGGTTCAAGTCTGTTACTTGCAGGTTCAGCGGGGTCTCGCGGGAGAGTGTGAGGAGGTTTTTCACCAGATCGCCGCAGCGGCGGCTTTCCGAGGCGATCAAATCCAGCGAGTCGCAAATCTCCCGATGGTGCTGCTGTGCTTTGTCGTCGCGGTCTATCCATTTGCGCAACAACTTGGCGTAGGTAAGAATGCCGGAGAGCGGATTATTGATTTCGTGCGCCAGAACGGCCGCCATCTTGCCGATCGACGCCATCTTTTCATTGTGTAACGCATGCTCGTGGGCCCGTTTGAGCTCGCGGGTTTTTTCCTCGACCCGTTGTTCCAGGGTCCGCGTCCAGGCAAGGTTCTCCTGATGTGCGGCCCGCAGTTCGGAACTCATCTGGTTGAAGGAGGACGCCAGTTCTCCCACTTCGTCGTTGGAGTGGACCGCGATGTGATACCCCAGATCGCCGTCAGCCACGTGCTCTGTACCATGTTGCAATGCTTTCAGAGGGACGCCAAGCATGCGCCACACAACAAACCAGCTTACGATTCCGATCAGTAGCAGAGCGAAAGCGGTGTATGCCGCCATCCGCCGCGTGCTTTCCGCCAGTTGCTGGTCGGTTCTGGCAAGAGACAAGTTCGTGTCGAGCACACCGAGTATCTTCTGCTCTGCCGGATGGGCATGGCACGCGGCGCTGGAGCAGGAAGGCTGGTTTTCGATAGGCGTGATGATACCCAGCACGCGAATTCCAGCTGGGTTGCGGTAAATGCGAAAACGATCGGGGCGGTTGAGCCGGGTTAGCGGCTGCGACTGCGCATGGCAGGCATAGCAGGCCTCGGCCCGCTTGTCGACGGCGTGGTTGGCCTCTTCCGGGTCGGTGGTATAGGTGATGCGCCCTTCCTGGTCGAAAATCCGTACCTTCACGATTCCAGGCTCATCCGCCATGGTTTGAATGGAGTGATAGAGGCCCTGGCGATCATTCTGCAGCATGTAGTCGGTCGTGCTTCGCCGAATGACGTCGCTCACGCGCTCGGCGCTGAGCAATGTCGCCTGCTCCAGATGCTGACGATGCAAGCGTATGGTCAGATACCCCAGCAAACCAAAGATCAGCACCATGCCGCTCAGCAAGAGCAGGTTCAGCTTGCCGCTGAGTCCGATCTTAATGCCCAGCCGTGCAGCCCGAATTGATTTAATCTCCGGCATGTTGCAGCTCGGATACGACTCCCACGGGCAGCGACCGCGTATTCTCATGCACCGCAATGAATTCCTCTTTGGGGAAGATCGGCAGATATTTGACCGCCAGCCCAAATAGCGCAAAGCCCGCGGCAATAATCATTCCGGTCACTGCCAGCTCGGTCCACTTGGGAAAGTAACGCACGCCGGTCGAGCCTTCAAAGCCTGTGATGCTTACGTTCATCCGGTTGGTGATGAAACCGAGAACAGTCAAAACTGCTGCCCAGTACAGCCCGTCAGGATTGGCCCGTACCCTTGGCTGCAGGAGCAGGACTAGCGGAAGAATGATCGACAGTGCGATCTCCAGCCAGAAGAGATACATCTCGTAGCTGGGTTTCAGAGTAAGGCCGAGCACGCCGCGGTGCAGCAAGTCTTCAAAACGGAGGATCGCATAAACGGAGAGAACCACGACCAGTACGCGCCCCAACTCCTGCAGCACCGGCAGTTCCAGGTGCAACCCAAAATGCTTTGCACTCATGGAGGACTCAAAAATCGTCATGGCCAAGCCCACGGCGATAGCGGAGATGAAGAAGAAGACCGGCAACAGGGGGCTGTACCAGAAAGGATGGAGCTTTTCGGGAACGATCAGATATAAGGTTCCCAGCGATGATTGGTGCAGCGTGGAAAGAATCACGCCGCAGATCACCAGCGGAATCAGAATGGCGCGAATGACCTTCAGAGGCTTCTGAAGGTTGAAGCGCTCGAGCACAATCGGGGAAAACTCCAGCGCCAGGACCGTCGTGTAGAGCATTACGCAATACGCCACCTCAAACATCACCGAATGTGGATTCCGCATGATCAGCGGATGCCAGATGTTGTACGGTTTGCCCAGGTCATACATCAGGGCCACGCACACCAGAACGTAGCCCAGGAAAGCCGTCAGGATCGTCGGCCGGATGATGGAGTGCATTCGTTTGATGTTCAAAATGTGCACGGCTGCCGTGAGCGTGAATCCCCCGGCCGCAAGCATGACGCCGCAGAGCACATCGAAGCTGATCCATATTCCCCAGGGAAATCGATCGCTGAGATGAGTGGACGCTCCTAGGCCGCGAGTGAAGCGGATGAAGGTAGCGTAGGCCCCTGCCGCCATCAGAAATAGAAACACAGTCTTCCAAAAGCTCAACTTGACCTTCATTGCTTCCTCCCGTTTTTCTTAACGGCTTCAGGTTTGCGGCCTTCGGCGAGCGCCACCTCTTCGCGACGATGTGTGATCCACCACACTCCTCCCAGCAGCATTCCGCCCAGCGGCACAAAGTCGGGAATGTGGGAGAGAACGCGGTAAGTCAGCATGGGAAGAGGGTCCTTGGAGACGTCGGTGCGGTAGCCGAAGGTCTCGAAAGGCACGCTGGAGAGCAGCAATACCGAGGTGCCGCCAACCTCACTCAATCCATAGATATGGTTGACGTATTTCCCCGGGTTGTCTCGAATGCGCTGTTGAGCTTCGGCGATGAGCTCATCCCGCTCGCCGAACTTGGTTGCTCCCGTCGGGCAGATTTCCGCGCAGGCGGTTTGTTTGCCGGCAGCCACGCGATCCGGGCACATGACACATTTCTGCACCTTGGGGAAGAGTTTGCCCCATTCATATTTCGGAACACTGAAGGGACACGCCACCATGCAGTAGCGACAGCCCATGCATTTGGAGGCATCGTAAGTGACCGGACCCAGGGCTGTCTTCTGAAGCGCGCCCACCGGACAAACTGACGCGCAAGAGGGGTCCTGACAATTCATGCACAAGCGCCGCATGAACTTCTCCTCACGCGTGAGCACCACGGTGAGCTTGTGGGCGGATTGATAGTCCTCAGCCGCAATGGCGTCGTCGTAAGGAAGTTTGTTCTGATTGGCGCAAGCCTGCTCACATTGCTTGCAGCCGATGCAGAGGGTGGAATCGTATAAGAGTGCTTTGCTCATGAATGATTTCTCCGCAACACGCAGAAACTTTCTGATCGCTGGATAAAGGGATTCTTCGGCAGTACTGCAGCAAGACGGGGGCAGGCGCAGTCGGATAACCCGAGCGTAGCTGGACGTTGGAACGCAAGCTGCCTACCTCATCAGAGAGGCTGTCGAGAAATGCAGCAGCTTCACGGCCTCATCTTCGGACAGTGGTGAACTTTTCAGCCGTGACGAACGTCACGATTGTGCGTGATGCTGATCAACACTTCAGTTCTGCCGCGACGCACGTTGCGTTTCTCAGCATCTCCGTTGCAGGACGCAACAGTTGCCTGGCAGGCTCACAAACCCATACTGCACATGGGGTTTCCAGTTCCATACTGAGCTTGTGTTCAATTAAGCCTGTCGCACCTGTGGTAATTCTCATCGGCGGCTCGCAGATTCGCTTCGTTGCCAAAATCTGTCACTTACAGGTGAGAGCTGCGCTATGGGATTCAGAAGGCACGAGATGCAAGAGACTCGGGAACACGGGTGAGTCTGCTGCGGCGATTTGGAAAGCTGATTGCCCTAGGAAGGGCAGTGGGCGGCCAGAAAGCAAAAAAGGCCCTCCGGCGAGGTGAGTTATGACAGTCGTTCTGGTTCTTCTTACTTTCGCAATCTTTCTGCTCATCGATTACGTTCACGCACAACGGCTCGCTGTAAAACAGCCGGCTCTGCAGGCGGCGAAGCGAGAAGCCATGCCTCATGTCGTTCCGGCGCTGGTCGCGGGTTTCCAGGTGCCGACCAATCTTCGTTATCATCCCGGACACACCTGGGCACTGAGTGAGAGCCCCGACCGCGTGCGGGTGGGTATGGATGATTTTGCCAGCAAGCTGGTCGGAAAGATTGAGCGCATCGCTCTGCCGCAGCGGGGGCGCTGGATTCGGCAAGGCCAAAAACTCTGGACGATCTTCCGCGATGGCAAATCTGTCGATATGGTTTCGCCCATCGAAGGTACCATCAGCGATATCAACGAAGCCGTACTGAACGATCCAGATTTGGCGCGGAAGGATCCTTACGGCGAGGGCTGGTTGCTGGCTGTGCAGTCACCGGATGCAAAGACAAATTTCCGTAACCTGCTCGGCGGAGCCCTGGCCCGCTGGTGGACTGAAGAGTCCGCACTGCGCCTGCAGAAGAGATTGCCCGCCATGGCGGGCGCGCTGGCTCAGGATGGCGGCGTCGCGGTCGATGATCTCGCCGAGCACATCCCTGATCAGGATTGGGCTGAATTGACAAAAGAGTTTTTTCTTGGCTGAATCTGGCACTTGAAGCACTTCGCCGGAAACTACAACCGCCCGGGACAAATCCCGGGCGGCGCTTTTCTATACCAGTAATTTCCGAAAGCTGCAGGCGGAATGACAGCCTTGGCGCCGGTGGCACCTCTGGACTCGAGGTGGTACCATCGCCTGCGATGAAAATAAACCTGTCATGGTTTCTCTCTGTCGCGCTGCTTGCGGTTCTCCTGGCTGGTTCTATCCCTTCTCTTAGAGCGCAAACGCCATCGTCGCCAAAAGGCGCAATCGTTCTACACGCCGCACGGCTGCTCGACATCAAGACCGGCAGCTATATCAAGCCCGGCGAGGTATTGATCGAAGGCCAGAAAATCGTCGAGGCCGGCGCTGCCGTGACCCATCCCCCCGGTGCCCAGATCGTCGACCTCGGCGATCTCACACTGCTTCCGGGCCTCATCGATGCCCACGTTCACCTTTTCCTGCACCCCGGGGCTGAAGACCTGCAGACTGTTGAAGAATCCGTGCCGCAGCGCACCATCAGGGCGACCTTGTCGGCGCGAGATGACTTGATGGCGGGGTTCACTGCGGAGCGTGACATGGGAACGGAGGGCGCGGGCTCAGCCGACACCGCGGTTCGCGACGCCATCAACGACGGGAGCATTCCAGGACCGCGCTTGCGCATCAGCGGCAACGCCATCAACATCCTCGGCGGACACGAAGACGCCATCGGCTACAACCCGGCGCAACACGTACTGCCCAATGCCGACTATGCCAACAACGCCGACGAACTAGTAGCGGTCATGCGCGAACAATATAAGGAGGGCGCGGACTTCACCAAGATTTACGAAACCGGGCCGGACACGGTGCGCGACGGCCGCTTTTCTACGATCTACCAGTACACGGAAGCCCAACTCGCGGCCGCAGTGCAAGAAGCTGCTCGCATGGAACGCCGTGTTGCCGTACACGCGACAGGAGAACCCGGGGCGTTGTTTGCTGCTCAGGCCGGCGTGGCTTCCATCGACCATGCCAACCAGCTCAGTGAAGAAACCATACGTCTGATGCGCGAAAAACAGATTTTTGCCGTGCCCACGTTCACCATCTTCGAGTATTTCGCCGACCACGCGGCGACTCCGGCGCAGGCCGCGCACGAGCATGGGATGCTCGATCTGAAGGTCCAGGATTTTCGCAAACAGGTTGCGGCGGGAGTACCCATGGCTGTGGGCTCGGACGTCGGCCCGTTTCCTCACGGAACACAAGCCCGCGAATTCGTTCTGATGGTGAAGTATGGAATGTCGCCGCTCGCTGTGATGCAGGCAGACTTGATTCATGGAGCGAAACTACTGAACTGGGACGGTCAGATTGGATCACTGCAACCGGGTTATTTCGCCGACATCATCGCTGTCCCCGGCGATCCGCTGCAGGACATCAGTGTCCTTGAAAAGGTGGCATTCGTTATGAAAGGTGGCGTGATCTACAAGAAGTAAGAAATCTTCTGTTGGACTCTTCAAAAAAAGGAACCTTACCCTACCAGTCTCTTTCCGAGGAAGAAGGATAGGGTGGGGCGCTGTTCTGCTCCCAATCTTGCTCCCACTTGTCGCCGCCGTCGCCTTCCCGGGTCTGGTTGCGCTTCCGGTAGCAGACAAAGAGCATTCCGATGGTCATGAGCGTCGGGGGCCCAATGAGAATCAGGATGCCGCTTTTCAACGCCTGAATCATCCGTGGGCCGGAAGCAGCCGCTTGCGTATAACAGAGAGCGCAACCCTGGGCAAGCGCAGGTAGAGGAACCATAAGCAGGATCACCCCTAGCGCACACCCGAGAATTCCGATTTGTCGGCCGATCTTCATGGTAATGCCTGTCTGCCTGGGACTTACCTCGCCCAGGGCACGCCGAAAAGTTGCCGATAACTGTCGCTCCAGCCGTATTGCATGCCCAAGATCACCGCGATCGTGAAAATCAGCACAAAAAACCGAAGGCCGCGATTCTCCCACAAATGCATGAAGAAAAGCACCGCGAGTCCGCCCTCGATGACGGCCACTACCAGCATGCGAACCAGCATCTGCGAGCCGCCAAGGTTCTGATAGGCGATAACGAATTGGATCGCCGCCAGGGCCAGCAGGCAAAAATAGATAACCACATCCCTCCCCGCTCCGCTCGCCTTATGGTCTTCAGTAGTGGTCATAGAAATCAGCTCCAGCGTTCTTGGATTTCTAATGAGAGAGATTCAACAGGTACATCAACGGCACCACGAACATCCAAACCAGGTCCACAAAGTGCCAATAAAGCCCTGTGATCTCCAGATCATCGGCGCTATAACGGCCGCCTTTATAGCGAATGCCAACCGCGATCAAGGCGATCACGCCGCCGGTGACGTGCAGCAGATGCAATCCCGTAATGCTGAAAAAGGTTGACCCGAACAGAGGCGTACCCCACGGATTGTGAAACATTGTCATGCCTTCGCCGATCAATCCGAGCCATTCGCGGATATGCAGGAAGGCAAATAAAGCGCCGGCCAGGGCTGTAATCATCATCCAGCGGAAAGCCCCCGCCTTGTCGCCTTTTTCGCCCGAGCGCACGGCAAACAGCATGGTTAAGCTGCTGGTCAGCAGGATGAAGGTCATCAGCGCCACATTTGTGATGCTGTGGAAAGGTCTGGGCCAATCGGTCGTGCCGTTGCGTATGAATCCATAAGCGACAAGGCATCCGGCAAACGTGGCGCTATCGGCGATGATGAACAGCCACATGCACAGCTTTTTCGCGGGAACAGAGAAGGCGGGAGCGGTCATTACATCGGTGGCTCCGGAGCGCGATACCTGCGCATGGATCGAAAGATCGGCTTGGCTCACTTTGCCTCCTACCTTTGACTGGACTAGAGCTTCATCCAAAGCAGCAAGAGCAGATACAGCCACAGCAAATCCATAAAATGCCAGTAACGTGCGGTAGCGACCAGGGTGCTTCGCCGCAACACACGCTTGTTCAATTTTCCTATCACGCGCACCAAACCACCCAGCCCTCCAAAGACATGCAGAGCATGAGCCGCGGTAAGAACGTAGAAGAAAGAGCTGCTGGGATTGGTGGCGAGATAGAGTCCCTGGGACTTGAGTTGAAGCCAGGCGGCATACTGTCCAAGCACAAACAGAAGTCCGAGGAGCAAGGTCACGTAAAGCCAGAGAGCCGGTCTCGTAGACTGGTCCCTCGTCCCACCCATGAAGGCGGCAATCCGGCGGCGCGCTATCTCCAGCGTGAAGCTGCTGGCGAACAGAATCAGAGTGTTCAGGTAAAGAATCGAAGGAAGAGTAAAGTGCCGCCAATCGTTCGACGCGCCCTGACGCACGATCATAGCGCTGGTCAGGGCAGCAAACGTCATGCTGATGGCTGCCAGTGCAACCCAGATGCCTGTACTCGAGGGCGCAGGCGAGTGATCCTTGACCCGTCTCAAGTCTCCCGCGGCGGGAACCAGATTCCGCCAGCCGCCGTTACCGGAGCCGTGGCTGGGTAAGCCTTCGAGATCGATTTTCGGCGGTTCGTGAACCGTAGTTGCCATACTGCCGATCTCTCCTTGGGTCGAGGCCCGCTTTCTCTAGAAACTACTTTTCCTCGTGCGGATTCGTGTATTGCTCCGGGGAGGTCTGCATCACATATTCGCTGCTTGCCCCCTCGATGTTGTACTCATACGGATCGTGATAAACCACCGGCATCTTGTCGCCAAAGTTGTTATGGGGCGGGGGAGTCGCCGTGCTCCACTCCAACGAGGTGCCTTCCCACGGGTTGTCCGGAGCTGCTGCGCCCCAGAACCGGCTATGAACAAGATTGTAAAGGAAGATGAACTGAGCCGCCCCCGTGGCCAACGCCGCCACCGTGATGAACTTATGTACCGGGATGAGCGGAATCAGATAGGGATCCGTAAAGGCCTGGTAGCGGCGCACATTGGCCGCGATTCCCAGGTAGTGGAAGGGCATAAAGATGCAGTACGCGCCCACAAAGGTAAGCCAGAAGTGAAGCTTGCCCAAGGTCTCATTCATCATGTGTCCCGTCATCTTGGGGAACCAGAAATAGGTTCCGGCGAAGATTCCGAAGATGGCTGCCACCGCCATCACCAGGTGGAAGTGGCCGACCACAAAATAGGTGGCATGCAACATGATGTCAATTGACGGCTGAGCCAGGAAAAAGCCGCTTACGCCGCCGCTGATGAACATCGAAATGAAACCTAGCGCAAACAACGACGCGGCGTTGATTCGCAGCTTGGAACCGTAAAGGCTGCCGATCCAGATCAGCACGATAATGGTTGCCGGAATCGTGATGATCAGTGTCGGGAAGGAGAAGGCCAGCGACGAGGCCGGATTCATCCCGCTCACAAACATGTGATGCCCGTACACCATATAGCTGAGAACCCCAATCGATGTCATGCAGGCGATGATCACGCGATGGCTGAGCAACGGCCGGCGCATGTTGGTGATGAGAACATGAGAAACGATCCCCATGCCCGGCACGATCGCGATGTACACCTCGGGATGCCCAAAGAACCAGAACAGATGCTGCCACAACAGAGTTGACCCGCCGGAGTGGTGTAACAATTGGCCGCTAATGACCAGGTTCGAAGCGATGAAGAAGCTGGTCCCGGCAACGTGGTCCAGAATGAGCAGGATGCACGCCGGCATGAGCACGGCAAATGCCGTCAGGCCCATCAGCGAGGTGATGAACCAGGCCCAGGAGGTGAGCGGCATTCTCATCAACGACATGCCCTTGGTCCGCATGTCCAGCGTGGTTGTGATGAAGTTCAGCGACCCCAGCAGCTGGCCCACGCAGAAAATTGCGATGGACGAGGCCCACAATATTTCTCCCAAGCCTTGGCCGGGACCGGCGACCGAGCCCACGGCGCTGAGCGGAGCATACTGGGTCCAGCCGGCCAGGGTTGGTCCGTCGCCCACAAAAAACGACGAGATCAGAACCAGGAAAGCCACAAAGGTGACCCAGAACGACATCATGTTGAAATGCGGGAACGGCATGTCTTCCGCGCCCACCTGAATCGGCAGAAAGAAGTTGCCGAAAGCCGCGAACGGCGCTGTGGTGAGCACGAAGAAAACCATGATGGTGCCGTGCATTGTCATCAGCTGCAGATAGTACTCCGGCGTCATCACGTTGCCCGGAGCGCCGGTCTTGGAGAGCAGGTGCAAGCCCGGGATGGCGTAATTCGCGAAACCCAGGTGCAGCCGCATCAGCCAGGAGAGGAACATTCCGACAAAAACCGCCACCAAGGCCAGCGCGTAATACTGTTTGCCAATAACCTTGTGGTCAAGACTGAAGATGTACTTGCGGATGAAACTCGTCGGAGCGCCGTGCGCCGCGTGTGCTGACACCTCGTGCATTGTGCTCACCTCGAACGGGGTTTGTTGATCCAGATGCCCTGCCGCAGGCAGCTACTGCAGTGCCGCCTGCTGTTTCAGCCAAGTCTCGTAATCTTCCTGCGACTTAACGTCGAGATACGCCGTCATCGCGTAATGCCCCAACCCGCATAGTTGCGTGCAGACAATTTCGTATCTGCCAATCTTGGTGGCCGTGAAATGAATCGTAAGATCCAACCCTGGGACAAAATCCTGATGCACCCGCAATTCCGGCACGTAAAACGAGTGTCCCAGATCCCTCGAATGCATAAAAAGGTGAACCTCCCGGTTCACGGGAACGGCAATTTCGGCGGTTACGATATCATCCTTGGAGTCCTGATCGTTTGTGGTATCAAGACCAAAGTAGTTTCCTTCTGCATCATCGATCAGGTTGGGGTGAATCGGGCCAAATTTTCCGTCTGGACCTGGATAACGGAAGTAAAACGCAAACTGCTGGGCCTGAACCTGGATGGGGATAGCATCGGCCGCGGGAGGAGTGAAATAAGCCATGCCCCAGGCTTTCGCGCCAAACACGCCCAAGGCCACGACCTCGGTGCCGACCAACAGGAAGCCGGCAATCACCAATACCCTGGCGCCGCCGGGAAAGTACTTAACCTTGGCGTCGGGTTTGGGATGGGAGAATTTCCAGATGAAAATCGCAAGCAGAATCTGAGAGCTCAGGAATGCCAGCCCCGCTTCCATCATGGTGTCGGCGTACTGCTCGTCGATAAGGTGGCCGTTAAGCGAGATGTCTGCCGGCATCGGCCACATATGCATCACGATAGGAATGGCTGAGCCGATCGCAATCAAGATGATGGTCACCGCAAACAGCTTTGCCATGTCGCCCCGCCTTTGGCCACCTGGAGTAGATTTCTGTTTAGCCCTTCATTTGCGCGCAACTCTTCCCGCTACCTGCCTGCCTTGAAACTGAAATTGGCGGTCGCTGCTTGCCCGCTCGCCACCGTGACCTTCGCAGTCTGGGTCATATCAGGCTCGTGCCACGCCGTAACCGTGTAGCTGCCCGGCGGCACATTGTTAATCGTGTATTCGCCCTTGTCGTCAGTAGTGGCATAAGGTCCCTTAACCACAACGAACCAGCCGTGCATCCAAGGGTGGATATTGCACTGCACAGGAATCGCCACCTCTTCATGTTTCCAGTTCTTGACGATGGGAGCAGCGCCCGGCGGTTGTGACTCATTCCAGGGAATGTTGCCGGTCATCGGATTGGGCAGCGGATGGATGTTATGCGTCGTCTGATCGCTGGTGATGACCTTGTAGTCCTGACTCGTGTCCATGGCGAGCACGTGCGGCACATACATACAGTTTTTCTGGTCGAAGACTGGCACGCTCTTGGGTACAGCAGCCATTTCGGTTCCGTTCAGTCCCTGGGAGATATAGAGAACCACGTTCTCCAAAGCGCCATCCGAGCCCACCACCCAGGTCTCTATGTGCGCTGGACTGTTGGCGTGCTGTTTCACGCACCACGGATCCTTCGACATATCGATCCCCCGCATGTGCGGGGCTGGTCCCTCGAGCTTTACCGTTCCTGTGATCTTCCCTTCTCCAGCTGCGTTGACCTTCTGACCCAGAATCAACGCACCGCAAGATATCAAAACTACCGTCGATAGTACAACCGTGAAGTTACGTCCGTTTCGCATGGGAGCCTCTCCTTACGCAGGACAACGATGATGACGACCACAACCGGCTCGCTCCGTCGGCCTCTGTTATTGCCCCGCCGCCGCGTTCGGATTCACCGGTCTCAGGTTGAGTTGCTTTGCGAGCTCTCGTTCCTTGCTGTGCTGGGGCATAAATGTCCGCAAATAGAAGACCAAATCCCACGCCTCATCCGGCTTGATGTTATCGGCAAAAGACGGCATGGGAGTGCCATCCAGACCGGTCATGAAAATCCTGTAAATGTCACGATCGGTGTTGCCGCACTTGGGTGGGGCTCCACTAGTAAAGTTGTATGGGGCGATGGGACGGCCCAGATCATCCGTGAGCGTGGCCGCTGAAGGCCCGTTGGCCATGCCCTGCACGCCATGACATTTCCAGCACTGCACGCGTGCAAATACCTCCCGGCCTGCCTTGATGCGCTCGGCGGTTACTTCCGGCTCAGGAGGAATTTGAATTGGGGTACCTGGCTTTTCGTTCTGCCAACGTGGAGAAAAGTGCTTAATCCAGGCAACCAAATCCGCGCGTTCTTGCTTGGTGAACGTGCTCCACTGTGGCATCGCCGAGCGATCCAGACCGCGGGCGATGGTGTCGAACAGATCTTCGTCCGTTGGCAGCGTTCCGGTCGGAGTCGAGCGGCACTCAAACGTGGCCAGTTGAAAATCCCGAGGTTTGGGCCACATCGGCGGATCAAGCCACTGCGCGACTTCGCCGTTGCCGTCCCCTAACTCGCCGTGGCAACCGACGCAATACCGCCGGTAGTCGTCCGCACCATCTTTCGCGTGACCGGTAATATTTCCGATGTGGCTGACCGCGGCCGGCGAATTCAGCCATGTCTGAAGCTGCTCAGTCGTCAGCTGGGCACGGGCACCCAACGGGAGCGCCAAAACCGCAGCTGCGCCCACTAGCAGCGACCACTTCTGCAATCTTGTCCGCATGTCCGTTTCCTCTCTAAAAGTCGAAGTCAAAGCCCAGCAACAGTTCGCTCACATTGAGGTTGGGGCTGGCTGGATTGGGGCTCATGCCGTCCCAATGGAACCAGTTGTATTCGTTGTGCCAGGCGAAGCCCGCCCGGCTGGTCATGAACGGGTTGTAACGATATCCCACCGTGAAGGTGGAAATGTTGCCCAGGTTCGATGGAGACGGTCCGATAATGCCCGTCGGTCCGATCCCCGTGTATCCGGAGCCATTCGCCTGCTGTGACATCCGGATCGTCTCGTAGCGCCCGATGAAGATCAGCTGAGGACTGTAAACGTAGTGCGGCTCAATTAGGACTCCGTTCCAGCTTGGCGCTCGGGCCCCGACGGGCAGGGTGGTTCCCGGCGTATTGTTCAGGCCGTTCAGCAGATCAACCAAGTCGCCATAACCTTGGCCGAACCACGCGTTGTCCCAGCCGTGTTGCGTAACCACCGTTACATCGGCGTGTTCACCGAAGTAGAACGTACCCACAATGCCTTCGCGGTGATACGACTTGTTGCCGATTCCTGACCCTGCAATCGGCCCGCTGGGACCTCCGGCGGTCAGCCAGGTGGTAGGCGCTTCGCCGACCATCGCGTATGCGCCAATGCGCTCGACGCCCAATCTCCCAGCGTCGAAGGCCTGACTGGCCGTGAAGAATCCGGAGTAGGAGTTGGCGCCATAGATCAGTCCTGGGCTGC
>Ga0335081_10005862_pt1 | contig 19469 bp, 8 predicted proteins | sample Lox_Sample_35_FD_206713 | JGI IMG/M metagenome (GOLD analysis project Ga0335081, IMG submission 206713) | Soil microbial communities from Loxahatchee National Wildlife Refuge, Florida, United States - Lox_Sample_3.5 | ecosystem: Environmental > Terrestrial > Soil > Wetlands | place: USA: Florida... | reverse complement strand
CTGCCGGACGTGACCACGGCAAAGAGCGGACCCTCGGCGGATTCCGGATTGCGATAGAGCCGTACGCGATCGATGTGATGGGGCAGGCCCATGCGATGGTGCACGGCCATTTCCCAGAGGCCGGCCGTCTGGAAACACAGCTCGATCAGGCGTGGCGCCATGGCCAGTGGAAGATCGGCCGGCACGTGATTCGCGGGCAATCTCAGCGGCATCTGCCCGACGATCCGTTGCTCGTCCCACCATGCGCGCTCGACCACCTGGTATGCAGGCCCGTGGAAGTACATGCCGTAGATCGCGGGCGATTCGATGAGAGACCCACTTGGCGCCGCGGGCGGCGGTCCGGATGAAGCTCCGGGGGATTCCTTCGCCAGCCGGACTCGGGCCGTGAAGTGCGTGGTGACTTGCGGTCCCGCCTGGTTCGCCAGCGTCCGCGCGCCGGTGAGGCGACATTTGGCGACCACGCGATCGCTTTCCGGATGGAACGCGGACTCGAGGGTCAGGGTTCGCGGCTCGTTGCGGTAAAACTTGAACGGGTAGAGGAAGTTCACATCTTCGATCGCATCGATGTGCCAGCCGGGAAGCGGCCAGAGCGCGGCTTCCGCAAATGCCTCGATACCCATCACGCCGGGAAGCACCGGAGCGTCTTCAATCCGGTGATCGTAGAGGAAGGGCTGCGCGCCAGGGTCGAGCGTGGTGTCGATCCTCAGACCGTGTTGCACGTCCATGGCCGACACGGCGCCGATCATCGGACCGGTGCGATGCGCCGGGGTGCTGCGATCCAGGCCGCCATCGGCGTCCCACTCGTTCAGCAGCATGCCCAGACCCTGGGCGACGACGACCTCGCCGCGGGTTCCGCCTTGGGTGAGCTCGCGGCGGATCCATGGAACGCCGGCTTCGGGCGGCAGCATGGCGATGCCGGCCATCTCCATGATCTTGGGAATGGAGCCGCGGGTGGCCATCCCGATGCCGCCCCAAGCGGTCCAGTCGATCGCGATGGCGCGCGTCCCGGGGCGGGTGGTTTGAAAGCCGGACGCGATCTTGCAGAGGAGATCGTTGGCGGCAGAGTAGTCGGTCTGGGCGGCGTTGCCGAAGCGGCCGGCAATCGAGCTGAACGCGACGGTGGCTTTCAGCGGCATATCGCCGATGGCGCGCATCAGGTTGAACCAACCATCGGCTTTGACGTCGAAGACCAGATCGAACTCGGGCGGCTCTTTGTCGGCCAGCGAATGGCTGCGGTCGAGGCCGGCGGCGTGCAGCAGGACGTCGATGCGCCCGCTGCGTTGGCGCACTTCATCGATCACACGGGATACCGCGTCCGCATCGGTAAGGTTGACGCTGAAGTAGTGCGCTGTGCCGCCGGCTGCGCGGACGGCGTCGATTGCGTCGCGCGCCGCGAGGGCGCGCTCTAAAGCGGCGAGCTCCTTTTCAACGAGCGCAGGCGTGGCACGCTCGCCGCGTGCCTGAATGCGGGCGAAGAGATCGCGTTTGAGCCCGTCTTTGTCGGTCGTGAAGCGCCCGAGGTCGGGATTCCGGGGGTCGGGTTCGGGCGTCAGATCGAGCAGATAGAAAGTTCCCCCGGAGGCGGCAGCCAGGTCGGCTGTAATGGCGGCAACGATGCTTCCAGCGGCGCCGGTGACGACGAAAACCGTGTCTTTGTCGAGCGCGAGTCCGGGGCGGCCATCGGCCGCGGGCCGTTCCTCGAGCCCGATCGTAAAGCGCAGCCCGCCGCGATAACCGATCTCGACTGCGCCGGTGTCGCGCAGAGTTTCCTCGACGAGCAGCTCCGCCACGTCGGCGGGCCGGCACGCCGCCTCAAAGTCGATCGCTTTGACGAGGGCGTCCATACGTTCGCGTTTGTAGGCCTTAGTGAAACCCGAAACCGCGCCGCCCAAGGGCGCCAAAGCGCCGGCTTCATCGTAGCCGTGGAGTCCGCCAAGACGCGTGGCCGAAATCAGGAAGGCGCCGTACTGTTTGCGCATGGTGGAATAGAGCTGTTTGACACGCACCTTTACGGCGTCGTGCCACGCCGCCGGCTCCATTTTCTGGAGGTCGCCTTCCGGGTCGAGCGCCGGCAGCCAATAAACACCGTTCACCGGAGCACCGTCGAGGGCGTCTTCGATGGGGACCACTTCTACTCCGAGTTCGGCCAGACGGGCGGCTAGCGCTTCGCCGGCGTGCCCCGCATCGGCCATAATGGCCACGCGCACGCCGGCGCCGAGCGCGACGCCGGTCTGTTTGCAGAGCGTCAGGGGCGGCCGCAGAACGGGCACGGGAACGCGGCGGGGCACTTGCGCTGTGGCATCGAAGCCGGCGGGTACGGGCCGCCGGGCTAGTGCGATGGGCGCAACGGGCGCCGCGGCACCCGCCCGTTCCTGTGCGAACCGGATCACGTGCGCCAAAGTCGGAAAATCGCGCAGCTTCAGATTGGCATCGCGCGGGATGTTGTATGCCTCGCGGATGGCGGCGAACATCTCGGCCTGTTTCACGGTATCGATGCCGAGATCGGCTTCAAGATCGAGGTCGGGGTCGAGCATGTCCTGGGGGTAGCCGGTTTTCCCGGCGACGATAGCGAGAACCTTTTCGCGGATGGGATCGGCGGCCGGCACGGTGGCAACCGGCATGGGTGGGGGCGCGGCCGGCACGGTGGCAGCGGGCATGGGTGGGGGCGCGGCCGGCGTTGGCGAGGCAGTGGCGACAGGGCGTTCCCCGGTCCGGTCGTGTACGAACCGGACCACGTGCGCCAGAGTCGGGAAGTCGCGCAGTTTCAGGTTGGGGTCCCGCGGAATCCCGTACTCCTGCCGAATGGCTGCGAAGACCTCCGCCTGTTTGACGGTGTCTACGCCCAAATCAGCCTCGAGATCGAGATCCGGATCGAGCATGTCGACCGGATACCCGGTCTTTTCCGCTACCAGGGCGTGGACGCGCTCCGCGACCGGGTCTTTCGCCGGCGTAGCTGATGGAACCGGCGGGTTGGGCGCGGGAATCGGCGGCGCGGCTTCGGCCGCCACCACGGGTTCCGGCAGCGGCGGCGCGACGGCAACGGCTCCGCGGTCGCGCACGCGCAGTGTGCGATTCACTACCTCGAGATCGGCGGTGGGATGCCCGGCCATGCGGCTCAACCAGGCGTTCCAGGCGGCCGGATCGACGATGCGATTGGTGTAGCCGAGAGCATGCGGACTGGGGCGCAGGCCGTTCCTGGTCCCGACCCAGCGCAAGAGGGCCATGCTGATCTGCGAGCCGAATCCGGCGCCGAAACGAAGCGCGAACTCGATCGGATACATTCCGCCTTTGGACAGGTTCAAGGGTCCGAGCTCCGGATCGACCTCCTTGAAATTGGCCACCGGCGGCACGCAGCCGGTCTCCAGCGCTTTGACGGCGACGACGTCTTCGATTCCGGTCGCCATGGCATGGCCGGTGAAGCCCTTGGTGTTGGTAATGACGATGCGATCGGCGACATCGCCAAAGACGCGCCGCAAGGAGTGGATCTCGGCGGAGGCGCTGCCCCCGCGCGCCGGCGTATAGGTCTCGTGGGACACGAACGCCATGCGCTGGGCGAATTCGGCTCGCGGGATGCCGATGCGCTGCTCGGCCTCGGCCACCAGTCTCTCCATGACCTGGCCGATGTGATCGGGGTCGAGGCGCGTGCCGTGAAACGCGCTGTTGGCGGTGACGGCACTCACCACGTCGCAAATGGGCTGGATGCCGCGTTCACGGGCCGCGTCCGCGCTCTCCAGGACCAGGGATGCGGCGCCCATGCCCATGATCATGCCGTGCCGGCGCCGGTCGAATGGTATGGCCGCTTCCTCGACGATTTCATCGGTGGCCGCTACGCCGCTGGCCAGAAATGCGGCGCCCAGCCATTCGATCAGATGGTCCGAGGTGATGTCGTCGGCGGAGATGATAACGACGCGGCGGCAGCGGCCGGCACGAATCCAATCCTGCGCCACGGAGATGGCGTGCGTCGTGCTGGCGCAGGCGGCATTCACCTGCGTATTGGGACCGCGGGCGCCGATGTATTCGGCGAATTGCGAATGTCCCATCGGCAGGAGCTTGAAGATGAATCGCCGGTCGAAAACGTAGGGGTCCTTTTCGATTGCGGCGCGCAGTTCTTCGATGCGGCGGTCGAGCTCCTGGACGAGAACGGGGCGACCATTCGATCCGGTTTCGCGCGCGCGGAGCTCGAGGAGCGCCGCCAACTGGTCGCGGCGGCCGCGGTCGGCGTAATAGCGCGCCATCTCGTCGGCGAACGAGTCGCAACCGGGGAACGCCGAGGCGAAGATCACGCCGGTATCGTCCCGCATGGAGTGCGGCAACTCCCAGCGGTCCGGCAACTGTGTGCCTTTGGTGGTCGTCTTGTAACGCATTACCAGCGGAATGCCGGCGTCGCGCAGGGCATCGATGCCGACCGCGATAGCAAGCTGCGTATCCCGATCGAGCGCGGACATGCGCTCGGCGGACACGCCGAATTCCTTCTCCAGATCGAACGCGCCGCCCCGGCCGGCCAGCTTGATCACGTCGGCGGGACTTTGAATGTGTTCGAAGACCGGGCCGCCGTCCTCGCGCTTCACCAGCCGCGTGATGTTCTTATCGAGCATGGCTCGCCGGTACCTGGTCGGGATCACGTCGATGAACTGCTCGCCACGGAGAATGCGCCCGATGTTGGCATCGTCGAAGATGCGTTCCTTTCCAGGCAGGCCGAGAGCTGCGCCGGTGATGCCAACCGAGACATCCGGCGGAGCGGGCGGCTGTCCGCGGTAGAGCGGCAACGCGTGCCCGATCATGTCCGCGAACAGGCGGCCGAGCGCGTTGTAGTCGGTGGCGGGAACGGCGGTGGCGTCCGGTTTGGCGGCAGGCGTGTCTGCCGCGGACCGGGCGGCCGCATCCGCAACCCCCGTACCCAATCCCGCCGCATACATCCCGCAAAGCGCCTGATTGAAGGAGACGATATCGCCAGCCTTGGGATGATTCGTGAACAGCGCCAGCACCTCGGCGTGTCCGCCGAGCACGTCTTCGGCAAATCCGTGCAGAGCTTTCTTCGGACCCACCTCTACAAAGACGCGCGCCCCTGCCTGGTACAGAGTTTGGAGTCCCTTCACGAATTGCACGGGAGCCGCGACCTGGCGTCCGAGAATGTCCAGCATCTTCTGTAAGGCATCCGGTCCCGTGGGGTAGAATTCCCCGTCCACGTTTGCCACTACGGGCACGGGCGGCGCGCCGAGGCGCAGTCGTTCCAGCACGCGGCGGAGGGGCTCGCTGGCGGGCGCCACGATCGATGTGTGGAAGGCGTGGCTGACCGGCAGCGCGACAGCGTTATAGCCGGCCTTTTGGAAGAGCTCGATCGCCTGGCCGACCGCCTCACTTGCTCCCCCGATCACCGCCTGCTGGTTACTGTTGATGTTGGCAATGACTACGTATCCGTTGACGGTTTGCAGGATACGCTCAATCTCCGCCAGCGGCGCGAACACGGCAGCCATGCGGCCATTGTCAGCGAGCGAGACGCTGGTCATCTCGCGTCCCCGGGCGCTGACGGCTTCCAGCGCGTCCTCGAAGGGGAGTGCGCCGGATGCAACCAGCGCTCCGTACTCGCCGAGGCTGTGCCCCATCGTGATATCCGGTGCAATTCCGTAGGCAGCCAAGAGACGCGTGAGGGCGAGGTCGGCTGCCAGAACGGCGGGCTGTGTGATGGCCGTCTGGCGAAGATCTTCCTCGGCCCTGGCGAGGGCGTCGGGATTGCCGTCATCGACGAAGATATACTCGCTGAGCGGCTTGCCGAGGAGCGGTGTCATGACACGATCGGACTCGGCGAAGGTCTGAGCCACGACCGGCTCGGCATCGCGCAGGGCGCGCAGCATGTTCGGATATTGCGAACCCTGGCCGGTATAAAGGAACGCGACTTTTGGCGCGGCTCCGCAGCCGCGGAAAATGCCCTGTGGCCGGAGTGCTTTCCATGCCCCAAGCTGGTCGGCCGCGAGCGCCTTCAGCGCTTTGGCCGATTTGTCCGCAAGGTCCGCGGCATCGGCGTAATCGATAGCGATGCGTTCGGCAGCGCGCAGATCGGACTCCGCGGGAGCCGCGGGCGCGGGCGCGCGACCGGCCCTGGCCGTCTTTTCGATCTCCCGCAGGCGTGCCGCGAGCCCGGCGCCGGATGACGCGCCAATCAGCAGCGCACCGCGCAACGGCGGCTTCGCGGTGCCAGACCGCTCCGAGGGGCGGACTAACGGATCTCGCATCGTGCCGTTGCCGGCAAGCAGTGAGCCGTTAACGTCCGCCCCTCCAGGCGGCGGTGCCTCGCTGACCGCCACCGAGCCCCTGCCGTTCCCTGTCAGACGGTGGGGAATGTACTCTTCGAGCACCGCGTGGAAATTCGTGCCGCCAAAACCGAAGGCGCTCAGCCCGGCACGGCGCACGCCATCGGCGGGCAGTTTCCAGGGGCGTAGCTCGGTGTTGACGTAGAGCGGCGAATGCGCGAAGTCGATATCCGGATTGGGCCGCTCACACTGCACGCTGGGCGGCAGGACCTTGTCGCGAAGTGCGAGCGCGGTCTTGAGCAATCCCGCCGCGCCGGCGGCCCCTTTGAGGTGACCGATATTGGATTTCACCGACCCGAGAGCCACCGAGCCGGCGGGAAGTTGGAAGCTGCCGAGCACCTGGTTCAGACTCCCGACCTCGACCACGTCGCCCACGCGTGTGGACGTGCCGTGCGCTTCCATCAGGGTCGCGCTCGAAGGCGCCAGGCCGGCGTTTTGCCAGGCGCGTTCGATGGCGAACTTCTGCCCGGCCGGGTTGGGCGCGGTGATGCCCTTGCCCCTGCCGTCGCTGGATCCGCCGAAGCCGCGAATCACTGCGTAGATCCTGTCACCATCGCGCTCGGCATCGGCCAGCCGCTTAAGCACGAAAATGGCAGCGCCTTCGCCCATTACGAAGCCGTCGGCTCCCTCGGCGAAGGGCCGGCTTCCGGTGGCGGAAAGCGCGCCGATCTTGCAGAATTTGACAAATGTGGACGCGCCCATATTGCGATCGGTGCCGCCGGTGATCGCCACATCGAAATCGCGCGCGATCAGCCCTTCCGACGCGCAGGAGATCGCCGCCATTGCCGAGGCGCACGCGGCATCGGTGACGTAGTTCGGTCCGCGGCAGTTGAACAGGTTGGCGATACGACCGGCGATGCAGTTGGAGAGCTCACCCGGCATGCTGTCTTCGGTGATCTCGGGCAGCAGTTTGCACATGCGCTCCTGCAACTCGCCTGCGATATCCCGGCGCACCGCTTCCGGGAGCGCGGCGAAGCTCGTGATCTCCGACAGTTCCCGGGCGTACTCCGGGAAGCAGACGCGCATGGTGGTGAGGTAGTGCCTTTCGCCGGCCATGGCGTTGCCCAGGATCACAGCCGTACGCTCCAGATTCAACGGCCGCCCAGGATACCCGTAGTCTTCGAGCGCTTCGCGGGTACACGCGATGGCCCACTTCTGCGTGCCGTCCATAGCATCCACGACGCGGGGTGGAAGGGGCATGCGCCACTTCATCGGGTCCCACTCGAACTCGCGGACCCATCCGCCGATCTTGGAATACGTCTTGTCGGGCGCAGCCGGATCGGGATCGTAGTATAGGGCCGGATTCCAGCGGTCGGGCGATACTTCCGTAATGCTGTACCGGCCGCACTTTACGTTTTCCCAAAACGCCGCCACATTGCGTGCGTCGGGCAGGACGGCCCCCGCCCCGACAATCGCGATGGCTCGATATCCCGTGTCTTCCATGATGAGGCTCCCAAAAAATGCGTTTTACGCTGCCACAACCACGTTCCTGGCCGGACGACCGTAGATCGCATCGGCCACATAATCCATGTCCGCGATGAGCCCTGCCTGGGCCCGATGGATCTCGGGCAGCAGCAGGGCTGTCTCGAACGCGGCCATCTCCGAATCGCCGACCGCGCCCGCTCCGGCCAACCACTGCAGGCCCTGTTGGGCGACCTTTAGCGCCGCTTCGCGGGCGAAGATCCGGGCGATCGCGGCCAGGGCCGGCGCATCGAAGCGGGTATTTGCTTTTTCGCTCAGCTTGCCTTCGGCGGCGAGCGCGGCGCGCCGCGCCAGGCCGCCCGCGCATTCGGCCCAGGCGATCCACTCGCCGATTCGCAGCAGGATGTGCTGATGCCGGGTGAGCCTGGCCAAGCGGGCGCGCTCCATCGCCTCGGCCAGGGCGTGCAGCGCCAGCGCCGCCGTGCCCGCACCTACATCGGGATGGCTCGCGTGCAGGGCTTCAAACCGCCGCGCCTGATCGTGATAGTGCCGGCCGCGGGTCTTCAGGTGAAGCTGCCATCGGTCGCGGCTGATGGTCATCTCCATGATCTCGGACGTGCCTTCGTAAATCGTAGTGATGCGCACGTCACGCTTGATCTTCTCCACCATGTATTCATGCGTGTAGCCGTAGCCCCCCAGGGCTTGAATGCCGGCCTCGGCTGCCGAGTTTCCCGCCTCGGTACACATGTATTTGGCGATCGCACCCTCGGTATTGAGGCTGCCCTCGCCCGCGTCGATGCGCTCCGCGGTTTCCTCGATAAAGGCGCGGCCGGCCTCCAGCCGCGCCACATGGGGAACGATGAGCTTGTGCGTGTAGCCCTGCTTTTCCGAAAGCGGCGCACCCGCCTGAATGCGCCTGGTGGAATATGGAATGGCGCGGTCGAGCGCGGACCAGCCGGCGCCCAGTCCGAATGCCGCCACCATCAGGCGCGTGTAGCCAAAGACCGCTTGCGCCTGTGTCAATCCCTGGCCTTCCACGCCGCCCACCAAACGGCCGATGTCGACGAACACGTCATCGAGGGAAAGCGCCGCGGTATTGCTCAAGCGGATGCCATGCTTGTTCTCGGGCTCGTCATGCTTGAAGCCGGGCGTGCCCTTCTCTACGATGAACCAGCTTGGCCCCGCGGGCGTGCTCGCCAGAATCGTATAGGCGTCGGCGATACCGCCGTTGCTGATCCACTGCTTGCAGCCGTTGATCTTGTACCCGGCGATCCTGCCATTCTCGATGACGCGATCGGCGGTAGTCTCGAGAGCGCCCAGATCGCTGCCGGCATTGGGCTCCGTGGCGCCGTAGGCGAACAGGATGCCTTCTTCCGCGATGCGGGTGAGCCAGAGCTTTTTCTGATCGGGAGTCGCGCCCACGGTGATCGGATCGCTACCCAGGAACGTGGCCAGCACCGCCGTGGCCACCCCGAGGTCGATGCGCGCCATCTCCTCGCACACGCAATACACATCGAAGGCTCCGCCCCCGAACCCGCCGTATTCCTCGGGTACGAACAGAAGCTGGATGCCCAGCTTGTCCGGGCTGCACATCTGACGAACAATCTCGAGCGGGCACTCATCGCGCTGGTCCAGCGCGATCAACTCCTCGTCCGGGAGCTTCTTCTTGGCGAAATCCCTCAGCGATTTCAGACTGAGTTTCAGGGTCTTCTTCGTGATCATAGGCGCCTCTATTTCGCCGGGACTCCCCTCTCCTCGCGCACTTGGTTGGTCAACTCGGGCAGAAACTCCAGCAGGTCATCGACGATTCCGGCGTCGGCCACCCTGAAGATGGGCGCCTTGGGATTCTTGTTGATCGCCACCAGGAAGGGGTTGCCCTTGATTCCCGACAGGTGTTGGAACGATCCGCTGATACCGCATGCCAGATACACTTTCGGCTTGACCGTCTTGCCCGACGAGCCGACCTGCCGCGACTTGTCGAGCCACCTGGCGTCGACCACCGGCCGAGAGCAGCTCACAGCGCCCCCGAGGACCTCGGCCAACTCCTGGGCGATGGCGATATTGTCCGGGTCCTGAATGCCGCGGCCGATCGAAACCAGAATCTTGTATTTGGTGATGTCGACATCGCCCGCCTCGGCTGCAATCGTCGACAAATACCGCCGCCTGGCGGCGAGCGGGCCCACCGCCACGTCATGGACCTGGCCGGAGACGGGAGGTGCATCGAGAGGCTGAAAAGCGCCCGGGCGCACATTGAGCACCGCACCGGCCGACACGTCGCAGCGGACGTGCGTGCTGACCTGACCGCCGAACTCCTGGCGTACCAGTTTCAGCCAATCGCCCTCCAGCCCCTCGATCTCGAGCACGTCGGAAACGAAAGCAGCATCCATTTTTATGGAGAGGCCGGGCGAGAGATCGACTCCGAAGTGATTGTGCGGCACCAGCAGGATGCATCCCCGCGGCAGCACGGCAGCGAGCGCCTGCCGGACCAGCTCCGCGTTCGGGTAGACCAGGGTCTCCTGCGCAATTTTCCAGATCTCGCCGAAGTAGGCGCAGAGCTGTTCGCATGCGGCATCCAATTCGGCTCCCCACCCCGTGACCACCGCCGTAACGCAGGCCTCCGGGCCAGCGATCTGGCGAGCAGCGGCGAGCAGCTCGGCCGGCGTATCGTCCACCACGCCGCCGCTGGGGGGAACATACACAAAGATCCGAGGCATCAGTTCAACCCTCCTTTGGCCTTCAGCATTTCGACAAGCTTCGCGGCCATCTCCTCACGGTTCCCCGAAAGCATCGCGGCGCCCTTACCCGCGGGCGGCACGAAATAATCGATTCGTTTGACCTTGGGAGCTTCCGGCACCACCGCCAATTGGGTGGCGCCGAGCGTCGGAATCGGAACCGATGCTACCTGCCGGATTCCGCGCATGCCCACGTAGCGCGGCTCGTTGATCCCCGTCTGAATGGAAAGCACGCAGGGCAGATCGATCTCGTTGATCTCCCGGCTGCCGCCCTCGATCTCACGCCCAATCCTCAACTTCCCACCATCCAGAACCTCGATCGAATTGACCAGCGAGGCGAAGGGATAGTCGAGCATCGCAGCCAGCATGCCGCCCACCTGCGCGGCGCCATCCTCGGCTTGTACGCCCGTCAGGATGAGATCGTAATGGCCTTTCTTCACGAAGGCCTCGAGTATCCTGGCAATACCCTTCCCGTCCGCGTCCATAAAGGTCTCGTCGGAAATCAGGACTCCATGTTGGACTCCCATGGCCATCTCCCTGCGGAGGATCTCTTCATCGTCCTCTCCGCCGACCGTCACGACGGTCACTTCGCCGCCGATCCTCTGGACTATTTGCAGGGCTTCCTCGACCGCGTAATTGTCCGGTTCATTCACCGAATAAACGAGGTCCTCGCGCTCGATATCGTCTCCCGCACTATTGAGCGCGATTTCGTTCTCCGACGTGTCGGGCACCCTTCGTGCGCACACCAGAATGTCCATGCTCAATCTCCCTTTGTTTGCTTTTCCACGAGCTCCGCCAAGTCAATCGCGGACATTTTTCCTTCCATGCCCGCTACCTTGATGGCGTCCTCGATATTCACCATGCAGAATGGGCAAGCCGTCACGATCACGCTGGCCCCGGCGTCGGCGGCCATCCGAACCCGCTTCACGCCCATTCGCTCCTCTTCCTTCGGCTCGTAAAACAACGCGAGCCCCCCGCCGCCGCAACAGAAAGACCGATCGCGGCACCGGCTCATTTCCACCCGCTTCAATCCCGGAATTGCATCCAGCACCTCGCGCGGATCGTCGAATACCTGGTTGTGCCGGCCGAGGTAGCACGGGTCGTGGTACGTGTACGTTGCCGTGCTGTCTGCCAGCGGCTGCAGCCGGAGCTTGCCCGCACGCACGTCGCGCGCAATCGCCTGACTGATGTGCTCCACGGGCGGCACATCGCGGTAGTCGTGCTTCAGCGTGTTGTAAGCGTGCGGATCCGCCGTGACGATCCGGTTTACTCCCGACGCGCGGATGGCCTCGGTGTTGTAATCGCGCAAAGCCAGGAAGAGCATCTCTTCGCCGAACCGCCGGACGTCGTGACCGCTGTCACGCTCCGCGGGGCCGAGAATGCCGAACTCCACGCCGGCACGGGCAAGCACTTTCGCAGTAGCACGGCCGATCGACTGGATCCGCTCGTCGTACGACGTGATGCTATCCACAAAGTACAGCGTGCCCGTTCGAGTCCCGTTGCCGTTCAACACCGGCGCCGTGCCCTGGGCCCAGTCGGCACGTTTCTTTTGCATCTTGCCGAAGGGATTCCCCCGGCTCTCCAGGGCCTTGAGCGGCTTCTGCATCGCCTGCGGCACTCTGCCGCCGTCTACCATGCCGCGACGTAGATCTACGATCTTGTCGATGTACTCTACGAGCAGCGGGCATTCGGCTTCGCAGGCGCCGCAGGTCGTGCAGGACCAGATCTCATCCTCCGAATAAATCGCGCCGATGAGCGGTTTGCCGTTGCCGGTTTGTCCTGTAATCGGGTAGTGCTGGAAGCAATAGTCGCGGGACTTGATAGTGAATTGTCTGGGCGAGAGCGGCCGCCCCACGGCGTTGGACGGGCACTGGTCCGAGCACCGGCCGCAATCGGCGCAGGAGTAAAAGTCCAGGAGGTGCTTCCAGGTGAAATCCTCGAGGGTCTTCACGCCGAAAGATTTCACCTGGTCGATGTGCGCATCCGCGACGCCCCAGCGGACCGGCTTCAGTTGTTCGCGATCGAGCTTTGCAAAGTAGATGCCGAACAACGAAGTCTCGACATGGAACTGGATTCCGAAGGGCCGGTAGCACAGCAGGAAAAAGAACGTCAGGCCATGGACCAGGTAGGCGCCGAGATAGAAATTCCGATGCCAAGACGCGGAGACGTGCAAAAGCGTGCTTTTCGCCATCCAGGAGAGAGAAAGGAAGGTGACCGGTTCGTTTTGCGCGGCTGCCCTGGCACCCTCAAAAAAGGCGTCTGCTGCCATCAAGACGCCGATCAGAGCCAGCAGGAAAACAGCATCGGCGGGGCGATCCTTGCCGAACCGGGCCGGTGGGAATACCAGTCGCCGAATCGCGGCTATCACCACGACGAAAAACACAACGGTCGCGGCATAATCCCTCACAACGCCGTACATCGGCCCACCCGGCATGATGAACTTTGCATCGATGCCGTAGATCAGCAGCGCAAAGGCACGCAGCGCCAGAATCAGAAATCCTGTAAAAAGCAGGATGTGCAGCGCGCCGGAGACCGGGTATCGCGGGTGCCGCCACTGACCGAACCAATACCTGGCGACGTTCATCAACCGCGCGAGCGGCCGATCGAACCGGGGATCCGGCTGGGCCCGCCACAGGGGCGCCAGGCGCTTCGCGACAATCCACGCAAAGCACGCTGTTCCTAAAAAATAGAGGAACAGGAACAACGCCCGGCCCTCTACCAGCCAATAGGTTGCTTCCGCGGGGGAACGGAAGTCCAAAGGGCACCTACGCAGTCTGCGCCGTCGACAGTGCAGCTTCCGGTGTCGCGCGCTCGCTCATGACCAGGCGCCGGATGGTGCGCAGATCGTTGAGGGTTCGCCGGCTCTTGTAGACGTAAGAGTTCAGCGTTTTGGCCTTGAAAATTGCGAGTTCGATAGCCTGGGCGCGACGGTCCTGGCCTTCCTGCAACGCAATCTGATGGTCGCGATGCAGATCTTTGATGTTGTCCAAAATGGTTTCAGCGAGCACGTTCATGAAGTCGTACGCGCTTTCGATCGAGTCAAACGGTTGTTCGATTCCGTTAGCGGGCATGGAAACCCCCCAAAAGACGTCTCAGAAGATTACCTCTCCACGTCAATTCCCGCCGCGGCTGCATCCGCGTATGATGGGCGTTGCGTGCTGCTTCAGATCCGAAAAGTCCGAAGTTACGGGTCTGCCTGGCGGCGGGGAGGCGATTCAAGATTGTCGCGCCGAGCCACCAAGAACGTCTGCGATGCGCTCGTCTCCTGTCCCGGCCCGTGTGCATCAGCGATGCCGTCCAGGATGCCGCTACAAAGCGCTAGCCGATTGACCGATTCGTCCCGCGCGAGGGGCAGGTATCGAATGCGTACCAGCGGGCCGACTATCGGAATAGGACAAGTATATCTTAAATTCGAAAAATTCAGATCGGGTATTTGTCCGAGTCGCGCTGCACGGCGGTTCGCAGGGTGCGAATCCAAACAATGGCGGCGCGGTCAGGCGGGGCGAGCCGGAATCGTGTCTCCAAAATGATTGTTCGAGGCGCGGCACCTTGGGTTCATCCCGGATACCGCGCCCCCGAAGCCGGGTGGGCCGCCTACAGCCGAGGCAGAGCGCCCAGCCTTGTTTTCAAGCGGTGAATTGCGCAGTCTCGGTCGAGCCTTCGAGCGCCTCGGTGGATGTGTGGCCGCCGGCGACCGTCGTCTGCACGGCGTCGAAGTATCCGGTGCCGACGAACCGCTGGTGTTTCACGGCGCCGTATCCATCGTGGGCCAAGGCAAACTCCTGCTCCTGCAACTCTACGTAGGCGGTCATGCCCGACCCGGCGTATCGCCTGGCCAGTTGGAACATTCCTGCGTTGAGAGAGTGGAAGCCGGCCAGCGTAACGAACTGGTACTTGTATCCCAACTCGCCGAGGCGCTGCTGGAACGCGGCGATTTCGCCGTCGTTCAGGTGGCGTCTCCAATGGAAGGACGGCGAGCAGTTATACGCCAGCAGTTTGCCGGGGAATTGCGCATGAATCGCCTCGGCGAAGTACCGGGCCTGCTCCAGATCCGGATGCGAGGTCTCACACCAGATCATGTCGGCGTATGGGCAGTAGGCCAGACCACGCACGATGGCAGCCTCGATTCCACCGTCGTACCCGACGAAGCCCTCCTCGGTGCGCGTGCCGGTGAGGAAGGGACGATCGCGCGGGTCGATGTCGCTCTGCAGGAGCCTGGCGCTGTCGGCGTCGGTGCGGGCGATCAGAATGGTGGGCACGCCCATGATGTCGGCGGCCAGACGCGCGGCGATCAGCTTCTGGACGAACTCGCGGATGGGGACCACGACCTTGCCTCCCAGGTGCCCGCATTTTTTGGCACTGGAGAGCTGATCCTCGAAGTGGACCGCGGCGGCGCCGGCTTCGATCAGGGCTTTCATCAGCTCGAAGGCGTTGAGCACTCCGCCGAAACCAGCCTCTGCATCGGCCACAATGGGCGCGAACCAGTAGGTGTCCTGGTGCCCGTCGACGCGGCTGACCTGGTCGGCGCGCTGGAACGCCTGGTTGATCGCCCGCACCAGGGCCGGCACGCTATTCGAAGGGTAGAGACTCTGGTCTGGGTACATCTGGCCAGCCAGATTGGCGTCGCCGGCCACCTGCCAGCCGCTGACGTAGATGGCTTTCAAGCCGGCCTGCACCTGTTCGATAGCCTGGTTGCCTGTCATGGCGCCCAAACTGGCGAGGTAAGGTTCGCCGTGCAGGAGCGACCAAAGCCGCTCGGCGCCGGCGCGGGCCAGAGTGTACTCAATCGGAAGGGAAGGCCGCAGCCTCTCTACCGCGGCGTCGTTATAGGTGCGCTTGATGCCCTGCCAGCGCTCCCGGCGCTCGAATCCGTTCGTCCGCCCGTTGTGTGTCATGCGTTTATCGTGGCCGGGCGTGCCGTTTTGCGCAACCACACCGGCGCGCGACGGACCAGTGATCCGGATCGGACTACCATGCAGGCGGTTTTCCGCGGCGTGCGCTAGCATCGCTTCGAGGGAAATCTAACCAAGTGACCGCCGCTCAGCAGGAACCAATCCAAATCACCGCTCCAGCCAGCGATTCGCAACACCGGGTGTTGACGCCCGAGGCTGTGCGATTTCTGGTCGGGCTCTCGCGCAAGTTCGAACCGAGCCGCCGCCGGCTGCTGGAAGCACGGCAGGCGCGCCAGCAGACGATCCATGACGGATGGGAGCCGGATTTTCTGAACGAAACCGCGGAGATCCGCCAATCGCATTGGAAGGTGGCCGAAATTCCTGCGGATCTGCAGGACCGGCGCGTGGAAATCACCGGACCCACCAACCGCAAGATGATCATCAACGCGCTGAATTCAGGGGCGTCGGTCTTCATGGCGGATTTCGAGGATTCCAACTCACCCACCTGGGAGAACATGATCGAAGGCCAGCGCAATCTCCAGGATGCGGCTAATGGAACCATCGATTACGAGAGTCCGGAGGGCAAACGGTACGAACTGTCCGAAAATCCAGCGGTCCTGATGGTCCGGCCGCGCGGCTGGCACCTGGACGAGAAGCATTTTCTGATCGACGGCAGGCCGATTTCCGCGTCGCTGTTCGATTTCGGCCTGTTCTTCTTCCACAACGCGCGCACGCTGGCGTCGAACGGCACAGGGCCTTACTTCTACCTGCCCAAGTTGGAGAACCACCGGGAAGCCCGCCTGTGGAACGACGTGTTTCTTGCGGCGCAGGCCCATCTCGGCCTTTCGCGCGGAACGATCCGCGCGACCGTGCTGATCGAGACCGTTCTGGCGGCGTTCGAAATGGACGAGATTCTGTGGGAGCTGCGGGAACACATTGCCGGCCTCAACTGCGGGCGTTGGGACTACATCTTCAGCTACATCAAGAAATTCCGCAACCGCCCCCAATTCCTCCTGCCGGACCGTTCGAGCGTCACCATGACGCGGCATTTCCTTTCTTCTTATGTGGAGCTGCTGATCGCGACCTGCCACCGGCGCGGCGCGCACGCCATGGGCGGCATGGCGGCGCAGATCCCGATCAAGAACAATCCCGAGGCCAACGAGGCCGCGTTGGCCAAGGTGCGGACAGACAAGCTGCGCGAAGTGTGGGCCGGTCACGACGGCACCTGGGTCGCGCATCCCGGCCTGGTTCCGCTGGCAAAGAACGTCTTCGATACGTACATGCCGCTACCGAACCAGTTGGCGCGCGTGGTCCCTTTCGAAGCGACGGCGGCGGACCTGCTATGCACTCCCGAAGGGCAAATTACCAGGGAAGGGCTGCAGATCAACCTGGACGTTGGGCTACAGTATCTCACCGCCTGGTTGGGCGGCAACGGATGCGTGCCGATCTACGGCCTGATGGAAGATGCGGCGACCGCCGAGATCTGCCGCGCGCAAGTGTGGCAATGGCTCCGGCATCGGGCTATTCCACGAACCCAGGTAGATGAGATGCTGCAGGACACGCTGGCGAGGCTTCGGAAAGAGCTTCCCGAAGCTCAACTTGGGGTCGCGGAGAGGCTCTATGTCGAGATGCTCGACACCTCGGATTTTCTGGACTTTCTGACTCTGCGCGCCTATGATTACATCGAGTAAGACGCGGACCCGCGGCGGGGGACAGGCCGGAAGGCCTGCGCTGAGGAGATGCTCCGAATTATTTCGCAGTTGCGGGACGATCTCGGATACCGCCGCATCGGCGCGGGTATCGAGGCGCTGGAACGGCTGCGCCCGCAGATCGAGTCCCTCGCACCGGGCGGTCCTCATGCCGGCATCCTGCTCGGCTTGATTGCGCAGTGGGTGGACGCGGGATTCGACTCTCCCGAGCTGCTCACCTGCCTGCTGTTCCGGTTTCCGGCGCCGGCTCGGGCCGAGCTGCCTCTGATCGACTACCTGCACCTTCGCATGGCCGAGGGCGTGATTGACATGTCGCGGGAGGATTACGACCCAGCCATTGCGCATTTCCGGTTCGTGCAGAGCCTGGAAAACGAGGTGCGCGGCGATCCCGAGCTCTTCGCGATCGCCAACTTCTGGACGGGCCGCTGCCTGCGCAAGACCGGCCAGTACGACGAAGCCCTGGCTTACATCATTCACGGCGAGGAACTGGCCCTGGCGTGCGGATACCTCCAGATGGCCGCCATCACCCAGGTGACGCAAAGCTGGCTTGCGTTCCAGAAGGGCCAACTCGACCATGCCCTCGCAATGCTGCAGCGGGCATGGGAGGCCCTGAGCCAGACCGACGACTATCTGAACCGCGGCAACATCCAGTCGGCTCATGGCCGGATCGCGCGGCGCCAGGGCCGGTACGATGCCGCGGTGCAGTATTTCGAAAGCGCCCTCGCGGAATACCGGGCAGGCGGGGGAGGCCAGTTGCAGATGGCGCGGGCGCTGCAGAATCTCGCGTTCGTGAAGCGATTGCGGGCGCTGCAGCTGCAGCGGGAACTCGATCGAATTGCGGCCTCGCGCCGTTCCGGCGGGTCCCCCGCCGGAACGACGACTCCGCTGCGTTCGCAAGTGGTGGAGCTGCGGGCGGAGGCCGCCGGAAATGTCGAGGAATCGATGGTGATCTATGCGCGCCACAACCATCACAAGGGTATTGCCGGCGGGCAGATCATCCGTGGATTCCTGCGGCTGGACGCGGGCGACCTGGAGTCCGCCGGTTCGGAGGCTGCCGCGGCCTTCCACCACGGCGAGGAAAAGCGCGACTATTTCGTAATGGCTCGCGCGCGGACGCTGCAGTGTATCATCGAGCACGCGGCTCTGGAAGAGCAGGTCGGTGTCGCGGCACTCCACCGCGAAGCCGCGCAGGCTTTTGCCCGGGACGCGGTGAACTTTGCCGGCCACACCCAGAACCGGCGGCTCCTGGCGCGCGCGTGTGTCTGGCAGGGACTCACGCATGCCGCCGGGTCCAACCCGGATCTCGAAGCCGCGCGCCGATGCTGCGAGCAGGCGAGCAGCCTGCTGCAGCCGGACGCGGCCAAACAGCAGTACGTGTGGGAGGAGCTGGAGACCCTTAAGGCGGCGGTGGTGCTGGCTTCTCCGATAGAGCCGCGGCTGCGCGCCTGGAGCGCCGGCATCGTGCCAGACACCTCGTTTCAGAGGCTGACGGAGGAATTTGCCCGGGTGGTGATTCCCAAGGTCTGGGAGCGCGAAGGACGGAAGGTCTCGCGCGTGGCGGAGAGGCTGTCGATATCGCCCAAGAAGGTTCGGCGGATCTTGCAGTCGGTAGGGGAACTCAAATGAAACCCGCGGCGCGATGTGCGACAGCGAAAAGAGCGCATCGGCCGGAAGATACCAGCCAATTCCGCCGAGCAGCGGTTGATGCCGGGGTTCGTGTTTCCTCGCGTATTTCGCTCGGCGGGCCGAATCGGACTTATTTGCCCGATTGTCCGATGGTGCCCATTGAATGCCGCCTGTTTATGGGTTATCCTCAAGCCATCCAAGGTCCGCCGAGATAGATGGCTGATCCCAGCACGGAAGTTCCGGGAACGGGATATATATGGAGTCGGTTCACGACAGGGCTCAGACGCTTCGAGACACATCCCGGCAACTTCGTTCGGAGCTTCTGAAAACCATCTGTTCTACAATCCGGATCGTCGCCACGTTCCCGAACTGCAAGGGTGGCGACCGTCTGGAGGAGTCCTGCCAAAGAACAGCGTGGAAGGGCTACAACCTGATCAGGAACCTTGCCTCACGCGATGGCTTCGGAACGGGAGACGACGTGGCACAGAGTTTGGAGAGCGTGCGGGCTGTCCTGATGAGTCCAGCCGGCGCCGACGAGGCCGCGAACGTTTCGACAGGCTTATGTGCGCCTGCGTCAACTCAGAGCCCTCCGTTCGAAATGGGGCTCGAGCCGCTGTCGAAGCGCGAAATCGAGGTGCTCAAGCACGTTGCCGAGGGACAAAGCACGAAGCAGGCTGCGGCAATCATGGGGATTACTTTCAAGACGGCATCCTGCCACCGGCAACATGTGATGGCGAAACTCGGCATCCACGATACTGCATCTTTGGTGCGGTATGCGAT
>Ga0335081_10005861_pt1 | contig 19469 bp, 18 predicted proteins | sample Lox_Sample_35_FD_206713 | JGI IMG/M metagenome (GOLD analysis project Ga0335081, IMG submission 206713) | Soil microbial communities from Loxahatchee National Wildlife Refuge, Florida, United States - Lox_Sample_3.5 | ecosystem: Environmental > Terrestrial > Soil > Wetlands | place: USA... | reverse complement strand
GTCCTTGTACTGCTTCTCCAGATCGGCGTCACTGATCTTATCCGCTTCTTCCTGCAGGCTGCGTTGCAGTTCCTGAGTCAGAATCTGCATTCTTACGAGCTTCATCATCTCGGTAAAGTGGGCGGTCTTGTCGAGACCCCTCTCTTTGGCGGCGTCCGACATCGCCATGAAACGGGGCAACATCGTAGCCAGTTGTTGGCGCCGCTGCGGAGTGAGCGGCACCGGACCTTGTTGCAGCGCTTTCGCGATGCGTTCGAACTCAGCCCGGGTAATCACGGTTTTGCAATCGGCGGGTTTTTTGGCGGCGGTCTTGCCGGCTGGGGCTTTGGACGCGGCCTTTAGCGCTGGCGAACATACTCCTACAATCGTGATGACGGCTGCGTTCTCGGGGACTTCAGCCGTCGAGGGCGGTGGCGGCCCCTGCTGGCGCATCGACATGCCGCCTGGCGGCGGACCATTTTGCGGTGCTTCCTGCGCCTGGCCCCAGGGCAGCGCTCCCAGCAGCACACACACCAGCCAACTCATACGCATAAAACATTCCTCCAGGATTGGTACATCAGGAAGTTAGAACTGCTGAACCTAGAATCCTAGCATAAGGGCAAGGCGATTCTCTTGGCGCAATCGTTCTTCACCAGCGATAATTCCTCCATGTCCGGAAGTCCGGCGGTCTACTCCTCCGACGCTATGCGCACGGAAAAGCGCGCCGTGGCGGGGAACTCGGTGCTTGCCGCCCTTTTCATCACCGGCGGCAAGATAGCCGTTGGAGTCACCACGGGCAGCCTGGGCATTTTGTCAGAAGCCGCTCACTCCGGCCTGGACCTGGTAGCCGCCTCGATCACGTATTTCTCCGTCGGCGTCTCGGACAAGCCCGCCGACGCCGAGCATCAGTACGGGCACGGCAAAATCGAGAGCTTCTCCGCTTTTCTGGAAACTGGCTTGCTTCTGCTCACTTGCGCCTGGGTCATTTATGAAGCGATTGTGCGCCTGTTCTTTCGCCGCGTTGAGGTTGAACCGTCGCTGGCCGCGTTCGCCGTGATGCTGATCTCGATGGCCGTGGATTGGTGGCGCTCGCGGGCTTTGGGCCGGATCGCCGAAAAATATGCCAGTCAGGCGCTGGAGGCCGACGCGCTGCATTTTTCGACAGACATCTGGTCGGCGGGCGTCGTGGTATTCGGGCTAATCCTGGTTGTCGCCGGGCGCGTCTACCATCTTGACTGGCTCCGCCTGGCCGATCCGATTGCCGCGCTGTTCGTCGCGGGTGTCATCGTGTCTGTCAGCTGGCGGCTGGCGCGCCGCACGATCGACGTTCTGCTCGATGCCGCTCCTCCGGGTGTGCGCTCCCAGATCGCGGATGCCGTGACGCGAGTGGATGGGGTTCTGGAGCTGGATCGCGTACGCATTCGCCGCTCCGGCAGCCGGTATTTCGCCGATCTTGCCGTTGGCCTTGCGCGCAACGTGACCTTTCAGCGCTCCGAACAGTTGGTGGCCGCGGTTGCGGACGCCGTTCGCCGGGTTCTTCCCGACGCCGACGTCACCGTGCAGCCGCTCGCCCGCGCGCAGCGTTCCGAGAACATCTTTGACCGCGTCCGTGCGGCAGCGACCCGGCACAATCTCAACGTGCACGACATCAGCGTGCAGGATCTGGCCGGCCAGCTTCATGTCGAGCAGCACGTAGAGCTGGATGAGCGCATGAGTCTGAAAGACGCTCACGACAAGGTCACCGAACTGGAGGCCGACATGCGCTACCAGGTTCCGGAAATCGCGGGCATTCTGACGCACATTGAAAGCGAGCCCGCGACCATCGAAAAAACCGAAGAACTGGTGCGCGACGCGCGCCTGGTGCGGCAGCTGAGAAGTGTGGCCGGGCAATTTCCTGAGATTCTCGACGTGCATGATTTCGTCGTTACCCGGGTTCGTGGACGGCTTTATGTTTCCTGCCACTGCACACTTTCCGACGATCTTCCGCTTGCCCGCGTGCACGACATTCAAACCGAACTCGAAATCCGGTTCAAACAGGCGGCGCCGGAGCTGTTCCGCGTGCTCATTCATCCGGAACCGAGCACCGATAACCGCAGGTAGGAGTGACCGATGGTTTCAGCAAAAGTCTTGTGGACCGACAACGAACGCTATGTGGGCGAAGCCGCCTCGCGCCATGCCGTCGTGATGGACACGGCCAGCGAGAAGACCGCTCCCAGCCCCGTGGAGTTGGTCCTGATCGCTCTCTGTGGATGCACGGCTTCGGACGTAGTCGGCATTCTGCGCAAGAAGCGCGAGCCCTTCACCCGGCTAGAGGTCGACGCTCAGGCCGAGCGCGCCAGCGGTTATCCCGCCGTGTTTACGCAGATCAGCTTGCGCTACCGGATTACTGGCAAAGTGTCGCGCAAGGCGGTTGAGGACGCCGTACGCCTCTCGAAAGAGAAGTATTGCTCGGTTTCTGCAATGCTGGAGAAGACGGCGAAGATCACTGCCGAAATTGAAGTCCTCGAGGCTTAGCGGCCGGCGTGCTTTCCGCCAGGCCGCGATGGTAACCTGAAGCCTATGACGCGCCGCATCCTGCTATTCACCCAGCCCGGTTGCCTCTCCTGCGAACTGATGCGGATGTTTCTCGAAACGTGCGGCGTTGTATTCGAGGAATGTGATATTGGAATCAATGCTGAGGCCGGTCGCGAATTGCACGGGAAATATGGCAGCCAGACGACTCCAACCGTTGTCGTGATTACCGAATCTGGTAATGAGGTCATTGAGGGATTCGACCCGAGCCGCCTTGACCAGTTCCTTCCGGCAGCCTGATCATCGCAAAGGCGATAGTCAAATCGACGATCGCAGGCAAAGTTCAATCGCGACCAGTGAACCGCTCCAACTCAAGATCCCATCCTCTGCGTGGTTACTTCTTCATCGCCACCGCCGCATTTCTCTGGGGAGTCTCAGCCACGCTCGGTCGTGCGGCCTTTACCGGACGATTTGCACTACTGAGCGCAGCTTCCCATCCCATCGATCCACTCATTCTTTCGCAGACACGCACAACGTTTTCACTTCTGGCGCTGTTGCCCATTCTTCTCGCCTCGCGCGGATGGCAGCGGATCAAGGTTTCGGCGAGCGATCTCGGCTACTGCTTTCTGCTGGGCATTCTGGGAGTAGCTGTCTCGAACTACTTTTATTACGTCGCCATCCAGAGAATCAATGTCGCGACGGCCATTACAGTGCAATACACAGCTCCTGTGTGGGTATTGCTTTATGTAGTTGCGCGAGGGCAACAAAGGCTTTCTCTGCAGAAGGTCGGGGCGGTTGTGCTTGCGGTTATGGGAATCGCCCTCGTGATAGGTCTGGTCCACCTCCATTCTGGTCCCGGGTTGCACCTCGACGCTTACGGTTTAATCGCGGCCCTGCTGGCTTCATTTTCTTTTGCGTTCTATAACGTCGGAGGCCACCGTATTCTGGCACGTTATGACCGCTGGCGCGTGCTTACCTGGACGCTCACTTCTGCCTCGGTGTTCTGGCTGATTGTTAACCCGCCCTGGAAAATTGCCGCCGCTCACTACATCGCCGCACAATGGGTCTTTCTGTTTGTTTTCTCCATCATCTCGGTGCTCGGAGCTTTCTCGCTGTATTTCCTGGGCCTGCAGTATCTCGAGCCTACCAGCGCTGTGGTTGCCAGCTGCCTGGAGCCGGTGTTTTCGATTCTTTTGGCGGCGCTGGCGCTGGGCGAGATGCTTCGTCCGATGCAGGCCCTGGGAATCGTGTTTGTGCTTGCCGCCATCGTGATCGTGCAGCGGCCAGATCGCGGAACCGGGGAAGCGGGAAAAGAAGCTGTCGTGGTCGAACCCATCGAGTAACCTTGAGTCTTGCACCTTGGTAACGGTTCATCGCACGCATTTTGACAATCTTTTTGCAACTGATCTGGTCCTTCTGAGCTAGTCTGGCTTGTACATCCCCCTTAAATCATTCTTGAGTTTGGAGGCTTCATGGGAAGTCGTCGGGCGTTTGTGCTTCTCGCGTGCTTGGTGTTTTGGGTTACGCCCTGTTTTGCCCATCACATGGCTGTGGTGGTCGATAAGGACAACAACGTCGAGAACCTGACTTCGGTTCATCTTGCCAGGATTTTCCGCGCGGAAGTCCGGAAGTGGCCGGATGGCAAGGCGGTGGTGGTGATCCTGCATCGGGATTCTGAAGGCGAAACAGAAACCCTGGAGCGGTTGAACCATATGAGCGTGACGGAATTTAAGGCAATGGTCGATGCACACAGAGATTCGATCAAGTTCGCCGATTCCGACGCCGAGGTGCTGAAGATGGTGCAGTCGACGCCCGGGGCGATCGGTCTGGTCGACGTGCGCTCAGTCGACGACTCAATCAACGTTGTCCACGTGGACGGCAGACTGCCGATGGAGGCTGGCTATTTGCCACATTGATGTCCGCACGTGGCAAAGCGGAAGGCGGTCGGAAGCCGCTACGGCCGCGGGCGCAGCAGATGAAAATATCGCCGCGCCTTTTTCACGTCATGGGCAATCTGCTCGCGCAGGGCTTCAACTGAGGGGAACTTGATTTCATCGCGAAGGCGGTCGAGAAAGCAAATCTCGACTTCGCTCTCGGGAGTGAGTTCAATGGGATGAAAGTTGAGAAGGTGGGTTTCAATGGCATAGGAGTCGGCACCGAAGGTTGGACGATTGCCGATGTTGGTTACCGATTCGAAGCGTTCGGGTCCAACGCGAGTGCGCGTGATATAGACGCCATCTTTCGGTGCCAGCTCTTCGTAGCGAGCGAGGTTGATCGTGGGCACGGTGTATTTCGATCCGTATCCACGACCGCGGCCGGGCGTGCTTAGGATGCTGAACGGCCGCGCCAGCAGGTGACGCGCGCGGCTCACGCGTCCGTCGGAAATCAACTTGCGAATCTGGCTGCTGGAAACGGTTTCGCCGCGCAGCATTTCCTCCGCATAGACCTTTACCTCGAATCCCATCTCCTGCCCCAGTTGCGCCAACAGGTTCGTATCCCCCATAGCCTTGTGCCCGAAGCGAAAGTTGAAACCTTCGTGCACCTCGCGCGCGTGAAGTTTTTTCTTCAGAATGCGCTCGGCAAACTGCCGCGGCGTCATCAGAGAAAGGTCGCGGCCAAAGGGCAGAAGCAGCACGGCGTCCACGCCCGTGCTTTCGAGCAGTCGAAGCTTTTCGGGAGTGGGTGTGATCAGTTTCAATCCAGAGTCAGGACGCAGAATTCGCGTGGGATGCGGCTCGAAGGTAACTGCTACAGCTCTTGCGCCGGTTTGACGCGCCCGCTCGACAATCAAACCCAGGACGTGAGCGTGTGCCCGGTGAACTCCATCGAAGTTGCCTACGCTTACCAGCGACGGTCCGAAGTCGCCCGGGACCTCTTCGAGTTTGTGAAAAACCTGCATGAGTGTTGCTGCGACGGGTTTGCCATAGGCGGCCGCCGAATCAGATTTCAAATTCGATCTTCATGCCGTCGTAAGACAGCCGCACATGACGGGGAAGCGTCGCATTGGTTGCCTCGTGCGCCAAGTCGTGGCAAATGTGCGTGAAGAACGCCCGCCTGGGCTTGAGCCGCTCCACGATTCGCAAAGAATTTTCTACGGTCGAATGGGTCGGATGCGGCTTATGCCGGAGTGCATCCAGAAACAGGATATCCAACCCCTCGAGTTGGTCGAACGAGGGCTCCGGAATTTCGCTGTGGTCGGTCAGATACGCGGCCGATCCGAAACGGTAGCCGTAAATCTCGGTTTCGCCGTGGATCAGGCGGACAGGCTCGAAGCGCGCGCCGAACAACTCCACCGGTCCGTCAATAGGCCGCAGTTCGAGCTGTGGCAAGCCGCCATATTTGTAATCCGCGTCGAAAATGTAGCTGAACATTCTGCGCAGGAACGCGGCAGCGTCAGGGCGGGCGTAGAGCGGGAGCTTTTCCGGCTTGTGGCGGTAACTGAGCGGCCGGAGATCGTCGATGCCGAGAATGTGATCTGCGTGGGTGTGCGTATAAAATACCGCGTCTGCGCGGGCGATTCCTTCCCGCAACGCCTGCAGATAGAAATCCGGCGAGGTGTCGATTAGCACCACCTTGCCGCCATATTCCAGCATGATCGAGGGCCGGGTGCGACGGTCGTGCGGATCGCTGGAGCGGCAAACCGCACAATCGCAGCCCAAGGTGGGCACGCCCATCGATGTGCCGCTGCCCAGCACCGTCAGGGTGGCTTTCATTGCGTGTTCTTCATGATTGAATCTTCAGCGGCCACCAGTTCCCGTGGCAGCGCCGGGCTGCGGCGGACGCGATAAGGCATTGGTGACCTCGACATAGGCCATCCGCAGCTCATAAAGGCTGTTCTGCAGAAAATTCGATTCCGACGGGGTAAGGTTGCCCTTGGTTTTCTCTGCGATCAGGCCGAGCGTATCGATGGTCTGCCGCGCGCCCACGATATCGATGCGCGGTTGGCCGCCCTGTTCGTGCATCATTCCCATCTGCAACATGGCCGTCATGTAGAGCGACGCCAAAAAGCGCTCGAAGGTCATTTCCAGCTCTTTGGCGGAATGGCCGCTGAGTTCGACGCGCGAATCCAGTTCTTTGGAGGATTGCCGGTAGGCATCGGCCTGCGCCTGCTGTTCGGCATCCGTGGGCGGCGGAGGAGTGTCATGATCCGCAACCCCATCGCCGGAGGCAGGCTTCGCTGAATTAGCGGGGGCTGAAGCCGTGGCTGTGGCCGGGCCGGATGGCTCCGGTGCTTCCGCTACATCCTTGCGCAACTCGCCATCTTCGGTGAACAGGCGGCGGTCTGTCACTGTGAAGCTCGATTGTTCGCGTTTTTTTTCAGCCATAAACGAACCTCAAATGAGCGCTCGGCGTGCTGCAGCCGAACGAATTTTCCCTAACGCGCTTCGACTGCTTCTGACTGAATCGTAGCCAGGTTCATGGGCAAAGCCGTTAGCACAGCTTTGTTCTCGCCGAGCATAACCTCGCGGCCTGGCATGCCGGCCTCGCGACGAACGTAGCCCAGAGCAATGATCCGCTCCCCGCCCGGCAGCGCCGCGACGCTCGTGATCTCGCCAACCTCTTTTCCGTCGGCGACAATTTTCGTCCCAGGGCTTACCTGTGCTGCGCCCTCGCTCACGAATCCGGTAAACGTTCGGTGCACCGCGCCGCGTGAACGGATGCGTTCTACAATTTCCTGGCCGATATAACATCCCTTGTTAAAGTTGAGCGCTCTCATCTGCTCGGTTTCCTGCGGCAGGTCTCTTTCGCGAATGTCCACGCCGTACAATGGGATACCCGCGAGAATGCGTCGCGTTTCCAACGCTTCAGAGCCGACCGGTGTTGCTCCCGCCTTCAGCAAAGCCTCCCAGAGTGGCTTCACGTGCGCCGGCGCCAACCAGATTTCGAAGGTTTCGTGCAGCATGTCCCCGCCGCGCACCACGGTGCATTCTAGACAGCCACATTCGCAGTCGCACGTTACGGTGTGAAACTGCAGCGGCCGCATCTCGGGGAATTCCACGCCGGCTGCGCGCAGCGTCTCCCTTGCCTTCGGCCCGCTCACGCCGACGGCGGTCATCTGGTCGCCGAGATCCACCACTTCTACGTCGTCCATGATGATGAAGTGATCGAAAGTCGAGAGTATTTTCTCCGCCTGGCTGCGATCGGTTTCGACGATCAGCGACTCTCCCAGGTTGAACGCTTCCAGATCGCCCAGGATGCGGCCTTGGGGATTAAGCAGGAAAGCATAAACCCCATCGCCCGCTGCCAGGTCGCGAATATTGTTCGTGACCATGCCATTCAGCCAGCGCGTCCGATCGCCGCCGGTAATAGAAATCCTGGTCCGGAAGCCGAGATCGTAGATGGCGCAGCCGCCAAGCAAGGCAGAAGTCTCCGCTTGCGGGTCCGCAAAGGCGACGGGGACAGTTGCGCCCCGATAGTCGCTGAGCCGCAGGGGCAAGGTCAACCCAGACGAATCCAGAGCGTTCTGCAGAGGCGTATGCAGCATCGCGATATTCGATTATAGCCAACGGGCGAACGATTCGTTCCGGCCTCGTGCGGGCGATTCTGTGCCGGGGTCACCGCAGAACATCGGGCTGGGCCGCGAGCAAGGCCGCAGCCAAACTATTCATTCCGTGTGGCTTGTGTTAACGTTCCACCCGTGGACGCGAAGAGTCCTGCCATAAAGCGCGTTGCCGTGATTCCCGGGGACGGCATTGGCCGCGAAGTGATCCCGCAGGCTATCAAAGTCCTGCAAGCAGCAGGCGCCGCCGTTCAGTTCACCGAGTTCGACTGGGGCGCCGACCGCTATTTAGCAGATGGCGTTACCGTTCCTCCCGATGGCTTCGCCATGCTTGGCCGCGACTTCGATACCGTCCTGGCCGGCGCTTTTGGCGATCCCCGCGTGAAGACGAATATTCACGCTAGAGAGATTTTGCTGGGCATGCGCTTCCAGATGGACCTCTATGCCAACGTTCGTCCCGTCCAGTTGCTGGATGCAGCGCTCTGCCCGCTGAAAGGCGTCGCGCCGAGGGATGTGGACTTCGTCGTTATCCGGGAGAACACCGAGGGGGTCTACACGGACGCGGGCGGCGTATTCAAGCAGGGCACGCCGGACGAAATCGCGACCCAGGAGGATATCAACACGCGCAAAGGGGTCGAGCGCATCATCCGTTACGCGTTTGATTATTGTGAGCAGCAGAAGAAAATGGATGGCTCGAAGCGGCGGCGGGTGCTAATGTGCGACAAGTCGAACGCTATGACCCACGCCGGTGGGCTATGGCAGCGTGTGTTCGAAGAAGTGGGGTCGGAGTTTCCTCAGATCGAAACCCAGCACATGTATGTGGACGCCCTGTGCCTGCAAATGGTGCGCGATCCGCGACAGTTCGATGTCATCGTCACTAACAACATGTTCGGCGACATCATCACCGACCTCGCCGCCGGCTTGCAGGGCGGGCTGGGCATGGCTGCGAGCGGGAATATTCATCCCGGGAGGACTTCGATGTTTGAACCCGTGCACGGCTCGGCCCCGCCCATCGCTGGGAAGAACATAGCCAATCCATTCGGGGCAATCCTGACCGCGGCGATGATGCTGCGATATTTAGGGATGACGAAAGAGTCCGAAAAAATTGAAGCTGCTGTTCTGGAAGCGGTGAGGCAGAGGAAAACCACGCAAGACATCGGCGGCTCATTGGGCACGAGAGAAGCGGGGGAGTGGGTCTCGGGACAAGTTGGGCGGTAAGGCGCCAAAACGCTGGAGAGTAAGCTTAAGCCTTCCTTCCCACCAGCAACGCGAGCTCGCGCCACTTCCAGTGGCAGTCCACGTCGGTGAAGCCGATCTCGCGGAGCCAAGCCAACTGGGTGTGGAGATCCAGTAGTTTGTTCGAAGGATCTTCGGTCTCGGGCGCGTAACCGATGCAGTGCAAGAACTCCTCGTGTAGCCTGGGCGTTGGCGACGCCACGTGCTCCAGGTTGCAAAAAATACCACCCGGACTCAGCACGTCATAAATCTCTGCGTAGAGGGCACGCTTCCGCTTGTGCACAAGGTGGTGAATGGCAAAGCTGGAGACGACTGCATCAAAACTACCAACGACGGGCAGCGGGCGGTCGAGGTTGTGGGCTACGATTGCGACCGCTGCGTTTCCAGCGAAGCGTTTGCCTGAGGCCGCGAGCATGGCAGGAGAGAAGTCGACGGCCACGGCCTCCGCACCCGGATGCTGCTCCAGCACCAGGGCCAGAAGGCGACCGTCACCGGTGCCGAGGTCAAGGAGGCGATGAGTTTGCTCGGGGATGAACTCGAGCAAAGCCGCTTCGCCTTCGCCGCGATGCGCAATAGAGTCGGCTCGTCTCAGATAATCGTGGGCGTGCTCGGCATCGGCCCAGAGATTGATATGGGTTTTCGAAGTCATATCCGGCCCTGGGGCGAGTATAGGAAAACAGGATAGACTCATTCCTAATGGAAATCGTTAAGTTGCCAGGCCAGGGGTTTCTGAGGTCAATTTTTGCGGTTGCGCTGCTTATGGGGTTGAGCGCCGGGATTTGGGCGCAGAGCCAGACTCAATCAGCGCAGACTCAATCCGACCAAAGCCAACCGAAGAAAGAGCAGTCCGCCCCCCCAACACAGGAACCTGCCACCGGGGACGCCGGCGCCAGCAAACCCACCACGGCCGGCGCTGCCAAGGCCACGGAAGACGAGGAAATCAAAATCACGCCCCAGGAGGCGGAAGAACTCTTCCACTCCGTTGACGAAATTCTACGGTTCGACAGCAAGGAGACGGGGCTGCCCATCAAGCACGAGGTCAAGCGCCGGCTGACCAGCCGCGATGAGGTGATCGCGTATCTCACCAAGCACATGAACGACAAGGACACCCAGCGGCTGCGCCGCTCGGAGCTGGTGCTGAAAAAGTTCGGGCTGCTGCCGCGTGACTTCGACCTGGAGAAGCTGCTGCTCGCCCTGTTGCGCGAGCAGGTCGCCGGCTATTACGACCCGAAGACGAAAACCGTGAATCTGCTCGACTGGGTTCCGGTGGACGAACAGGAGCCGGTGCTGGCGCACGAGCTGACCCACGCGCTGCAAGATCAGTCGATTGGCTTGGAGAAGTGGATGAACCGCGACGAAAAAGATCTGGCCGAGATCAAGCGAGACCCCACCCCCGCAGACATCCAGAATGACGAAACTGACGACGCGCGCGAGGCCGTGATCGAGGGGCAGGCTGAAACGGTGGCACTGGATTATGCTCTTGCACCGACGGGAAGGTCCATCCTTGATTCTCCTGATCTGGTGGCCTCGATGGAGGAGGCGATGACCAATGGTACGGACGATTCGCCCGCCTTCAAGAGCGCCCCTATCGTCATGCGCGAGTCACTGACCTTCCCCTACTCGTGGGGAGCGGAGTTCGTCATCAAGCTGATGGAAAAGGGGGGGAGAAACCAGGCGTTTGCCGCGGTGCTGGCGAATCCGCCGCATACGACGCGGCAGATCATGCAGCCTGAGACTTACCTCTCTGGCGAAAAGATCGCTCCCATGCTCATCCCCAGGTTCAAGAAGGACTTTAGGAATTACCGCCGCTTCGATATTGGCGCGATGGGTGAGTTCGACGTGGAAGTGCTGGTAGAGCAATATGCAGGCAAGGCGCTGTCCAAGCGGCTCTATCCGGAATGGCGCGGCGGCTATTATTATGCTGCCCGTCCCAAGAATGATCCCGCGGCGCCGCTCGGACTGCTCTATGTGTCACGGTGGTCGAACGCGGAGAGGGCGGGAGAATTCGCCGATATTTACGCGCATTCCCTTGGACTCAGATATATGACATCCAAGGAAGTCAGTGATCCCACAGTGCAGGACGCGCAGCAGCCGAAGTCCGGGTTCAAGCTTGAAGTCTTGAAGGGCCGCCATGTTTTTCAAACGGAAGAAGGGCCGGTCGTGATTGACGAGCAGGGTGACACGGTGCTGGTCAGCGAAAGCCTTGATCCGGCGACGACGGAGGCCGTTGAAAGGGAAGTTTTCAGGGCGAGTAAGTGAGGTGGGTGCCTTAATCTTTGTTTGACTTTCCTCTCGAGTTATTCTCTGATTCTTCAGCCAGAAAGTGTTTCACGGGCGCGACAACAGTAAATTGCCTGCCCGAGCGCTCAACCGTCAAAGTGTGCTCTTTGCCTCCGAGCAGCAGCGACCAGACTGACCCCATTGTAGAGTTGGCAAGGCCAGTGCCGTCGACAGCCACGAGCCGATCGCCCGCTTGAACTTCGCCGACAGAGGGTTTGCCATCACAGTCGGCCACGCCGAGAATGGTGAAGCTTCCGTCATCGTCAGGCCGCAGCACCAGCCCAACTACGTCAAAGTCCGGGAGGTTGCTCAGGCGTCCGATATCGAAGTAAACCATGGAGCGGGCGTAATCGAGGCCAACGCGGTAATTCAGCAGCGCTTCGGCTCCGAGCAGACCTGCGGTCGCGACGCCCGCCCGCTTTTCGAACCGGGCCAGCACTTCTTGGGGAAAAGCGACGAAAGGCACGCCGCTTAGATGAAGCGGCCCATACTGCAGGCGGTCGACCCGCATGAGTTGCCATTGCGGCTCATCCGGCAGACCCCACATGTTTGCTGGTCCGACCGCGCCGGTCATACGCGGCCACTCGGGATGAGCCGCAGCGAGCTTGTCGAACAGCTCTTGCGAAAGAAAGCTGATCGGGCTGCCAAGATCGAGCGCGAGATTGTATTTCTTGTTTTCGATCTCGCTTGTAACCTGGAGCAGTCCGTTCTCACGATTGACCCCGACTTTACTGTTTACTCCGTTGAATTTCAGGCTGCCCGGCGGCCCCATGGTGAGTTTGCGCTCCAGGTAATCGATGAGCACGTCGTAATGGCGCAGCACGGAGGAGGGAATGTTGATTTGTACCGTCATTCCCGGAGCCATCACTGCGTCCGCCACGACCGGCTTGAGGGGAATTTTTGCCTGCTTAAGCTCTGCCAGAGAAATCTTCATTCCGCCGATTGCGATTTCGGACGGCGGAGGAGACGAGCAGATCTTATCGTCGCAGGTGACGTTAAGGTTCAGCTGCGAGGCGAGGCGGCGCGAGAGGTAAAGATCGGGATTGCCGTTGTCCACCCAGGCGGGAATGCGGCGCAGAGAACCATCCGGCAACGCTAGGGTGACGTCGACGACAATGCGGTTGTGATCCAGGCTAAAGGGAACGGTCACCGGTTTCGGTCCGGCAGCTGGGGATTCTTTGCGGGCGGGTCCTGACGGAAGGAGTGCGAGGGCGAGGAAGATGACCGCAAACCCCATGGAGCGATTGTAGTCCGTGGGGAGTGTTTAAGAAGCTTTGACGGTCCGGCAACAAGGGCGGATCAAGGCTTCTTGTATAATCGCGGGTTCTGTGCCCATCTGCGAAGATTTCTGGAGGGGGTTTGCCACAGGCGGAGATTGGAATCATCGGGGGCAGCGGACTGTATTCGATGCCCGGCCTGAGCAAAACGAAGGAAGTGCGGTTGAAGACGCCATTCGGCGCGCCCTCGGATGCCTACGTGTGTGGCACGCTGGAAGGACGCAAGGTGGCGTTTCTGGCCCGGCACGGGCGGGGCCATCGGATTCTGCCGAGCGAGCTGAATTTTCGCGCCAATATACACGGATTCAAGCAGATGGGTGTTGATCGAATCCTCTCGATTTCGGCCGTCGGATCGCTGAAAGAGGAACATAAGCCACTGGATTTCGTGATTCCTGACCAGTTTTTCGACCGCACGCGCCACCGCATCGACACTTTTTTCGGCGGCGGAGTGGTGGCGCACATCGCTTTTGCCGATCCTGTCTGTGGGGAGTTGGCCGGTGTGGTCGAAGCGGCCTGCAAGAAAGCCGGTGTAACCGGGAAGCGCGGCGGAACTTATTTGTGCATGGAAGGGCCGCAGTTTTCCACCAGGGCCGAATCGAAGGTTTATCGCAATCTCGGCATGGACGTGATCGGCATGACTAACCTGCAGGAGGCAAAGCTGGCGCGCGAGGCGGAGCTTTGCTATGTCACCGTCGCGATGGTGACCGATTATGACTGCTGGCACCCGCACCACGATTCGGTGACCGTGGATCAAATTGTCGCGGTGTTGCTGAAAAATGCGGAGAATGCAACGCGAGTGGTGCGCGAAACGGTGGCCACAATGCCGCGTTCGCGTTCCTGCAAGTGCGGATCGGCGCTGGCGCACGCCATTCTGACCGATCCGAAAAAGATTCCGGCTGCGGCAAAAAAGAGGCTGCGCCTGATCATTGGAAAGTACGTGAAGTAGCGGTTGGGTTCCAGGATCGGATGTTTTCCGAGAACGCCGGCGCCGATCGCACGCGAAAGAATCGCCAAAAATCCGGGGAGACAAGTTTCACCATGAGCATTCTGGTAGTGGGTTCGGTCGCGTTTGACGACATCACCTCGCCCTCCGGCACGGTGAAGAATATTCTTGGCGGGGCGGCGACCTATTGTTCGCTGGCAGCCAGTTATTTCACGCAGGTGCGGGTGGTAGCGGTGGTCGGCGAGGATTTTGGGCCCGAGCAGGAGGAGGTTTTTCGCCGCAGGGGCATCGACACGCGCGGGCTGGAACACGCCAAGGGCAAGAGTTTTCGCTGGGGCGGAACATACACCGACAACCTGAACGAAGCCAAGACAGATTTCACAGATCTGAACGTATTCGAGCAGTTTCGGCCCAAAATTCCCGCGCAATATGCGGACACGGAATTCTTGTTCCTGGCCAACATCCAGCCCACGCTACAGGCCGATGTTCGGCACTGCATGAACGGCGTCCGCCTCACCGGCTGCGACACCATGAATTATTGGATTCAGAGAACGAGGAAAGAACTGGGCGAGACACTAAAGCTGGTGAATGTGCTGCTGATCAACGACACGGAGACCAAGATGCTGGCCGGCGACTCCAATCTGCCGCGCGCCGCCCACAAGGTGTTAGCCATGGGGCCGCAGGCGCTGGTGGTGAAGCACGGAGAATATGGAGCCACGATTTTCTTCCGCGAAGGGGCCTTCGGAATCGGGCATCATCCGTTCCGCGCTCCCACTCTTCCCATCGAAGAGGTCAAAGACCCGACAGGAGCCGGGGACTCGTTTGCGGGGGGATTCATGGGTTATCTGGCCTCGCAGGAGCAGCTCAATCGCGAGGTGCTGAAACGAGCGCTGTTTTATGGCGGCGTCATGGGGTCGTTTGCCGTGGAAAGCTTTGGCACCGAGCGTCTGCAGTCTCTTTCGCGGGCGGAAATTGAAGAGCGCTTTGGAGTGTTCCGGGAGTTAACCCACCTGGAATGACCGTTTCTGCTCTAATCTTCCTATGGCGAACCTTTGCCCAGAGTTCCGGGCGACAATGAACTCCGCGGCACATCAGGCGCCGGTCGACACACGCTGGGATTATGAACTCCGGCTCCTTGCGTGGCTCGCGGTCTGCGCCTCGGTCCTTTCATTTCTCTACTACTATCGCCACGGGGAAGTTCTGCTTTACGGCGACGCGGTAGCTCATATCAACATCGCACGCCGCGTTTTCGATTCGAAGACTCCCGGGCTTCTGCAGTTGGGAACGGTGTGGCTGCCCTTGCCGCATTTGCTGATTCTTCCCTTTGTGATTTCCGACACTCTCTGGCAGAGCGGTGCGGGCGGCTCGCTTCCCTCCATGGTCGCCTACGTGTTCGGAGTACTGGGTGTCTTTCGCCTGGTCCGTGCTGTGTTGCAGCCGCAAGGAATCTCGAATTCAGCGACGAGAATCGCTGCCTGGACCGGGGCGCTCATCTACGGTGCCAATCCCAATCTGCTCTATATGCAGTCGACGGCGATGGGCGAGGCGCTGTATCTCACGCTTTTTATCTGGGTCACGATGTACTTCGTTGAGTATGTGAACGGCAATGCCAAGGCGCTGGTGAAATGCGGATGGTGTCTGATCGGCGCTTGCCTGACCCGCTACGACGGATGGTTTCTCGGAGCGATGATGGTCGTCGTGGCCGCCATCCTGCAATTGCGCAGAGGAGAACAAAAACACGACGAAGTGGCGCGCGCTTTGCGAGGAAGCCGCAAGGCGTTTGCCAGGTTTCTCGTGCTTGCTGCAGCGGCGCCGGCCTTTTGGTTTGCGTACAACGGCATTGTGTATAGGAATCCGCTGGAGTTCGCCAACGGACCATACTCGGCCAAGGTGATTGAACAGAAAAGCGGAACCGTGAACCCCGCCCGGGGAAGCGTGCCCGCAGCCACATCGCTGTACCTAAAGGCTATCCAATTGAACATAGGTCAGGAGCGTTGGCAGATGCACCTATTCCTGGCGCTGTCGTTTCTCGGTGTTCTGGTGGCGTTGTTTGGCGGCACTGGCCGATCCGTGTTTCTGCTGTGGACGCCCTTGCCGTTCTATGTGCTGGCCATTGCTTACGGAAGCGTGCCCGTTTTCGTGCCGACGCGCTGGCCGTTCTCCGATTACAACATCCGCTACGGACTCGAATTACTGCCCATGTTCGCCGTGTTTGCCGGCCTGGTGGTATGGTTCGCTGCGAAGAAGACAGCGGCGCCGGCAACGGGTGGGACCGCTCGGCGTTGGCGTCTCTGGGCGGGCTGGGCACTTTTCACGGCTGTTCTGGCGCTGGTCGCAAGCTCTTATGTCATGATCTGGCGCGCCGGGCCGATATGCTACCAGGAAGCGGCGATCAACTCCCGCACGCGAATTGCTCTCGATACTCAGCTTGCGAGTTTGCTCGAGAAGTTGCCCTCCAACTCGACTTTTCTCATGTACCTGGGAGATCACGTTGGAGCGCTGGAGCGAGCCGGGATTCCGTTGCGCCGAGTGATCAACGAGGGCAATCACCGGGTCTGGAAGCAACCCTCCGATCCGGACGGCCTGTGGGAAAGAGCGCTGGGCGATCCACTGGCTTACGCAGACTATGTGGTGGCCTTCGAAGGCGATCCCGTGTGGCGTGCTATTTCGGCGGATCATTTGAAAGAGCTGGTAGAAGTTCACACGCCGGGGCAGCCGCGGGCCATCATCTATCAGGCGCGCACTCGGTAGTCAGATGGTTAATGAGCCGCCGGTGCGACAGCGGCGGGAGCCACTCCAGCGATGGTAAAATCCAGCCATTTGGAACCGACTCGAATCGTTCCCTTTGTAAAGGCGTCGGCTTGCGGAAACGACTTCCTGCTGATCGACTCGTCGGACGTGGCCGGATCGCCCGTGGACTTTAGTGGGCTAACCCGGCGCCTGTGCGATCGGCATGACGGCGTCGGCGCAGATGGCGTGGAGTGGATGTCGGAGCACGGGTCGGCGGATGTTGCGGTTCGCCTGATCAATGCCGACGGCAGCGAAGCCGAAATTTCCGGCAATGGCACCCGATGCGTTGCAGCATACCTTTGCGCCGAGCAAGGCAAAGAAAAAGTTCTCGTCCGGACCGGGGCGGGAATGAAGACCTGTCTTTTGACGGCCCGGTCAGAGTCCGAATACGAATTCGAAATTGAAATGGGTGCGGCTGAAGTAGGGCGGGAGTTTGTGTTGAAGATTGCCGGCGGCGAGGTGCGCGGGACCCGGCTTTCGATGGGCAACCCGCATTTTGTAGTTTTTGTTCCTGAGTTCTTGCCGGATTGGCGGGAAAAGGCGTTGGACATTCAGCGCAGTTCATACTTCGAGCATGGGGTTAACGTGGAGATGGTGATAGTGGAGAACAGGCACGAGGTCAGCGTCCGTTTTTTTGAACGTGGCGTGGGTGAGACGCGTTCTTCCGGGACCGGGTCCTGCGCCGCTGCTGTCGCAGCCGTCGGCGCTCTCCGGGTTGACTCGCCGGTGAGTGTGCACGCACAGGGAGGCACGCAGAGCGTACGGATGGAAAACGATCGAGTGTTCTTGCGGGGCCCGGCTCGGCTGGTCTGCCGGGGCGAATTTTTTCTTTAGACGGCAGATCGCCGGGATGAGTGCAGAGTCTTGGTGCGGAAGCTTCTGCATGCGTCTGAACAGTTGCCCGCACGGTGTTTCCTTGCATGGTTTCTTCGTCCCCCATCGTTCCGCGCCTCAAACCTTCGGCTCTGCGGCCGGGAGATACCATCGGCATCGTGGCTCCCGCAAGCAACATCAAGCGCGGCGATCTTGAAGCCGGCTGCTCTGCTCTGCAACAGGCGGGGTACAAGCCGTTTTATCTGGATTCGATCCTGGAGCATGATCTGTACTTTGCCGGGTCCGTCAGGCGCCGAGCAGGCGAACTGCAAGAAATGTTTGCCCGGGACGATGTGCGGGCGATTGTTTGCGCCCGCGGGGGATATGGAGCGAATTACCTGCTGCCCGCGCTCGATCTCGCGAAAATCAAGGCGCACCCGAAAATCTTTGTGGGCTACAGCGATATAACGGCTCTGCTCACATATTTTCGCGATGCCGCTGGGCTGGTTACATTTCACGGCCCCATGGCCGCGAGGGATTGGGCGCGCGAAGGTGGGATCGATCTGGCTTCGTGGCAGGCAGCATTGGCCGGCTCGGTTGCCTGGGAAGTCGCCCTCGGGTCGGAAGTGGAAGGCTTGGCCGAAGGCGATGCAGAAGGAATTCTTTATGGCGGATGCCTGTCAATTATGGCGGCCTCGCTGGGCACGCCGTACGAGATCAGGACGGAGGCGACAATTCTTTTCCTCGAGGATATCGCGGCGAAGCCCTATCAGGTCGATCGCATGCTCATGCAACTGAAGCTAGCCGGAAAGTTGAAGGGAGTGCGCGGACTTATTTTTGGGGAGATGCTCGATTGCGTCCAGAGCACGAATCAGGGATACACACTGCAGGAGATCGTCATGCGGATCGTCGGTGAACTCGGCGTTCCGGTCGTCTACGGGGTGCGGTCGGGACACGTGACCACACAGAACATCACGTTGCCGATTGGCGTGAGTGCCGGACTGAGCGTCCGTGGCAGCGAGGTGAGTTTGAAGATTCTGGAAGGAGCGGTAACACTTTAGGCAAGACGCAGTGCTCGAAAAAAAGGCATGAAAAAAAAGCACATTCATCTTATCGGCATCTGCGGAACCGCGATGGCCTCGCTGGCGGGAATGCTCAAGCAGCGCGGCTTTTGCGTGACCGGCTCGGACGCCGCAGCCTATCCGCCGATGTCGGATTTTCTGGCCAGCCTGGAAATTCCCGTGGCGCAGCCGTTTGATGTCAGCAATGTGCAGCCGCAACCCGATCTAGCCGTGGTGGGCAATGCGATCTCGCGCGGAAATCCGGAGCTCGAGTACGCGCTCGATCAGCGGATTCCGTTTTGTTCGCTCCCCCAGTTGCTGCACGACGAATTCCTTCGCGGCAAAGAGGTGCTTGTAGTGGCTGGAACGCACGGCAAAACTACCACCACGTCGATGCTGGCCTGGATTTTCCACAACGCGAGCCTGCAGCCTTCGTTTCTGATCGGCGGCATCGCCGAGAACTTCGGCTCGAGCTTCCACCTCGGGGCGGGAAAACACTTCATCCTCGAAGGCGACGAGTACGATACCGCTTTCTTCGACAAAGGTCCGAAGTTCCTGCACTATTTTCCTGACTCGATCATTCTGACCTCTGTGGAATTTGATCACGCGGATATCTACAAGGATCTTGACGCTGTGGAAACCGCATTCAAGCGGCTGGTGAACCTTATTCCGCGGCGGGGACGCATTGTGGCCTTCGACGGAATCGCCGCCAACGCCAGCGAAAGCGCCAGCCTGGAACGCTCTTTGGCTAGGGCATTTTGTCCGGTAGAGCGTTATGGAAGCGGCACGCGGTCCGCATGGCAGATTGCGGACCTGAAGTTGGAGCCAGTCCGCACTTCGTGGTCGGTCTGGCACGAGGGGCGTCCGTGGGCAGAATTCGAGTTCGCCCTGGCGGGCGAATATAACGTGTGGAACGCCACCGCCGCTGCCGCGCTGGCCGCAGACTGCGGAGTTGCAAAAGAAGCGATCGCTGAAGCGCTCAAGACTTTCAAGAGCGTGAAACGGCGTCTGGAGATCAAGGCCGAGGTGAACGGGATCACGATCATCGATGACTTTGCGCATCATCCCACAGCGATTGC
>Ga0335081_10005860_pt1 | contig 19470 bp, 15 predicted proteins | sample Lox_Sample_35_FD_206713 | JGI IMG/M metagenome (GOLD analysis project Ga0335081, IMG submission 206713) | Soil microbial communities from Loxahatchee National Wildlife Refuge, Florida, United States - Lox_Sample_3.5 | ecosystem: Environmental > Terrestrial > Soil > Wetlands | place: USA... | reverse complement strand
AATTCAGTAAAAATGGTTTTCATAAATGTTTTGTAGGAGACGACGTAAGGAGTCTCAGTTTTTTATTTTGAGCCTCGTTACCTCGGCTCCTACGGTTATGGTTTTCATGCCAGATGCAAACCGGCGATAATCAGGTCAATGAGTTTGATGCCGATGAACGGCAGGATGACGCCCCACAGGCCGTAAATCAGCAGATTGATGCGCAGGATTTGCGCCGCGCCGAGCGGACGGAACTTCACGCCGCGCAGCGCCAGCGGGATCAGCGCGATGATGATGAGCGCGTTGAAAATTACGGCGCTCAAAATCGCGCTGTCCGGGTTGTGCAAGTGCATCACGTTGAGCGGCGCGATGACCGGGAACGTCACCATCAACATGGCCGGGATGATGGCGAAGTATTTCGCCACGTCGTTGGCGATGCTGAAGGTCGTCAGCGCGCCGCGCGTGATGAGCAGTTGCTTCCCGATTTCGATGATTTCCAGCAACTTGGTGGGATTGGAATCCAGGTCCACCATGTTGCCGGCCTCCTTGGCGGCTTGCGTGCCGGTGTTCATGGCCACGCCGACATCGGCCTGGGCGAGCGCGGGGGCATCGTTCGTGCCGTCGCCAATCATCGCGATCATCCGGCCGCCCTGCTGTTCCTGGCGGATGAGCGCAAGTTTGTCTTCCGGTTTCGCCTCGGCCAGAAAATCGTCCACCCCGGCCTCCTGCGCGATGGCGGCGGCGGTGAGCTTGTTGTCGCCGGTGATCATCACGGTGCGGATGCCCATCGCGCGGAAGCGCTTGAAACGGTCGGCCAGCCCGCCTTTTACGATGTCTTTCAAATGAATTACGCCGAGGGCGCGGTTGTTCGCGGCGACGACCAACGGTGTGCCACCAGAACGGGAAATAGTCTCCACGGTGCGCTCGACTTCCGGCGGCAGATTTTCGCCGAGAAATGTTTTCACGGCATCGGCCGCGCCTTTTCGGATTTGTTTGTCTTCGAGATTTACGCCGCTCATGCGCGTTTGCGCCTTGAAGGGAACAAATTGTGCGTGCGGTAATTCGTGAATCGTCCGCGCACGGATGCCGAAATTTTTCGCCAGTACAACGATACTGCGGCCTTCCGGGGTTTCGTCGGCCAGTGAAGCGAGTTGCGCAGCGTCGGCCAGCTCCGGTTCGGTCACGCCCGGCGCGGGCAGAAAGGCCACGGCCTGGCGGTTGCCGAGGGTGATGGTGCCGGTCTTGTCCAGCAACAACACGTCCACGTCACCCGCCGCTTCGACCGCGCGCCCGCTCATGGCCAGCACATTGCGTTGCAGCAAACGATCCATGCCGGCAATGCCGATGGCGCTCAACAAACCGCCGATAGTTGTCGGAATCAAACACACGAGCAACGCGATGAGTACGGCGTTGGAGAAATGCGTGCCGGAGTAAATGCCGAACGGTTTCAACGTCACGACGGCCAGCAAAAATACCACCGTGAGCGCGGCGAGCAGAATCGTGAGGGCGATTTCGTTCGGCGTTTTCTGGCGGCTTGCGCCCTCGACCAGTTGAATCATGCGGTCCAAAAAACCTTCGCCCGGGTTGGCCATGATGCGGATTTTGATTTCATCCGAAAGCACGCGTGTGCCGCCGGTGACGGCGCTGCGATCGCCGCCGGCTTCGCGAATGACCGGCGCGGATTCGCCGGTGATGGCGGATTCATCCACCGTCGCCGCGCCGAGAATGATCTCGCCGTCGGCGGGGATGATTTCCGTGGCACGCACGACCACGACATCGCCTTTGCGGAGCGAATCGGCGTCCACAACTTCAATCCGGTCACCGGAAATTTTGTTGGCGCTGGTCCTGGTGCGGGTGGCACGCAACGCCCTGGCCTGCGCCTTGCCGCGGCCCTCGGCGACAGCTTCGGCAAAGTTAGCGAATAATACCGTGAACCAGAGCCAGAGGGCGATTTGCGCGACGAACAGGGTCTGGCCCGGTGAGCGAAACACGTCCACGGTGCTGATGGCCGCCCCGACCATAGTCACGAACATGACGGGATTTTTAATCATCAGGCGCGGATCCAGTTTGATGAACGCGTCACCGATGGCCGGCCACAGGATTTTCGAGTCAAAAACGGAAACGGTTTTCGTTTGCATAAAAAGTCAGTCTGGGTCGAACAGGCTACCAGCCTGCTGCCATTGGACGGCAAGTTGCCGGCCAAAACGGGTTGGTGGCCCGTTCCACCAGAATTTTTGTTTGGTCTTCAAAACAGCGTTCCTTTCAGCATCAGTAAATGTTCCACGATCGGGCCGAGCGTCAGCGCCGGCAGAAAGGTCAGGGCTCCGACCAGAATCACCGTCCCGACCAGCAACACGACAAACGTGACTCCAGTCACCGGAAATGTGCCCACGCTGGCCGGCACGATTTTTTTGCGTGCGAGCGAACCCGCGAGCGCCAGCAGTGGCACAATCATGCCGAACCGGCCCAGCAGCATGTCAATGCCCAGGGTTGTATCCCACCACGGCGTGTTGGCGTTGAGGCCGGCGAAGGCGCTGCCGTTGTTGCCCGCGCCGGACGTGTAGGCGTAAAGCATCTCGCTCAAGCCGTGGGGGCCTTGATTTGCCAGACTGGACGTCCCCCAATTGCTCACCGAGGCCCAGGCCGTAAATCCCAGAATGATGAAGGCAAGAATCACGAACGCGAGCAGCGTCATTTTCACGTCGTAGGCCTCGATTTTTTTGCCGAGATATTCCGGCGTGCGTCCGACCATCAACCCGGCGATGAACACGGCCAGGATGACGAAAATCAACATGCCGTAAAGTCCCGCGCCGACCCCGCCGAAAATCACTTCGCCGGTCTGGATATTGAACATGGGCACCAACCCGCCGACGGGCGTGAAGGAATCATGCATCGAATTGACCGCGCCGCAGGAAGCGTCGGTCGTCACCGTGGCGAAGAGCGCGGAATCGAAAATCCCGAAGCGGACTTCCTTGCCTTCCAGGTTGCCGTCCGCGGCGGCCACACCGAGTTGCTGGTGAATGGGATTGCCGCGCGCTTCGGCCCACCAGCAAACGAGGACGCCGGCGAGAAACATCGCAAACATCGCCGACCAGACGGCCCAGCCGTGCTTTTGATTTTTGGTCTCCCGACCGAGGTGATAGGTCATCGCGCTGCCGATGCAAAGCAGCGCGAGCATCTGGAAAAAGTTCGAGAGCGGCGTGGGGTTTTCAAACGGGTGCGTGGCGTTGGCATTCGTGTAACCACCGCCGTTGGTCCCAAGCATCTTGATGGCCATCTGCGACGCCATCGGGCCCTGCACGATGGTCTGGGTGTCGAGGGTCTGGTTCACCATGACCGGATTGCCTTGGGCGTCAACGACCGGCTTGCCGTTTGCATCGGTTTTCGGGACGGAAACGGTTTGCGGCTCGATAAGTCTGGCGGCGGTGTACGGCTTGAAATTTTGAATCATCCCCTGGGACACAAAGAATAGCGCCAGCACCAGGCAGATCGGCAGCAGCAGGTAGTAAATGATGCGCGTCAAATCCACCCAGAAGTTGCCGATGGTCTGCGCCGTGTGCCGGGCGATGCCGCGCACCAGCGCCCCGGCGACGGCGATGCCGACGGCGGCGGAGAAAAAGTTCTGAATCGCCAGCGCCACCATTTGCGAGAGATAGGACATGGTGGATTCGCCGCCGTAGCTCTGCCAGTTGGTGTTCGTGGTGAAACTGACCGCGGTGTTGAAAGCCAGGTGTTGGGAAAGCGCGCCAAGATGCTGCGGATTCAGCGGCAGGATGTCCTGCAATCGCAGAATGGCATAGGTGAAGAGACAGCTCACGAGGCTGAAAAGCAACATCGCAAAGGCGTATTGTTTCCAGTCGTGCTCCCGGGCGGGATTAACCCCGAGCACGCGGTACGTCAAATTTTCCAGCGGCCGCAAAACCGGGTCGAGCCAGGTGCGCCCTGCCGGATTGAGCACACGATTGATATACAAACCAAGCGGTTTGGTGACGAGGACGAGCGCGGCGATATAAACCGCCAGTTCCAACCATTGATGGGAGTTCATGGCGTCGGTTAAAATTTTTCCGGTTTGAGCATGGCGACAATGAGATAAACGCAAAGCGCCGCGGAAATGATTCCGAGGATATTATTTTCCATAAGCTTAGAGATTTTCGCAACCGCGCGCGTATAGCAAGAACGCCGCGAAAAATGCGATCACGATCCCGATGTAAATCACGTCCAGCATAATTTTCAAACGGACCATCGGCATTACAGCCAAAACCGTAACGCCACGTTGAATTTACTTAATTCGGGTGAACTTGGCCGCCGCGAACTTCGCGGCGCAGAGGCTCGCCCTTCCAAATGCCTGCGAGATTAGCTGTCGGGCTTGGCCTTGAAAGTGGCCCGGTGATTCCGTTGCCGGATTCCCTGCGCCCCGTCCTCGAACCATTTCGAGGAATTTGGGTCTCCCGCATCGGCTTGCAGGAAGGCAAACCGATTTAGGCTGCAACCGCGGAACAAAATCATCTTCGTCTCGATTTGTCAAATTACCATTGAGTCCGGTCATGTAAGTGACTGATGTGCACTCGAATAAAAATGTGGTGCGTTTTATCAAATCTCCGATGAAATCAGCCACATAGTCACAGAACCGCGGCGAAGATCAATCGGTTTCAAAGCTCCAGGTCTTTCCAAATGTATGGCAAATTTGTTTTGCCAAAGGACATGCAACCGCGTCTAAACTTGCACGCCATTGTATGACAGCCGGAATTAAAATTTTGGCCGCGCTCACTCTGTTGACACCCGCGACGCTTTTCGCGGCGGACGAAATTTACCGCCCGGCGGACGTGGGGCCGCCGCAACCGGCGCGCGAATTTCGCGGCGCCTGGCTCGTGACCGTCGCCAACAAGGACTGGCCCTCCAGGCCCGGCCTGCCGGTTGAGGAGCAAAAGGCCGAATTGACCGAACTGCTGGACCGCGCGGCGCAATTGCAATTGAACGCCATCATTTTCCAGGTGCGCCCGTCATGTGACGCCATGTACGCATCGGCCCTGGAGCCGTGGTCGGAATACCTCACCGGCACGATGGGGAAGGCGCCGGAGCCGTTGTACGACCCGCTCACTTTCGCCATCGAGGAGGCGCATCGGCGCGGGCTCGAATTGCATGCCTGGTTCAATCCCTTCCGCGCGTTGCATCCGCTGGCCAAGTCACCGGTCGCACCGAATCACATTTCACGGGTGCATCCCGAACTCGTCTGCCCCTACGGTTCCCAGCTCTGGCTTGATCCCGGGGAACCGTTGGTGCGGGCCTACGTCTTGAATGTCATCATGGACGTGGTCCGGCGCTATGACGTGGATGGCGTGCAATTGGACGATTACTTTTATCCTTATCCGGAGAAAGACGCGGCGGGCCGCGAATTGGATTTCCCCGACGACGCGAGCTGGCAGAAATACGGGCGGGCGAGCCGATTGAGCCGGGACGACTGGCGCCGCGCGAACATTAATCTGTTTATTCAGGGTGTCTACCAGAACATCAAGGCGGTCAAACCGTGGGTGAAATTCGGCATCAGCCCGTTTGGCATCTGGCGGCCGATGAATCCGCCGCAAATCCGGGGCATGGACGCTTACACGAAGATCTACGCCGACTCGCGCAAGTGGTTCGCCAGCGGCTGGCTCGATTACTTTTCACCGCAACTTTACTGGCCCGTGGACTTGCCCCAGCAAAGCTTTCCGGTGCTGCTCAACTGGTGGGCCGAACAAAATGCGCGGGGCCGGCACCTCTGGCCGGGACTCTACGCCGCCAATGTCGGGGAAAAGTGGGCGCCGGTCGAAATTTCGCGACAAATTACCGCCACTCGACGGCAGCCTGGCGCGGGCGGAGAAATTTTTTTCCGGCTGCGCAGCCTCACGGACAACGCCAGGCTGGCCAGCGTCATCCGCGCCGCCTACTGGCAGCCGGCGCTAGTCCCGGCCTCGCCCTGGCTGGCTGCCACACCGCCAGCCAGACCCCAGCTCATCGTGGTGGAAGACAGCCGTACGGCTTTGCGGCTGCGCTGGGAGAATACAGGCGCGCCGGTCCGGTGGTGGCTCCTGCAATTCCGCACCAACCAGGTTTGGAGCACGGAAATCCTGCCCGCCGCCCGGACGGACTGGGCGTTTGCCAAGCCCGCGCCTGACGGGATTGCCATCAGTGCCGTGGACCGGGCCGACAACCTGGGGGCGCCCGCTGCGGTCCGGAAATTCCGGCGCGCATATATCGGGAAGGAAACCTACATTTGGAGATAATGGTTTCGGAAGGGCTGTAAGCCGAATTCTGTCTGCCCAGCCCTTCTTGAAATTGTCGAACCGCGAAAACCATCGGCGATTACGCGCTCGCCGGCTTCCGGCGTCCAACAACTCGAAGAAGGGCCGGGGAGAGAATCATTTGTCTGAGCAGCCGATACCCGGAACCCGTTCCGCGTTGGCGGAACCGGAGCGGGCCGCTCCGGGGTTCCCTATTTGGCCTTGCACCCGATGGGGTTTTCCGTGCCGCGTCACTTGCGCTTCGCGCGGTGCGCTCTTACCGCACCTTTTCACCATCACCGCATTCCGCAGAGCGGAACGAGGCTGTCTGTTTTCTGTGGCACTGTCCGTCGGAAAGTCTCTCGGCTTTCCGCCCGCATATATCTCAATCCAACAAACTTGAGTTACGCGGCATCGCGCCCTTTGGTGTTCGGACTTTCCTCCCAGCCCTTCTCAAAATTGCCAGAACCCGAAACGCCGCTGGAACTCCGTCTCATTCGCTGACTTCCAGAGTCAGGCAACTCAAAGAAGGGCTGGGCGATTCTCCACCCTTCCAAAACCATCTGGAAAATAGCCGATATCCGAAACAATCTCAAGGGGCGATTTCCGATTCGGGCGGCGTCTTGGCGGGTTCGCATTGACATTGGCCGCTGCGCAGGAATAACATCAGCGTGCGTTCCATAAGATGTGCTAGTGTAACGCGAGAGCACTGTGGCTGAAAAAGACGATTATCTGTTGGACTTGCTGGTGGACCTCGGCGCCGTGACCACCGAACAGGTCGCCGCCGCGCGCCAGGAGGCGCAATCCGCCGGCGTGGGCGTGGTGGACTTGCTGCTCGCCAACAAAGTCATCCGCCCCGCCGATGTCACGCAGGCCAAGGCCGCGCAGTTCGGTGCTGAGGTCGTCCAACTCGGCAGCCTGCGGATCCCGGACGAAGTCATTTCCATCATCCCGCGCCACATCGCCAAAAAATATCGCGTCGTGCCCATTATGAAAAGCGACGGCAAGGTCGCCGTCGCCATCGCCGACCCGTCTGACCTGAATACAATTGATTCGCTGACCCATCTGCTGAACGCGGAAATCGAACTGCGCGTCGCCTCCGAGCAGGACATTGAGACCGCGCTGGGCCGGTATTACGGCAGCAAGGGCGACACGGTGGTGGACAAGGCGATCCAGGAACTGACCCAAAGCGAAGTCGAAGTGCCCGTGGGCGACATGGGCGATGACGCTTCGGTGGTGGACGCGGACGCGCCGCTCATCCGGCTGGTGAACCAGATCATTTCGGACGCATTCAAAATGCGCGCCTCGGATATTCATCTGGAACCGCTGGGCAAGCGTTTCCGACTGCGCTACCGCATTGACGGTTTATTGCACGAAATGAAGGCGCCGCCCAAGCGCCTGCAGGCCTCCATTATCACGCGGCTCAAAATCCAGTCGAACATGTCCATCTCCGAGCACCGCATTCCGCAAGACGGACGTATCCAGTCCAAAGTCGGCAACAAGCTGATCGACCTGCGGGTTTCCTGTTTGCCCACCAATCATGGCGAAAGTATCGTCATGCGTATCTTGGACAAAGAAGGCTTGCGGCTCGGGCTTGGCGAACTCGGGTTTTTTACGGACGACCAGCAAACCTTTGAAAGGTTGATTGGCCTGCCCGACGGCATTTTGCTGGTCACCGGCCCGACCGGGTCCGGCAAAACCACGACGCTTTATTCCTGTCTGCACTTCATCAACCGCCCCGACCGGAAAATCATCACGGTGGAGGACCCGGTGGAATACATTCTGGGCGGCATCAACCAGGTGCAGGTCAATGAAGTCGTCGGCCTGACGTTCGCCATGGCCTTGCGCTCGATACTGCGCCAGGCCCCGAACGTCATCATGATCGGGGAAATTCGCGACCTGGAGACGGCGACCATCGCCATCAACGCCTCGCTGACGGGTCATTTGGTCTTCTCCACGTTGCACACCAACGATGCGCCCAGCGCCGTGACCCGCTTGATTGACATCGGGGTAAAACCGTTTCTGGTGGCGTCCTCCACGCGCTCGCTCATGGCGCAGCGCCTCGTCCGCAAAGTCTGCAAAAAATGCGCGGAACCGTATCAACCCACGGAAGGCGAGCTGCGCTCGTTGAATCTCACCACGGATAATTTGAAGGAGGCCCGGCTCCAGAAAGGCCGTGGTTGCAACGATTGCTCGAATACCGGCTGCCGCGGACGCATGGGCATTTTTGAAATCTTCGTCATTGACGACGAGGCGCGGAAATTGATTTACGACAAGGCGCCGGCGTCCGCGTTGCGTGCGCGCGCCCGGGAAATGGGCATGCGCACCCTGCGCGAGGACGGCATCCGCAAAGTGCTCGCCGGTCTCACCACGCCCGACGAAGTCATCCGGGCAACCATCGGGGACGAAGCGTAGGCGGGGGAACAAGCCACCAACCAGATCAGTTTAAATGCGAATTCTCCGCCATAAATTTTCACGTTCGGGCGCGCAACGATTTGATTTGCGCCCGGTCAAATCAGTGATGGATATCAACGGTGTTGCCGGAGTTGCCGGTTTGACAATTTGAACCTTTAACAAAGCCATGTCTTACTCCATGTCTGATTTGCTGCAGTTGGTGGTGGCCGAAAACGCCTCCGACCTGCACATTCGCGTCGGCACGCCGCCGGTCATCCGCGTGCACGGCATTCTGCACCGCGTCGAAGGCCCGTCGCTCAAACCGGAGGACACGGAGGAATTGATGCGCAGCATCACGTCCGAGGAACACATTCAGAGCACCCGCGAACGGGGCGGCGCCGACTTTGGTTTCGCCTTCGGCGAGGTGGCGCGGTTCCGGGTGAGCGTCTTCAAAGAGAAGGGAAATTTCGGCCTCGTGCTCCGGCAAATTCCCAGCAAGCTGCTGACGATGGAGGAAATCGGGATTCCGCCGAGCGCGAAGGAATTGCTCTACAAACCGCGCGGGCTGGTGCTGGTGACCGGACCGACCGGCTGCGGCAAAACCACCACCCTCGCCACCATGATTAATATCATCAACGAGGAGCGGGATGAGGCGCATATCATCACCATCGAGGACCCCATCGAGTATTACCACAAACACAAGCGGGCGCTGGTCACCCAGCGCGAGATCGGCGTGGACGTGCCGAATTTTGCGGAGGGTTTGCGCCGCGCGTTGCGCCAGGACCCGGACGTGGTGCTGGTCGGCGAAATGCGCGACCTGGAGACGATCGACGCGGCCATCACGGCGGCGGAAACCGGGCACCTGGTCTTCGGCACGCTGCACACGACCGGCGCGGCCAAGACGATTGACCGCATCGTCAACGCCTTTCCGAACAACCAGCAGGAACAGATTCGCATCCAGCTCTCGACGGTGCTTCAGGCGGTCATTTCGCAATTGCTGCTGCCGCGCATTGACAAGCCGGGGCGCGTGGCGGTTTTTGAAATCATGGTCAACACGCCGTCCATCGCCGCGCTCATCCGCGACAACAAAACCTTCCGCGTCCAGTCGGACATCCAGACCGGCGCCAAATACGGCATGGTGACGCTCGACTCGTTCCTGATCGACAAGTATCTGCAAGGCCTGATTGCGCGCGAGGAAGTCGTCACCAAGGCGCAGGACCCGACGACGATTCAACAGAAGTTGCAGGAATTGGAGCTGGCCCAGGCCACGGGCGCCGGCGCCGAGGCCAAAGCGAAGGCATGATGATTTTCCTATGGCTGAAGATATTTCCAGTCCGTTACTGTCGCTCGTCAAAGAGCAGGGGTTGATTGACGACCTCCAATACGAAGAGGTCGTCGCCGAACTCAAGCGCACCGGCGCGCCGGTGAGCCAGGTCCTCCAGGACTTCGGCGTCATGAAGATCGACGACATCCTGCACGTGATGGCCACCTACCTCGGCACGGAGGTCGTGTCGTTGCGCGACCGGGAATTTCCCCCCGCGCTGGTGCAAACGATTCCCGCCAAGGTCGCCCGCATGTATCATTGCGTCCCCGTCGCATTAAAAGGCTCGCTGGTGCAGGTGGCCCTCGCGGACCCGCTCGATCCACAGCAGGCTGACGAAATTCAGTTTGCTTCCAAACACGAAGTGCAGGTGGTGGTGGCCGACCCGGCCGAAATCGAAAAGACCCTCGACCAGCTTTATGGCGCCGAGGAAAGCGAAACGTTCGCGGAAATCCTCAAGGAACTCGACGCCAACTCGGAGATCGCGCGCGAAGCCAGCGAGGCTGACGCCGACGATGAAAAACTCATGACCGAGCTGGCCAACGAAGCGCCGATCGTGAAATTCGTCAACCTCGTGCTGCAACAGGCCATTCAGGACCGCGCCAGCGACATCCATTTCGAGCCGTTTGAGACGGAATTTCGCATCCGGTACCGCGTGGACGGCGCGCTCTATGAAATGTCGCCGCCGCCCAAACACCTGGCGTTGCCGGTCATTTCACGCCTGAAAGTCATGTCCAACCTGAACATTTCGGAACGGCGCCTGCCGCAGGACGGCCGCATCAATTACGCGGTGGGGAACCGCCAGATTGACTTGCGCGTGTCCACCCTGCCCACCCAGTTCGGCGAATCACTGGTGTTGCGCGTGCTCGACCGTTCGGCGGTGAACCTGGAACTGGAATCACTGGGCCTCCCCAAACACGTGTATGAATTCGTGAAGGAAGTGATTCTGCGCCCCAACGGCATCGTCATCGTCACCGGCCCGACCGGCTGCGGGAAAACCACCACGCTGTATTCCTGCCTGCGCCGCGTCAACGCAATCGACTCCAAACTGCTCACGGCGGAAGACCCGGTTGAATACGACATCGAGGGCATCATGCAAGTCGCGATTCATGAGAACGTCGGCATGACCTTCGGCAAGGCGCTGCGGTCGTTTTTGCGCCAGGACCCGGATATCATCATGGTGGGTGAAATGCGCGACCTGGAGACGGCGCAGATTTCGATTCAGGCGTCGCTGACGGGCCACCTGGTGCTGAGCACGTTGCACACGAACGACGCCGCCGGCGCGGTCACGCGCATGATTGATATGGGGGTGGAGCCGTTTTTGATTTCCTCGACCCTGATGGCCGTGCTGGCCCAGCGGCTCGTGCGCGTCATTTGCAAGAATTGCCAGACGCCGTTTGAGCCGACCGAAGACCAGTTGGCGCTGTTGAACCTTTCGCCGCACGATCTGGGCGACAAGGTGTTTCATTATGGGCGCGGCTGTTCGACCTGCAACGACACCGGCTACCGGGGCCGGAAAGGCATCTTCGAACTGCTCATCATCAGCGAGGCCATCCGTGCCCTTATCAACGAACGCGCGCCGACGGTGGTGATGCGACAGAAAGCCATCGAATTGGGCATGGTGACCTTGCGCGAAGACGGCTTGCGGAGCATCTTTGAGGGTGGTACAACCATTGAAGAAGTCGTCAAATATACTTAATCGTTATGCCAAAGTACAACTACGTGGCCCTGGACGCCCGTGGCAATGAAACGAAAGGGAGCCTGGACGTTGCCACCCAGAATGAGGCCATTGGCCGCGTGAAGGAGATGGGCCTGTTCCCGACTAAAATTGCCGAGGCCGAAAAAGCACAGGAGAAACAGGCCGCCAAAAGGGCCAAGTCAGGCGGCAAAAAAAGTGGCGGCAGCGCGCTCAACATCCAGATCAAAATCCCCGGTCTCAGCGGCCGGGTAAAACAAAAGGTTTTGACGGCCTTCACCCGGCAACTGGCGACGCTGGTGGATGCCGGCTTGCCCTTGCTGCGCGGATTGCGCGTGCTCGAAAAACAGGAGCGCAGCCCCGCGCTCAAGACCATCATCGGCGAACTGGCCATGGCCATCGAAGGGGGCAGCACGTTTTCCGAGGCGCTGGCACAACATCCCAAGACGTTCAACCGCCTGTTTGTGAACATGGTCAAGGCGGGCGAACTGGGCGGCGTGCTCGAAGTGGTCTTGAAACGCCTGGCCGAGTTCTCCGAAAAGGCGCAGAAAATCAAAGGCAAGATCAAGGCCGCGCTCTTTTATCCGGTGGCGGTGATGATTGTCGCCACCGGCATCCTGATTCTGCTGATGACGTTTGTCGTGCCCCGGTTCAAGGAGGTCTTCGCCGGCATGGATGTCAAGATGCCGGGATTCACCCTGATGGTGCTGGCGATCAGCGACGCCATCCGGCACCACATTTTGCCGACGATGGCCGGCGTGGCGGTGATGTGGGTGCTGTTCCTGCTGTTTCTCAAGACCAAGGTGGGCCGGTTGATCTGGGACAAATTCAAACTCAAGATGCCCGCCATCGGGCCGGTCATCAGCAAGGTGGCCATCTCCCGCTTTACCCGCACGCTCGGCACGCTCGTCAGCAGCGGCGTGCCCATTTTGCAGGCATTGACCATCGTCAAGGAGACCGCCGGCAACGTCATTATCAGCAACGCCGTCGCCAAGGTGCATGAAAGCGTCAAGGAAGGTGAAACGATAACCGCGCCCCTGGAAAGCTCGGGCGTCTTCCCGCCCATGGTGGTCAGCATGGTGGACGTCGGCGAACAAACCGGGGCATTGCCGGAAATGCTCCTGCGCATCGCCGACAATTACGAAGAAGAAGTGGACAACGCCGTTGCTGCCATGACCTCCCTGCTTGAGCCAATCATGATCGTCGCCCTGGCGTTTATCGTCGGCAGCATCGTCATCGCCATGTTCCTGCCGTTGATTGCCATGATTACCCAGATGAGCGGCGGCGGCGGCGGCGGCGGTGGTGAAGACTAACCCGCAGCGGTGTCAAAAGGGCCCTGTTTCCAGGCTGGAAACAAAAGTGTTGACAAAATGTGGCGTCCATGCGTAAATACAATGTAATCACATTGCATGGGCGTTTTATTTACAATTAGCCCGTTATGGAGTTTGATTGGAATAATCCGCCCTTTGAAATGGGTGGTTCTTTGACTCAGCGGGAAATTGAAGAGTCCTTTGAGGATCCGTTTGCCATCCGGCTGCTGCCCGATTCTCCGCGCTTCGGCGCGCAGGCCCGGTTTTTCAATCTGGGCATGTCGGCGGGCGGCATCGGGATTTTCAGCGCCTACCGCACGAACGGCCGGCTGGTTCGGGTTCTGCACGCGCGCGCGTTCGAGCCGGAAGAGCGGTTCTTCTACCAGCGCAAATTGGACCAGACGCTAAACGCGGGTGACAAGTGACGAGTGACGAGAATGGTGGTGAATCCGACTGGTAAAATCTCATCACGCGTCACATGCCACTCGTCAACGTGATGCGAACTTTTGCCAGTTGGGAAGACGTCCCGCTCTTCGACAGCGAAGAAGCCGAGGCGGATTTCTGGTCGGAGAACCGGCCGGACTTGCGCCTGATGGATGCGGCCACCGCCGGGAGCGCGGAAGCGTCTGAGTCCGTGACCATCACGCTGCGGATGGATCCGCGAATGCTCGCGCGCATCAAGCGGCTGGCCCGGACCCGCTATTTGAACTACCAGAGCATGATCAAGCAATGGCTGAGCGAACGAATGGAAGACGAACTGAAAGAACGATGAAAACGACCAAACGTGGCAAGTGGCAAGTGGCAAGTGACGCGATCAAAGGCGAGGCGCGCGAAGTCCATTCTCGTCACATGTCACGTGTCACGCGTCACCCTTATGCTTTTACGCTTATTGAACTGCTTACGGTCATCGCCATTATCGGCGTGCTGGCCACATTCTCGTTCTCCGCGCTCGGGAGAATCAAACGCCAGCAATATATCGGGAACGCAACGGCCGAGATGGAAAAGTTGGAGACGGCGATCGAACGTTACAAGGCCGCCTACGGATTTTATCCGCCGGACAATCCCGCCAACGCGCTGGTCAACCAGCTTTACTTTGAATTACTGGGAACCACCAATCTGGCCATCCCGCCAGCCGCGCCGTTCTATCAATCCCTCGACGACCCTACGATACAACTCCAACAATCCGATTTGAACACCGCCTTCGGGCCCAGCGTGAGCGGTTTTATGAATTGTAGCAAGCCCGGCTCGGGCGAAGATGCGCCCAGGGCCCAAAACTTCCTGCTCAATTACAAGCCCGACCAGATTATCTTGTTCAGCAACAACAATGTCGGGATCAAAATCATTGTCACGTCCGTTGCCGGGCCGGACATCACTTATAAGCCGCTCGGTCCGGGGGCCACGGGCATCAATCCCTGGCGCTACAATTCCTCCAGCCCGACCAACAATCCCGGCGGGTATGACCTGTGGGTCCAGCTGTGCATCAGCGGCAAGACGAACCTCATTTGCAACTGGGACAAACAAGTGCAACTCAACAGTCCCCTGCCCTGATTTTTATGTGCACCGCCTCCCAATCCGGATTCCGCCGCGGTGACCGGCCCCTGGCTGTGGACTGGCAGGATTGCGGCTGGTGCCCGCTCATCGCGGTGCAATTGCCGGTGGCGGCGACGCCCCGTCGCCGGGCCATAAACCCGTTGCCCCTGCCACAGCGCCGAACTCTTTCACGCCATGACCCCTTATTTTTCAAGACTATGAAAAACCTCACGATAAACCGTGGCAAGTGCCAAGTGCCAAGTGCCAGGCAAGAAGGCACGCCGCGCCAAGTGCATTCTTGTCACGTGTCACGTGCCACCCTTGCCGCGCCGAAGCGGAGCGAAGGCGGGCGCGCGGCGTTCACCCTGGTGGAACTGCTCACCGTCATCGCCATCATCGCCATTCTCGCGGCCATGCTGTTGACGGCATTGGCGGGCGTCAAAGCCCACGCCCTGAAGGTCCAGGCGCACCTGCAAACAGAGCAAATTGAGAATGCCATCGAGAAATACGATTCGGATTACGGACGCTTCCCCGTTTCCACGAATGCGCAATTTGCGGCCTCGGCGGCGGGTGGCGATTATACTTACGGCGGGATCTTTAGCACGCCCACCGGTCCATACTCGGTTCAGACTTACCCGGCCAGCGGCGTCGTCGTGAGCAATGCCGAAGTCATTGCCATTCTGATGGACAACACCAATCTCGCCAACGGCGTGAACGCCGGCCACATCAAAAATCCGCGGCAAACCATTTTCTTGACCGCTAAAATGTCGGGCTACGACCCGTTGGTGCCCGGCCAGCCGGAAGGCGGCGTGGACGTGAACGGCGTTTATCGCGATCCGTGGGGCAATCCCTACGTCATCACCATGGACCTGAATTACGACGAAAATTGCAAGGACTCGTTTTACTGCCTGAAAGCGGTGTCTCAGTCAAATGGTCAGACTGGCTACAACGGTCTGGTGAATACGGATCCCGGTGGCAACACCGACAACTTCCAATATCACGGCGGGGCCATGGTCTGGTCGGTCGGGGCGAATGGGAAAATTGATCCCCTTGATCCGGCCAACGACCGGGAAAACCGCGACAACGTCCTGAGCTGGCAATGATATGAGTGACAAGTGGCGAGTGGCGGGTGACAAGAAAAGTGACACGTGTCAGGTGACAGGTGGCACGCAGGGCGTTGCGCTACACCCGGGTTCTTCGTGTCACATGTCACGTGTCACATGTCACGTGCCCGCTTTTACCCTCATCGAATTGCTGGTGGTGATTTCCATCCTCGGCATCCTCGCCGCGCTGACCGTGCCGGCGTTCAAGAATTTCGGCAAATCCAGCGTCAACATCAGCGCCTCGCGGCAATTGCTCGACGGCGTGGCGCGCGCGCGGCAATTGGCCATCAGCCAGCGCACCACGGTTTACCTGCTTTTCGTCCCGACGAATTTTTGGGCGATCCCGGGGCCGTTTCCCAATGCCTGGTGGACGAGCCTGACCGCCCCCCAAAAGACCGAAGCCACCAATTTGTGCGCCGATCAAATGAGCGGCTACAACTTTGTGGCCTACGGCGCGATGGGCGACCAGCCCGGACGGCACGCCTGGCATTATCTCGCCCCGTGGCAGACGCTGCCCGACGGCGCCTTCATCGCCCAGTGGAAATTCGGTCCGAGTTATTTGACCAACGCCGTGTACGACACGGTTAACAATGTCACCTACCCCGTCCTCGGGTTTCAGCGGACGCTCAACGCGCTCAATCCGATTCCATTCCCCACTTCTGATTCGGCGGGTTTCACCAACCTGCCTTATATCGCCTTCAATTATCTCGGCCAGTTGACCACTGAACAACTGACCCCGGCGCCCTTGACGCAGGACGCCTACATCCCGCTGGCGCGCGGCAGCGTGCTGCCGGCGAGCGATTCCAAAAACAAGGCGTTCCAATTTGGCAGTCCTGACATTTTGGAAGTGCCTCCCGGCAACAGCACCAACATTTCCTACAACATCGTCCACATCAACTGGCTGACGGGCCGCGCGGTCCTGGAATATCACAAAATGGGGCCATGAAACCACGATTTACGATTTACGATTTACGATTTGCGATTGAGCAGCGAAGGCGCACCTCGCGTTTTGCGGCAATCGGCAACTCCGATAAATCGCGAGCACGTGACGGGAGTTGGTGTCGGCAATCGGCAATTGGCAATACCAGTGGTTTTACCATGGTCGAGATTGCCATCTGCCTGGCCATCATCGGCGTGGCGCTCGTCGCCATCATCGGCGTGCTCCCCATCGGCCTGCGCACGCAACGCGACGTCCGCGAGGAAACCCTCATCAACCAGGACGCGACGGTGTTCATGGAGGCCATCCGCAACGGCGCGTTCGGGCTGAACGATTTGACCAACTACGTCTTTGCCGTCACGAATTATTGGACGGAATACAACGCCAACGGCTCCGTGAGTGCCGGTGGCGGGACCATCAACAACGGTTACACTTATTCCGGTGTCGCCCTGGCGCCGGGTTATGTCGCCAAGCCTTTGGGTTATTCCGGCACCGTCGGCTCTCCCATCAACTGCGGCACGAACATTATCGGGCTGTTAAGCACACCGGAGTTCACGGACAACTCCGGCAACCCCACCAACAACCTTTTCAGCGGCGGTTACAGCAATCACGTGGTCGCCTACGTCCGCTCGCTGAGCGGCGAGGCGGACGAGAAGCCGCCGCAGGACAATGCCCTGATTGTTGGCGGTTCTTTTGCCTACCGCATCCTGAGTGTCAACGCGCCGGTGGCGATGGACACGAACATGTTCACCCTCACTCCCTTCCAGCCCAATCAGCCGCCTTACAACGCGGCGCTGGCCGCCAGTTTGCACGAGCTGCGCCTGACGTTTCTCTGGCCGCAACTGCCCAACGGCAACCTCGGCGCCGGCCGCCAGACCTTTCGCACGATGGTCGCCGGGCAGATCTCGCAAATATTTACCAACGGCCAATGGTTGTATTTTTACCAGCCGCAAGCCTTTACCAACGTCGTCTCCGCCCAATGAACATAAATCGGTCGAAAGTCGAGAGTCGAGAGTCGAGAGCCAATTGCCCTCGTCCCTCGTCCCTCGTCCCCTCGGCGCGCCAAAACGCGAATGGCGAATCGCCCGTGTTTTCCCGCGTCGCACGGTTGGGCCGAATTCGTCATTCGTCATTCGTCATTCGTCATTGCCCCGCCTTCACCCTCATCGAAATCCTGATGGTGATGACGTTGTTGTCGCTTATCGTGCTGGCGCTGATGGCGGTGTTCAACAGCACGCAGACGGCGTTTCGCGCCAGCGTCACGCAGACCGACGTGCTGGAAGGCGGCCGCGCCGCCATGGACCTGATGTCATCGGATTTGCGGCAGATGGCGCCGTCGCTCGGCGGCAGCAACGGATTCGTGAACATTCTCAACCCCCAGACGCCGGTCAATTTTTATGTCAACACTAATTTCAATTTCAGCCCAGCGCTCGTGCAATCGCTGCCGCCCGGCAGCGGCGCGGTGCGGACGAACGTGCTGCAGGACTTTTTTGTCCTGAGCCGCGGCAATCTGAATGGCAGCCCGGCCTGGATCGCCGTGGGTTACGCGGTGGACGCGGCCTCACAGACTTATTTGAACCCGCTTTACCGTTTTTACATGGCCACCAACGTCGCCGCCGCCAATCCCCAGACGCTGTTCACCAACTTCACCTTCGCCATCTGGAACCGTTCGCTGACCAACTGGAGCCATTTGCTGGACGGCGTGGTGGCATTGACCGTGCACGCTTACAACCCCAGCGGCGTCTGGATGACCAATGGCTTCAGCTACGGCTATACCAACAAGCCGCAGAACGTCCTCTTTCTGCCGCCGGTCTCGGGTGAAACCGGCGTCTGCATGTTCAGCAACGCCCTGCCGGCGGCGGTGGAAATTCAACTGGCCGTGCTCGAAGACCGCACGCTCCAGCGCGCCGGCACCTGGCCGAACGGTTCCTTGCAGCAAAGCAACTATCTCGCGCAGCAGATCGGCACCGTACACATCTTCCGGCAACGCGTGAACATCCCCAACGTTGACCCCTCGGCCTATCAATGAAATTAAAACTGGAAGAAGTCAGAAGTCAGAAATCAGAGGTCAGGACTCTGACGCTGCCCGGCTGTGCTCCGACCTCCGACCTCCGATCTCTGGCCTCTGAGCGCGGCATGGCCCTGGTCATCACGCTGATCCTGCTGTCGGTGACGCTCATCATGGCCGTCGCTTTCCTGGCCATCAGCCGCCGCGAACGCAACGCCGTCACCACCACCACGGACACCGCCACCGCCCGGCTGGCCGCCGACGCCGCGCTGGCTAATGCCCAGGCACAAATCGTCGCCGGCATCTTCGCCACCAACAACGCCGCTTACAATTTCGGCCTGCTCGTCTCCACCAATTACATCAACGGCGTGGGCTTTGCCAACAACAGCGCCAATCCCACCAACGTCAATTACGATTACACAACAACCGGGAATCCGTTGACCGCCGCTCAACTGGTCCAGAACATCGCCAATCTTTTTTATCTGCCGCGCGTGCCGGTTTATCTGAGCAACCTGGTCACGCACACCGTGGAAAACCGGTTTTATTTGGATCTCAACCGCAACGGCCTGGACGATGTCAATGGGTGGGTAACGAACGTGGATAACAAACATAATCCTCTCGGACCAGATGTTTTTGAAGTTGGCGACCCGGAATGGATTGGCCTGTTGGAACGCCCTGACGTGCCGCACGGGCCTCAGAACCCGTTCGTTTCGCGCTACGCCTTCATCGCCGTGCCCGTCGGCAATGCGCTCGACATCAACGCCATCCACAACCAGGTTTTTGATGAGAATAATCCCAACTCGACGGTCAACCCGGCGCCGGCTGGAAACGGCGACAATTATTTCCGCAATGAAGGCGTTGGCTCCTGGGAAATCAACCTGGCCGCCTTTCTCGCCGATTTGAATACCAACCAATGGGGCCAAATTATTGATCCG
>Ga0335081_10005859_pt1 | contig 19475 bp, 18 predicted proteins | sample Lox_Sample_35_FD_206713 | JGI IMG/M metagenome (GOLD analysis project Ga0335081, IMG submission 206713) | Soil microbial communities from Loxahatchee National Wildlife Refuge, Florida, United States - Lox_Sample_3.5 | ecosystem: Environmental > Terrestrial > Soil > Wetlands | place: USA... | reverse complement strand
CCAATCGAAGAACACGATGAACACCCGCGGTGCCGCAGGCGGCGGGGCTGGCATCGCAGCAGGTGCCGGCGGCGGAGGCGGAGGTGGCGCGAAGTGATAGTTCAAGCCAACGCGAACCACGTCCTCAACAAAGGTCGAGGCCGAACGCAGCGTACTCACGTTGGCGCCGTAGATGTAGCGAAGATTGGCAGCCGTCGTACCCAGATCGGCCCGGATGTATTCAGCCTTCAGGCTCCAATTCGGCAGGAACATCCATTCAGCGCCGCCACCCCAGGCCAGACCAGCGCCCCAGCGGTGGTGGTTATCTGTCGTTTGCGCCTGAGTTCCCGACGGTGGCACGCAAGTCGGACAGTTCCACGACGCGCTCATCGTCGTCTCGCCCCACGCCAAACCAGCGCTGGCAAAGAGCATCAAATTCGGCGTCGGCAGGAAACCGGCACGCACCCGGTCGGTGCTCATAAAGCCGACGCTGCGCTTGAATGCGGTGGTGAATGCCGGGACGCCCGGGGAACCCGGGGCCACGATTCCGATGATTGGGGCGACGCCCGGAAACGCAAACGCCTGCGTGCCCGAATCAGCCGTACCGTCATCGAAATCCATCTCGAAGCCGAGCACCCATTGCGGCGCGACCTGCTTGTTGTAGCCGAGCGTCGCGCCTGCCTGCCAACCATCGTACGGGAGATTGAGCTGGTTGGGGATGGCGCGACCACCAAACGGGCCCGGCATCGTCAGAAAGGCGCCCAAACCGGCACCGTCGGTATCTGTCCCGGTATTGACAACCCGGTCGCGAGCGCTGTTCACCCAGCCGCCGTTCACGCCGACATAGAACCCGGTCCAGTCAAGCGCCAGTGGCGGAGGCGGAACCTGCGCCAGCTGTGCCCCCGGTACCAGCGTACCTGCCGGCGCATCTTCGGCCAGCGCCGGCGTCACCAGAGCGGCGGCCCCAAGCAACGCGCCAAACGTCGCGCCAATGACAAGCAGCCTCTTCATGAGCAAATTCCCCCGTTTACTCGACAGAGCAGTCTAACCTATTCAACCTCTTAAGTCTGTTGCAAAAAAGCAACGCTTGCTGCCTTTAATGTGATTTGCATCCCAAAGTGGGTTGGTAGAGCGCGCAATGAAAAACCGCCGCGGCGAACCGCGGCGGTTTTCGCGTCCGGACGGTCGCTGCTTACGGGGCGATGATCTCGACCCGACGGTTCTGCGGCTCGCGCACGCCATCCGCCGTCGGCACCCGGTTGTCGTTCTCACCGCGGCCAGACACAACCATCTGCGCCGGCGGAACACCCTGGGCTGCCAACGCCTTGGCGACATTGTTCGCACGCCGCTCGGAGAGCCGCTGGTTGTAGCCCGGCGAGCCCGACCGGTCGGTGTAGCCGGTCACCTGGATCTGCACCGGCGCTCCCGATTTATAGGCATCGGCCGCCTGCGCGATAATCTGCCGGCCCTCAGCCGTGATCGTGTCCTTGTCCCAATCGAAGAACACGATGAACACCCGCGGCGCCGCAGGCGGCGGGGCCGGCATCGCAGCCGGCGCCGGCGGCGGTGGAGGCGGCGCGCCAAAGTGATAATTGACGCCGACGCGGATCAGGTTGCCGTCGAATCTTACGTTATGCGTGGCAGTCGTTCCAGGGAACGTGCCTCTGAAGTCGCCATAGGTTTGAGTGAGCGATCCAAGATCATAACGCAGATACTCGGCCTTGAACGAGATCGATGGACTCCACCCCCACTCCAGACCAGCGCCCGCAGCCCACCCGGTTTGGGTGCCTGATTTGCTCCCGACGAGGCAAGCCCCTGGGCAACCCGGGGTAGTGGTGATCGACGAGCTGAGCCTCGCCGATCCGTACGCAAAGCCGCCAGTTCCATAAAGCAGCAGCGAGTCGGTAACCGCATAGCCTAACCGGCCACGCACGGTGCCCACGTCGTACAACTGCTGCTTGGCATTGGTCGTCACAGGAAAGAAGCCGCCGCCGATGGCGGTCGAAATAGTCTGGCTTGCACCGACATCACCGACGGCCAGATCGGTCTCGGGACCGAACACCCAACGCCCGTTCTGCCAATTGTAGCCGATCTGGGCGCCTCCAAGAATACCGCCGGGGCTGCCAGCCAACTGGCTCGGCACCTGGCCGCGGTTGATGGCCGGCTGCGTCGCGGCGGGATCACCCCTGAGATGGATAGCCTCGTCACCAAAGCCGCCGCCGAAATTGATACCGGCGTACAGCCCGCTCCAATTGTAGAGACCCATCATCGGCGGCGGCGGCATCTGCGCCAGCTGTGCCCCCGGCACCAAATTGCTCGCCGGCGCATCATCGGCCAGCGCCGGCGTCACCACAGTAGCAGCGAGCGCCAACGCCACAGCGGTTCCGGTGATCGAAAAGCGCATTACCCCCTCCACACGCTACGCAGTCGCACGAAATATCGTCGACCGATACCCCCAGGTCAACTCAAGGGGCAATTCTAAAAGGGCATTGGATAAACTTTGGTTAGCGGACTGTGGCAAAATTGTCACATTTTGGGGCTTATTTTCTGCGCAAACAGACCTGCGATTACAGCAACAGACTCTCAACCAACCATATATGCGAGGATTTTCGCTAAATCAGATCGTTGGCAAATCCTCGCGGGTGACAATCACGCCATCGGTCAGGGTGAATCGCACCAAGTTTACCGTTTTCGCCCATTCCGGGGAGCCTGAATAATAGGCAGGGACAGCGCCATCTCCAACCTGGGCCGGGCGATCCCAATGGCCCAGCGCGACATAATCGGCCGCGGTGGCCGCGATCGCTTCGTCGCTGATCAGCCATGAGGGGCGCAGCGGGTTGTGCCAGGTTTCCGGCGGCTCGTAATGCCCGTGGCCGACGCAAATCTGCCACCGCGTCGTGCGCCGCCGCGGGTCCCGTAGCGGGATCATGTCGTGATAATCGCGGTGCGCGTTGCCCCAGATTTCGAGTTCGTGGTCGGCAAAGCGGACCGCGCCGTCATCGGTCAGACCGAGAATCGACAGGCCAGGGATCGCGGCGTACCCGCCCCTCGCATAAACCGAATCGGCGGTCACCGGATCGTGGTTGCCGGGCAGGATCACGACCGGTACGCCGGCATCGGCGAGGAGCCGGCCGGCGCGGTCGATCGTTGCCGTGGTGACCATGTGGTTGTCGAACGTGTCGCCGGCGAGAACCACCGCGTCCGCCTCGATCGAGCGCGCGTAGGCGAGGACGGCCCTCAGCCCCCCGGTGCCGTCGCCACCATGCTGAGCGGCGATGCGGCTGTCGTCGACATGCAAATCCGAGCTGTGGACGAGGGTCACCTCGCCCGCATTACGCCTTCCTGAAATCACCTAGGTTCTCTCGAAATCGATGCGTTCGCTGACCGGTAGCCCATAAAGGTAGCGGCGCAGGCAATCAAGGCCCAGCTCGGCCGCCCCGAGCCGCACCCATTCACGACCGCCCAGGATGCGCGAGCGGCGCGACTCGACATGGGCTTCGGTGGCGATGCCGATGCAGATCGAACCACCGAAATCGATGCGGTCGGGGCCTTCGTCGAGATCGATCAGCACGGCCAGGGCGTGCGACGCCCCGCTTTTGCGCCGCGCCGCCCTGGCCACGGCTTCGGCGGTCTCACGGGTGATCTCAAGCGGCTCCGCCCCGGTCAGCCCAACCGCGTCGTAAATTTCGGCCAAATCGCGCGAGACGATGCCGCGGCGAAACACTGCCTCGGCGCCCGGCTGCGGCAGAAAGCGAGCCGCCATCTGGCCGCCGGTGAAGGTTTCGACGAGCGCCAGCGTCGCGTTCTCGCGCTGCAGCGCCTTGAGGATGACGCCCTCGAGCGAATCGTCGTCCTCGGCCAGGATGAAATTGCCAAGCCGCTTCCTGACTTCGGCAACGACCGGACCGAGCTTGCGGTCGATATCAGCATGGTCGGCGCCGCGGACGGTCAACTTGGTCTCGATTTGCGGGTAATGCGCGCGGAAGCCGAGCTTGACGCTGCCATCCGGCACCATTTCCTCAAGCCCGGACAGCAGCTGGTCGACATGCGACTCGCCGAGGCCGTAGGAATGAAACCGCTTCAGCTGGATCGCCGTCTGGGCGCCGCTCTTGGCAAGCAGCCGCGGAATGATCTGCTCCTCAAGCATGCGCCGCAGCTCGCGCGGCACGCCGGGCGTGAAGAAGAACCGCGCCTTGCCGATATCCATCGCGAAGCCGCAGGCGGTGCCGATCGGATTATCGAGAATCTCCGAGGTGGTCGGCAGCATCGCTTGCTTGCGGTTGTTGGGCGACATGACCCGGCTGCGTTTGGCGAAAAACGCCTCCATCGTTGCCAGCCATTCCTCGTTGAGCACCAATTCATCGCCGGCGGCCTTGGCGGCGATCTCCTGCGACAGATCGTCAACCGTCGGCCCCAGCCCGCCATTGACGATGACCGCGTCGGCGCGCTGCCCGGCGTGCAGGAAGGCGTCGAGCAGCGTCTCGCGGTCGTCGCCGACCGTGGTGCCCCAACGGACCGCCAGCCCGACATCCTCCAGCTTCTGCGTGATGTAGCTGAAATTGGTGTTGACGATCTTGCCGGTGAGGACTTCGTCGCCGGTACAGATGACTTCGATCAGCATGCCCGCCACATCGCTTTTGCCGGAACCCGGTTCCCCATCAAACTCGATCCGCATCGCGGAGGAAAGAGCGCGAGCGTCGTGAAATCAATTGCCGGCTTGCAGCTCGCGGGCAATCTCGGCGGCGATCAGGCGGTTGCCCGCTGGGGACATGTGGGTGACGACCTGCTGATGAGTCATATACAGCGAGCGCAAGCGCACCGGGTCCGCCACATGGATCCTCGCCAGCGAGGTCCAGGTATCGACCGTGGCGACGCCGAGCCCTTGGGCGCATGCCAGCACGTGGGTTGCCGCCAGCGGAGGATCGCCCGCAAAATCCTGAAATCCATATTGCATGACCAGCATCAGCCGAATATCCGGCCCCGCCTTTTCTTTCAGTTCCTGTAACAACAGGCAGGTGATTTTCTCGCCGCTGCCAGGCGGCGTCGCCCGCTTGAATGTGGCATGACCGGCGTAGAGCCACTCCTGAAAACCCAATTGTTGGGCAAGCCAGAAGACCGCGTAAGAGTAGCCGAGCAGCGTGCGGGCAAATCCCAACTCCCGGACTGTCCCCGCAAAGCGCGGCACCGGAACGTTGTGCAGGACGACCTTTCCCGCCTCGACTGTGAAGTATGGCTTGGGAGCGCCAAAATTGATCTCCAGCTCGGCGCGTCCGATGTCCTGCCAAAAGAACCCAAGGATCAGCACCTTGGGGTGCGCGATGTCGAGCATCGCTTCGGCGCGCATCACAATCTGGTCAGTGCCCCAGCCGCTGGTCGCCGCATTGATCACCGGCGTGCCGGTGATCGCCTCGAGATCGGCGGGCCAGGTTTCGTCATCCTCGACCTCCTCGCCGAAGGTAAAGGAATCACCGACGGCAAGGATCGCTTCCTGGGGAATAGGTCTATCGACCGTTCCGGCCAGCCGAATGCCGTAGGCTCCGGTGTTGAAATGCCGGGCGGATGCGCTCGGTTTACCGACCCATCCGAGCCTTTCGTCGTAATCAATGTGGGTGACCACACTGAGACGGTCGACTTGATCGGCGATGAAGTTCGTGAGCCGTAACACCGGAATGCCTTCGTAGACGCGCAGTCCGATTTCAAAGACGAGAAAAGGGACCAAGATGGCCGCCGCAATCATCGCGGCGGCGGTAGCTGGCGGGGTGTGAGGCCTCGCAGCGCGAAGCGGCGCGCCGGCCAGCCCGACGTCCTCCGGGTGGTTCAATCGAGGCACCTAGCCGCTTTTCGCCGTGCCGTAGTGCAGCACTCTTATATTCTCCAGGGTGACGAGGCCCGAGCGGACCATCGGCCGCACCGCCTCGTGATAGGCCTCGACCTTGGCAACACTATCGACCACTTCGATTAGGATCGGCAGGTCGCGTGACAGCAGCAACTCGGCGCTTCTGGCGTGGGCCGGTTCGCCGTAACCGCGGATGCCGCGCAGCGCAGTCGCCCCTGCTAGACCCATTTCGCGCGCCTTCAACACCAGCGCGTCGGCGAGCGGCTGGTCCTCAAAACTGTCATTCTCGCCGATGTAGATGCGCAGCAGGGCCGCGTCGGTCGGAACGTCCATCGCCGCTCAGCACATGAAATTGAGCTTCAGCCCCGGCTCGGGCCACTCCATGACGCCGAGCTGCCCAGTCGCCGACAGGGAGATGTAGGCAGTACGAAGGCCCGGGCCGCCGAAGCAGATATTGGTCGGGTAGACATCGGGCATCTTGACCTGCCGCACCACCTGTCCGCTCGGCGAAATGACCGTGATATAGCCGGTGACCAACGTGGCGACGCAGATATTGCCATTGGCTTCGAGCGCCAGGCTGTCAAAGCGCTGAAAGCCCGGTAACCCGCAGACGCAGCGGCCGCCATAGGGCGCCGGAAACGGCTCATGCTTTACCTGTCCCGGTGCCACGATGTCCCAGGCAAAGATGCGGGAGGTCTCGGTGTCGGCGACGTAAACAGTCTTCTCGTCGGGCGACAGGCCGACCCCGTTCGGCGTGATGATCGGATAGACCAGCTCCTTGATCGACGAGCCGTCGGGCAGCGCGTAGTAGAGCCCGCCATTGTCGCGGTGGTGCTTGTAACGCTTGCCGAGATCGGTGAAGTAGAACCCGCCTTGCCGGTCGAACACGAGGTCGTTCGGCGCCGACAGCTTATGGCCGTTGACCTCGCTGTAGAGCGTCTTGGTCTCGCCGGTCTTCGGGTCGATGCGCTGTATCGAGCCGCCCTTGTAGTCGGGCGCCGGGCCGGTCGACAGGAAACTCGGCGTCGTCTCGTAGACCGCTCCGCCATTGTTGCAGACATAGAGCGCGCCGTCCGGCCCGGTGGCGCAGCCGTTCGGCCCGCCGCCCGCCTTGCCGACCTCGGTCTTGCCGCCATCGGGGGCTACCCGCGTCACCTTCTTGCCAGAAATCTCGCCAAGGATCACCGACCCGTCCGCCATCCACACCGGGCCTTCGGGAAACCCGAGGCCGCTCGCCATGATTTTCACGTCGGGCATGTCGCGCTCCTCCTCGGGCTCAGGAATTGACCTGTTTGATGATCTGCGCCCAGCGGTCGAGCCGCGGCAGCGTCTTGTCGGGGCCCTCGGCCGGCAGCATCGCCACCCAGCGCACGGCGCCCAAGTCGCGGTATCGCTTCAGCTGGTCGACGTCCTCGCCGGCGCCCATCAACGTCAAGGGCACCTCCTCGATCGTGCGCCCGGCCTCGGCCAACATCTGCTTGAATTTCGGCAGCTGCTCGCCGATGTCGCCATAGGGCGCCCGGCCAGCGATCGGCGCCCAGCCATTGCCGTAGCGCACCGCGCGCCGCGCGGCATGCGGAAAGGCCCCGCCGACGATGACCGGCAGCGGCGTCTGCACCGGCTTGGGCCACGTCATCATTGGCGGAAACGAGACGATATCGCCGTGATATTCGGGCTTCGACTTGGTCCAAATCTCGCGCATCGCCTCGACCTGTTCGCGCATCTTCTTAAAGCGCGTGGCGTAGACCGTGCCGTGATCCTCCATCTCGTCCTGGTTCCAGCCGCCGCCAATGCCGAACAGGAAGCGGCCGCCCGATACCTGGTCGAGCGAAGCGACGGTTTTCGCCAGTTGGATGGTGTCGCGCTGGATCACCAGGCAGACGCCGGTGGCGACCTTGAGCTTTTTGGTCGCGGCCGCCGCCGCGGTCAGCGACACGAACGGGTCCATCGCGTCGTAATACTGCTTCGGCAGGTCGCCACCGCCGGGGAACGGCGTCTTGCGTGACAGCGGGATATGCGAATGCTCGGGCGCCCACAGCGACTCGAAGCCGCGCTCCTCCAACGCCTGGGCCAGCGCCGCGGCGGACATCGCGTAATCGGTCATGAACATCAAGACGCCGAAGTGCATGCTGTCCTCCTGTCGTGCCCCTTCGCCGAAGCTTAGCCGCGATGCGTGGCGGGCGGCTAGTCAGTCCGCCGACAAATCGCCCCAGCTCGCGACGCGGGCGATTCGCAGTGCGATGACCGGCAGGCCGGCGAGTTTCATGGCGCGGTATTGCGGATATTTGTCGCGGAGCAGCGCCTGGGCACGATCGTGTTCTTCGCCGCCATCAAGGATGTCGGCGCTGCCGCGCAGCATCACCCAGCCGAGCCGGGCCCAATCCTCGTCCCAGCGGTCGACGACAAAGGCCACGTTGGGGTTCTCGAGAATGTTGCGCACGCGCTTCAATGGCCGGTCTTGGCGTTTGGGCTTTTCGTCGATGGTAACGTAGAGGCTGTCGCCGGCGAGCGCGAAGCACACCGGGGTCAGGAACGGCGCGCCCGACGCATCAGCGGTGGCGAGATGGCCGACCGGGCGGGTTTCGACAAAGCGGCGCTGCACATCGCTTAGCCCAGGGTTTGGCATCGGGCAATCTTGCGAGAATTCGGATGCGATGCCTATGGTCTTGCGCTGAGAGGAGATGTGAATGGCTGAGGCGTCGACTACCGCGTTGAGCCCCGAGACGGTACTGGCGGAGATGAAGAAGAACGGCGTCAGCCATATCGTCTGGCTGCCCGACAGCGAGACCAACTGGCTCTATCTGCTGATGCAGGCCGAGCTGTCGCTGACGCTGGTCGGGGTGAGCCGCGAGGGCCATGCCTGCTCGATTGCCTCGGGGTTGGCGGCGGGCGGCGCCAAGCCGATGATCCTCATCCAGAACACCGGGCTGCAGGAATCGGGGGACTCGCTGCGCGGCTGGCTGCTCAGCATGAATGTCGGCTGCGTGATGATGGTCGGCTATCGCGGCTGGACCCGCCACGGCGTCACCACCGACACCGCGGCGACCTATACCGAGCCCTTCATCAATGCCTACGGTCTCAACTACTACCTCGTCGAAAATGACGCCGACGCGCCGCGCATCTCGGTCGCCTTCGAAGAGGCGGCGAAGACCAAGCGCCCGGTCGTCGTCCTGGTCGGCGACGAATACCACGGCTTCAACCGGTAAACGGAGGGCACCGACATGATGCGCATTGCCGAAGCCCTCGCCGCGTTCAAACCGCATCGCGGCGACGCGATCGTCGTCCCCGGCCGCGGCGGCAAGTTTTGGGTCGAGCTGACCGGCAACGAAAAGCTCGACGTGCCGCTCGGCGACCCGGCGATGGGCGGCCACGCCGGGTTCGCGCTCGGCCTCGCGCTGGCACAACCAAAGCGGCGAGTTGTACTGTTCGACTCCGAGGGCGATATCCTGATGAGCCTCGGCATGCTCACAACCATCGCCGAGCAGGCGCCGGCCAATTTCTACCATTTCCTGTTGGACAACGAGGTCTACGCCACGACCGGCGGCCAGCCGGTGCCGAACGCCAAGAACGTCAAATACGACCGGCTGGCGCTCGCCGCCGGCTATCCGCGCGCCCAGGCGTTCGAGAAGCTCGACGATTTCGACCGCGCGCTGCCGGAGATATTCGCGCGGCCGGGGCCAGTCTTTGTCGCGCTCAAGGTCTATCCCGAGATCGAGAACGCGCCGATCGGCAGCCGGGTGCGCTGGAACAAGCGGACCCGCACCAGAGTCGTCGCCGATTTGCAGCAGGAACTCGGGATCGACCGCTAACGGTTGCGCATCGCGCGCCAAACCTTTTCCGCCGTCACTGGCATCTCGATATGGGTGACGCCGAATTCTGATAGCGCGTCGACGACCGCGTTGACGATGACCCCGAGCGACGGGGTAATGCCGCCCTCGCCGCCACCGCGGAAGCCGAGCGGGTGGGTCGTCGACGGCACTTCGCTGATATCGGTGGCAAAAAACGGCAGGTCCCCGGCCCGCGGGATCGCGTAATCCATGAATGAGCCGGCGAGCGGCTGGCCGCTCTCGGGATCGAACACGCAATGCTCCATCAGCGCCTGCCCCATGCCTTGGGCGATGCCGCCATGGGTCTGGCCATGGATGATCATCGGGTTGACCGCGCGGCCGACATCGTCGATCGCGGTGTAGCGGGCGAGCTCCACCTGGCCGGTTTCCGGGTCGATTTCGACTTCGGCGATGTGCCAGCCATGGGGAAATGACGAAATCCGGCTGACGACGTCGCCAGTGCCCGACAGCTTACCGCGCAGTTCTGCCGGCACAAGCGTTTCGGTTTCCGTTGCTGCCGCGGCCGCGAACAGATCGACCGACCGATCGGTGCCCTTGACCGTGAATCTTCCGTCGGCGAAACCGATATCGGCCTCGGCCGCCTCGAGCAGGTGGGCGGCGATCTGCAAACCCTTGGCGATGATCTGCTGCGAGGCGGCATGCATGGTGATCGACGCAAGCCGGATCGAGCGGCCCGAATGCGAACCGGCGGCGAATTTGTTGCGGTCGGTGTCGCCGGTCACCAGTCGGATGCGATCGTTCTCGATCCCGAGCCAGTCGCCGAGCAGTTGCGCATAGCTGGTCTCGTGCCCCTGCCCGCTCGAAAGTGTACCGATTTCGACTTCCACCTCGCCTCTGGGAAGCACCGTCACCACCGCTTCTTCCTGCGGCGCGCCGCTTTGCGACTCGACGTAAGTGCCGAGGCCAATGCCGCGGTAGCTTCCGCGCGCCCGCGCCTCCTCGCGCCGCGCCGGGAAACCGTCCCAATCCGCCAGCGCCAGGGTACGATCCAGGATCGCCGCGTAAGCGCCGCTGTCGTAGGTCATGCCGAACGGGTTCGGATACGGCAGCTCGTCATCGCGGATCAGGTTGCGGCGACGCAGCGCCACCCGGTCGAAGCCGAACTCGCGCGCGGCGCGGTCGATCAGCCGCTCCATGACGAACATCACCTCGGGCCGGCCGGCGCTGCGGTAGGGCGCCGTTGAAACGGTGTGGCTAAACACGGCCCGGGCCCGCGCCCAAGCCGCCGGGATGCGGTAGAGGCTGGTGCTGAGCTCGGTGCCCTTGGTCAGCGGCACGAACGAGGCAGCGTAGGCGCCGACATTGCTCAGGTTCGAGGTGCGGAAGGCGAGGAAGTTTCCCTCCGTGTCGAGCGCCAGTTCGGCGCTGACGGTGAGGTCGCGTCCCTGGAAATCAGTGACCAGCGCCTCGCCGCGCTCGCAGAGATATTTGACCGGCCGGCCAGTGCGCTTCGCGGCCCAGCAAGCCAACGCCAGCTCTGGATAGGTGCCGTTGCGGGTGCCGTAATTGCCGCCAACATCGTCGGCGGTGACCCGGATCTGCGCCTCATCGATGCCGAGCATCTGCGCGACGTCGCGCTTGGGCCGGCCGACCCCACCGCCGGGGGCGTAGAGCGTGTAGCGCCCGCTTGCCGCGTCGTATTCGGCAAGCGCGGTCCGTGCCTCCATCGGCACTCCGGTCACCCGCTGGACATGCGTGTCGAGGCGCGCGATGTGGGCGGCTCGAGCGAAGGTGGTTGCGGTCGCCTCGCCGTCTCCCACCATGGCGTCGACGACGACGTTGGGTTTGTCCCAGACTCGTGGCGCGCCTGAAGCCGCAGCGGCTGTCGCCTGCGTCACCGCCGGTAGCGCGCGGTACTCCACCGTGATCAGCTCGGCGGCGTCCTTTGCCGCCGCCAGGGTCTCGGCAACGATCAGCGCGACCGGCTCGCCAACGAATCGCACCCGCCCGACCGCGAGCGGCATCTGCGCCGGCGCGTCGATCTCGGAGCCGTCGCTGTTGATCAGCGTGATGTCCGGAGGGCTGGTCGATTTCGGCGCGTGCGGCATCGGCCGTAATCCATCAGAGAGATAATCCTCACCCGTCAGCACCGCGACGACACCCGGCACCGCGACAGCGTGACGCATGTCGATCGTCACGATTTCGGCATGGGCATGTGGCGAGCGGAGGACGTAGGCGATGAGCTGGCCATGGAGATTCCGGTCGTCGCCGTAGCGGCCGCACCCGGTCAAAAACCGAAGATCCTCTCGCCGAACCGGGGATTGGCCGATGCCGGTTCGGGCCAGCGGAACGCTCCCGTCCGCCATCTCAAATACTCCTCGAGCGCCGTACGAAAAGTGGGAAAAATATTTCGGGCATGTTCAGCTTACATTAAGGGTACGCGCCTATAACAGCCCTCGTCGGTAAGGAGATTGTCCAATGTACCGCCTGCTAGTGAGACTTCTTCAAGACGAATCCGCCGCGACCGCGATCGAATATGGACTGATCGCCGCTCTCATCGCCGTGGCGGCAGTCAACGTGATGGGGACCGTCGGTACGCGCCTGTCGACGACCTTCAACACCGTCGCCACCAAGCTCTAGCCGGAAGGTGACGCCGGACTTGAGGCGTTAAACTCACAATATACCTCAAAAAGCCGCTCGAATTTCGCGATCTGTACCGACGATTTACCTCAAATTAATCATGGGGAGCTAAGACGCAGGCCGTAGCCAAGGCGGGGCCATCAGATGCGCGACCTCTTCGTGAGACTGTTCAAGGACGAGACCGGGGCGACGGCTATCGAGTATGGCTTGATTGCCGCCCTAATCGCGCTGGCGGCCATCAGCACGATGACCAACATCGGCAGGAATCTGTCGACGACATTCAGGACTGTTTCAACAAAGCTCTAGCCCGTCGCGCACAGGAAAAGGCGCCGCATCGGCGGCGCCTTTTCCGGTTTGCTCCTTGTCTAGGCCGCGGCCGCGGCGGGCGCGGCCTCGCCGATCATCAGACCCAGCGGGCTCGCGGTTACCTTGACCGTCGCGCCGTCGGGGATCTTCCCCTCCAGGATTTGCTGCGCCAGCGGGTTTTGCAGCTCTCGCTGGATCACTCGCTTCAGCGGCCGGGCGCCGTAGACCGGGTCGTAGCCGGCGTTGGCCAGCCACGCGTTGGCCTTGGCATCGAGCTCCAGCATAATCTTGCGCTCTTCCAGCAGCTTGCGCAGCCGGCCCAGCTGGATCGTCACGATCCCGGTCATGTCCTCGCGCGACAGGCGGCGGAACAGTAGGATCTCGTCGAGCCGGTTGAGAAATTCGGGCCGGAAGGCATGGCGCACCGCCTCCATCACCGCCGGCCGCGCCTGTTCGATGTCGGCGTCGTCCGGCAGGTTGGCGATCGCCTCGCTGCCGAGGTTCGAGGTCAGCACGATCAGCGTGTTGCGGAAATCGACCGTGCGGCCCTGCCCGTCGGTCAGGCGGCCGTCGTCGAGCACCTGGAGCAGCACATTAAACACATCAGGATGCGCCTTCTCGACCTCGTCGAAGAGGATCACTTGATAGGGCCGGCGCCGTACTGCCTCGGTCAGCGAGCCGCCCTCGTCGTAGCCGACATAACCCGGCGGAGCGCCAATGAGACGCGAGACCGTGTGCTTCTCCATATATTCCGACATGTCGATGCGCACCATCGCGCTCTCGTCGTCAAAGAGGAACTCGGCGAGCGCCTTGGTGAGCTCGGTCTTGCCGACGCCGGTGGGCCCGAGGAATAGGAACGAGCCGATCGGCCGGTTCGGGTCTTGCAAACCGGCGCGGGCGCGGCGAATCGCGTTCGACACCGCGACCACCGCCTCTTCCTGGCCGACCACACGGCGACGCAGGTTCTGTTCCATGGTCAGCAGCTTCTCGCGCTCGCCCTCGAGCATTTTGTCGACCGGGATGCCGGTCCAACGCGAGACGATGGCAGCGATATGCTCGGGCGCGACCGCCTCCTCGAGCATCCGCCCGCTACCGGCCGCCTCGGCTTCCGCGATCTTTCGCTCCAATTCGGGGATGACGCCATAGGTGAGCTCACCGGCCCGGCTCCAATCGCCGCGACGTTGCACGATTTCCAATTCGGCGCGCGCCTGGTCGAGCTGTTCCTTCAGCTTCTGGGCGCCGGCCAGCTTGCCCTTCTCGGCCTGCCATTCGGCGGTGAGCTCGGCGGACTCTTGTTCCAGCTCCTCGAGCTCCTTGACCAGCTTGCCGAGCCGATCCTTCGACGCCGCGTCGCTTTCTTTCTTCAGCGCCTCGCGCTCGATCTTCAGCTGGACGATGCGGCGATCTAATTCGTCGATCTCCTCGGGCTTTGAGTCGACCTCCATGCGCAAGCGCGAGGCGGCCTCGTCCATCAAGTCGATGGCCTTATCCGGGAGGAACCGGTCGGTAATGTAGCGGTTGGACAGGGTCGCGGCGGCGACGATCGCGGCGTCGGTGATCCTGACGCCGTGGTGCAGCTCATACTTCTCCTTGATGCCGCGCAAGATCGAGATCGTGTCCTCGACCGACGGCTCGGTGACGAAGACCGGCTGGAAGCGCCGCGCCAACGCCGCGTCCTTCTCGATGTGCTTGCGGTACTCGTCGAGCGTTGTCGCGCCGACGCAGTGCAGTTCGCCGCGCGCCAGAGCCGGCTTCAGCATGTTGGAGGCGTCCATCGCCCCTTCCGCCTTGCCGGCGCCAACGAGCGTGTGCAGTTCGTCGATGAAGACGATGATCTCGCCGGCCGCGGCAGTGATCTCCTGCAGTACGGCCTTTAGCCGCTCCTCGAACTCACCGCGGTATTTAGCGCCGGCGACCAGCGCGCCGAGGTCGAGCGCCATCAGGCGTTTGTCCTTGAGGCCCTCCGGCACGTCACCGTTGACGATGCGCAACGCCAAGCCCTCGACGATCGCGGTCTTGCCGACACCAGGCTCGCCAATCAATACCGGATTGTTCTTGGTCCGGCGCGACAGCACCTGAATCGTGCGGCGGATTTCCTCGTCGCGGCCGATGACAGGATCGAGTTTCCCTTCGCGCGCCACCGCAGTCAGATCGCGCGCATATTTCTTCAGCGCGTCGTAGCTATCCTCGGCCGAGGCGCTGTCGGCGGTGCGCCCCTTGCGCACCTGCTCGATCGCCGCGTTCAGGCTCTGCGGGGTCACCCCGGCGGCGGCGAGCGCCTTACCCGACGGGGTGGACTTGTCCATCGCCAAGGCGAGCAGCATGCGCTCGACCGTGACGAAGCTGTCGCCGGCCTTTTCGGCGATCTTCTCGGCCTCGTCAAAGACGCGCGCCAGCTCCGGGCTCATGTAAACCTGCCCGGCGCCGCTGCCTTCGACCTTGGGCTGGCGGGTCAGCTCAGTCTCGACGGCTTGCAGCGCTGTCTTGGCATTGCCGCCGGCAGCGTTGATCAGGTTGGCGCAAAGGCCTTCCTTGTCGTCGAGCAGAATCTTGAGCAGGTGCTCAGGCGTCAGTCGCTGGTGCCCGCTGCGCAACGCCAGGTTCTGGGCAGCCTGGATAAATCCCTTGGACCGCTCGGTATATTTCTCGAGTTCCATAAGTCGTCTCCGATGAACCAGCCGCCCCGACCCCCATCAGGCAGGTCCAACGGCCCTTCACCGGAATGATATGGGAGCAGCCGCCAGGCCACTCAAGCCTAGGAACTCACCCCACTACGTCATTGACCGAGATCAATGACCGGCAGGCGCTCTAGCCCGCTATTCCGGCCGCCCGGTGATGAATGACGGCAATTGATCGTCGTCCTCGACCGGTTCGGGAGGCGGTGGCGGCGCCTGTTGAATCTGCACACGCGCCTGCTGGCCTGGGTGGCCGTCATGGCCTTGATGATCGTTGTGCCCCTGCCCCTCGTGATGACCCTGATGGCTTTGAGGACCCTGAGGCTGCCGGTCGTATCCCTGCTGGCGCTCGTAACCGTGCCCCTGTTCGTCGGGCTGCTCGCCCTCGCCGTTGGCCATCATATCGCCATCGGGCGACATCTGCTGATGCTGTTGTCGCTGCTGGTGCTGGAAGCCCTCGCCTTGCGCGTTCATCACCCGGAAATAGTGTTCCGCGTGCTGAAAGAAATTCTCCGCGGCGATGCGGTCGCCCGCCGATTGCGCCTCGCGCGCCAGACCGAGATAACGTTCATACACCTGATAAGCATTGCCGCGAATTTTGACGTTGGGACCATTGCTGTCGAAGGTTTGCGACCGATGCTGCGGGCGCGGTCCTCCCCCTCGATTCGGGTTGTTGTGGAACGGGTTGCCGCCGCCGTTGCGGCCGCGCGATCGCTTTTGTGGTCTCATGTCACCTGTCTTGTCGCGGTGGAACCTATCGGATCGCCCTCAGCCGCATGCTCGGCACCCATCCATCGTGGTGCTGCGATCCGATCCCTTATGCGGCGCATTCCCGCCCCGTCACGCTCTCAACGTTTCGGGGGCGGATGTATGCCATCCTAGGCGGGAGATTTGCCGGTTCCAACCATTTTCTGTCCGCCGTCCCGACACGCGACGACACATCTTGGAATCCCGGCCAGATCGGGAATGATACAATCAATTCGTAAACCACTGGCGCCGATCAGTTCCGCCACTGCGCCGTCTTGACCCTGGCCGAATTCCCCTGCGAACACTCCTCCCGGCACGAGCAAGCGGGGCAATTGCGTGGTCATAGCGCGGTAAGCGTCGAGTCCATCGGCGCCGCCGTCTAGAGCGCGGCGCGGGTCGTAATCGCGCACCTCCGGCGGCAATCCTTCGATGTCAGCAGAAGCGATATAGGGCGGATTAGCGACAACGACGTCGAATTCTTGGCCCAGCGGCTGAGCCCAATGGCCAACAACGAATTCCGACCGGGCGGCGAGCCCAAGCTTCTCGGCGTTGCGACGTGCCATCTCCACCGCTCCGGGCGCGGCGTCGACGCCGATCCCCGACGCCGCCGGCAGCTCCGATAACAGCGCCAGCAGCAGGCAGCCGCTGCCGGTGCCGAGATCGAGAATACGGTACGCGCCGGCCCGGTCCGGCAAACGCGCCAGCACCGCCTCGACCAGCGTTTCGCTTTCCGGCCGCGGGTCGAGCGTATCGGGAGACAGCATGAATTCGAGCCCCCAGAACTCACGCACGCCGGCGATGCGGCTGAGAGGTTCGTGCCTCACCGCTCGCGCCAGAACGGCGGCGACCCGCTCACCCTCGTCCTCCGTAATCATGCGGTCGAGCCGCACGAAGACCTCGCTCAGCGACAGGTCGAGCGCGACGGTGAGCAGCCGGCGGGCGCGGCGGCGCGCCTCGTCGAACCCGGCGGCCTGCAACGCCGCGGCGACCGCACCGAGCGTCGAGCCGATCGTGTCGGGTGGGGTCATTCCCCTGGGTTACTCGGCAGCGGCAGCGAGCCGCTCGGCGGTATCGGCGGCGGTGAGCGCGTCGACGATCTCATCGAGCGCCTCGCCCGACATCACCTTCTCGATCTTGTAAAGGGTCAGGTTGATGCGATGGTCGGTGACGCGGCCCTGCGGGAAATTGTAGGTGCGCACCCGCTCGGAACGGTCACCGCTGCCGACTTGGCTCTTGCGGTCGGCGGCGCGCGCCGAATCGCGGGCATTGCGCTCCATCTCGTAGAGCCGGGCGCGCAGCACCTTGAGCGCCTTGGCCTTGTTCTTATGCTGCGATTTCTCATCCTGCTGGATGACGACGAGACCGGTCGGCAGATGGGTGATCCGCACTGCGCTGTCGGTGGTGTTGACCGACTGCCCGCCCGGCCCGCTGGAGCGGTAAACGTCGATGCGTAGATCCTTATCGTCGATGGCGATATCGATCTCCTCGGCCTCGGGGAGTACCGCGACCGTCGCCGCCGAGGTATGGATGCGGCCGCTCGCCTCGGTCTCGGGCACGCGCTGTACCCGGTGGACGCCGCTTTCGAATTTGAGCCGGGCGAAGACCCCGCGCCCGGTGATCGAGGCGCTCGCCTCCTTGACCCCGCCGATGCCGGTCTCCGACACGTCGTTGAGCTCGAACTTCCAGCCCTTGAGCGCGGCGTAGCGCTGATACATGCGGAACAGCTCGGCGGCGAACAGCGCCGCTTCGTCGCCGCCGGTGCCGGCGCGCACTTCGAGGATTGCGTTGCGCTCGTCGTCCTCGTCCTTGGGGACGAGCGACATGCGCACGCGCATCTCAAGTTCGGGCAGGCGCTCGCGCAGCGCCTGTATCTCCTCGTCGGCCATTGCCTTCATTTCAGGGTCATCGGCTGCACCGGCCATCTCAGTCGCGGATTCCATCTCCGACTGCGCCTGGCGCAACTCGGCGATGACCTCGACGATCGGCGACAGCTCGCTGTACTCCTTCGATAATTTGACGAAGTCGGTGCCCGAAATGCCGGCTCCGGACAACGCTTCGCCAAGCTCCTCGTGACGGCGAGTGAGCTGGTCGAGGCGGGATTCGAGACTGGCGTCCATCACAGGAGCGCCTTCAGCTTCTCGACCAGCTCGGGGAGGGTCGTGGCAATTATGGGGACCTCGGCCTGCTCGCCGCTATCGAGATCACGCAGCGTCACCACGTTGCGCGCCACTTCATCGTCGCCGATCAGCACGGCGGCGCGGGCGTTGACCCGGTTGGCGCGGCGCATCCGCCGGCTGACATTGCCGGAATAGCCGAGATCGATCACAAAACCCTGGCTGCGCAACGCTTCGGCCATGGTCAGCGCCAGCGCCTCGCCCTGTTCGCCGACCGGCACCAGCGCGACCGGACGCACCGGCGGCGGCGGTTCGGCAATCATCAGCGCGAGGCGCTCGATGCCGCCGGCCCAGCCGACGCCCGGCATTGCCGGCCCGCCCATGAGCTCGACCAGACCGTCATAGCGCCCACCCGCGAGTACGGTGCCCTGTGCGCCCAGATCGGTGGTGACAAACTCGAACACCGTATGCGTGTAGTAGTCGAGCCCGCGCACCAGCCGCGGATTGAGGCGATACTCGATCCCCAGCCGGTTAAGCCCATCGCGCACCGCGGCGAAGAAATCGCGGGAAGCCTCGTTGAGGTAGCGGTCGAAAGGCGGCGCATCCGCGTTGATGCGGATATCGCCGGGGTCTTTCGAATCGAGAATGCGCAGCGGGTTGGTGTCGAGCCGCCGTTGGCTGTCTTCCGACAGCGACGCGCGGTGCTCCGAGAAGTAGTCGACCAGCGCCCTGCGATAGTCGGTTCGGCTCTCGGGATCACCGAGCGTGTTCAATTCGAGCATGGCCCGGTCGGCAACATCGAGCGTTTCGAGGATGCGGCGGCCAAGCGCGATTACCTCGATGTCGGCTTGGGCCTGCGCGACGCCCAGCAGCTCGACGCCGATCTGGTGGAACTGGCGGAACCGGCCCTTCTGCGGCCGCTCGTAGCGGAACATCGGGCCGCTATAGAAGAACTTGAGCGGGGTCGACTGCGTGAGGCCATTCGACAGCACCGCGCGCACCACGCCCGCGGTGTTCTCCGGCCGCAGGCTCAGATCCTCGCCGCCGCGATCCTTCAGCGAATACATCTCCTTCGCGACGATGTCGGTGTGCTCGCCGATCGGCCGCGCGAAGACCTCGGTGAACTCGAAGATCGGCGTGACGATCTCGTCGAAGCCGTAGAGCGCAGCGGCTGCGCGCGCGGTCTCGCTCACCTGGCGGTGGCGGCGCGCCGCGTCGGGCAAAAGGTCCTGCGTGCCGCGAACCGGCTGCAAGGAAGGCATCGATGCTCTCTGACGGGGTGGTTCGTTAAGCCAAGGTCACAAAGATCGGGGCTCTTGGCAATCGCTGCAAGCTACTGGAACAGCGAACGATAAAAATCAACGATCCCGAGCGAGCCGATCACCTTTCC
>Ga0335081_10005858_pt1 | contig 19477 bp, 15 predicted proteins | sample Lox_Sample_35_FD_206713 | JGI IMG/M metagenome (GOLD analysis project Ga0335081, IMG submission 206713) | Soil microbial communities from Loxahatchee National Wildlife Refuge, Florida, United States - Lox_Sample_3.5 | ecosystem: Environmental > Terrestrial > Soil > Wetlands | place: USA... | reverse complement strand
TGCGGCAAAGGCTCGGGACTTGGAGGCACAAGAAACAGCTCTCGTATACGGCCTTTGCTCGCCGTGATCTTGGTTTCACCACGCACTCGCGTGCCATCTTCAAGAAGAGCCTCTAGGTCGACGTTCGATGTGGTTGCTGGGTAAATGTGGCCGCGGGTGGCAAGCACTTCGGAAGAAAGTCTCACGGCTTCGGCAAAATCTTTGGTCATGGATGTCAGGGCCGCCAAGAAAAGATTGCCGAAGCTGTGGCCCTCCAGACCCGAACCTTTTTCGAAGCGGTGACGAAACAACTTAGATAGTAGCGCCTCATCCTCGGAAAGGGCGACAATGCAGTTTCGGATGTCGCCCGGTGGGAGCATGTTCAGCTCTTTGCGGAGTCGTCCACTAGAGCCCCCATCATCCGTGACGGTGACTACCGCAGAAAGACTGGAAACTTGGCTGCAAGGAGCTGAGGGTGTCTCGGGCCCGGTAGCATAGTGTTTCAAGCCACGCAACAGCGTGGATAAGCCCGTGCCTCCTCCAATCGCCACCACCCGCAACGCGCGAGTGGTGCCTGAGGCGCCGATCTCCTGATGCATTGGCTGCCTTCTAAGCTTCCTCACCAAAACCCGGCGAGGCAGCTAACTCAGCTCCCGGATCTGGATAGAGCAGCTCGGTAAAGCGGGGATCTTCACTCAGATTCTGGAAGTCCGAGTCATTACGCGCCTGGAAACGCAACGTGGGGTTCAGACGAATAGCTTCGTCCAGATGCCTTAAGGAATCTTCTGCATGGCCGGTGAGACAATCCAGAGCGGCCAGGCCGTAGGAAACGTAATCGGCTTTGGGGACCTGTTTCGCCAATTTCTCCAGGTGCTCGCGCGCGCCGACGTAATCACCCAGGTTAATCAGCGACACGGCATAATCGTAGTGTTCCTCTGGAGTTTTGAACTGCGTAGCCGTTCGCTCCAGTTGATTGTCGCAGGCCTGCAGGTGCACCCGTGCTCGGTCACAGAGCTCTTTGCTTGGGCCACCCAAGACCTTCTGTAAATGGCCTTTAGCCTTGTCGAATTTGTGCTCCTGCATGGCCCGCAGGCCAGCCTCGTAGTTTTGCACAGCCTGTGCAAAATGGGGGTCTTCGTTCGTCGCTTTCCTGTTTGTAGTCTTTTGTGGCATTAGCAAAACTCTTCCTGTACCAAAGCTAAATAGCGGTCTGTGTTTAATTTGTGAAGAATACATTAATCATTGCTGACGATCTGCAACCCTGGATATTCAGGGAAGCCTGTGATCGCAATCGAGAGCGCAACCCTTTTTACCTGTGGAAACCGCACATTGGATGACGAAAGCAGGTTATACGCGGAGATTGCATTCCCGTCAACCCGGCTGACCAGGCAAAACTAGTTCATTGTGGCAGCACTCTGCAGATCCACCTGACGCCACTCCCCTGCGATGATCCTGTTTCGAATTTGGCTGGCAGTTTTGTGCTGCTTGTGTTGCCCGTAGGCGTAATACAACTCTTTCAAGCAGATATCGCAGCGAGCGCCATGGGCGTTCTCAAAGCAGCTGTGCAGGCTGTTATGTCCCATGCGGTCGCAGTAGCAATAGCAAGGCTGCTGATGCAACACCGTGGGAATTCTCGCGGCTAACTCATAAGCATGCGTCTGGTATGGATTCTGCGCATTGTCACCCCAGAGCTGGTCCTTGCCCATGATCGGCGGAAGCTTGGTGCCTTTCGGCGGCGGGCCAGCATTGTAAGCCGGCACGACCCCCTCCGATTGTGAGCTAGCCCAAGGAGAAGAGGCCAGCAGAGTGAGCACGAAGAGAAAAAGCAACGCGAAGCCACGCTTTAGCATGCGAATCCCTCGGAAACCGATATTGTACCTTATTCTTTGCACGTGCCCTTTCTTTGGACGCGCCTGGAACGCGGGCAAATGAGTAACATCGGGCAAATACATCATTCACTACTTGCGCGTCATCCATATAATAAGGGCACATGGCCGAGCAAGCCGAAGCACAAACTTCTCCTGCAACCGCTCAAGCACCCGCCTCTACCAGGGTGCCGCGCGCCATGCTGCTTTCGGTGTGGCTCCGTGACTTAATCATTTCTCTGGCGATTTCCTGCTTCATCATCATCTTTCTTTATCAGCCGGTGAAGGTGGAAGGCACGAGCATGATGCCTTCACTCGAAGATCAGGAACGCATCTTCGTGAACAAGCTGGTGTACCGGCTGGAACCGATTCAGCGCGGCGACATCGTGGTTTTTCGCTATCCGCGGGATCCCTCAAAGAGCTTCATCAAACGTGTGATCGGACTAGCTGGCGACCATATTCGTATCGATGAAGGCCGTGTGTACGTGAACGGCACGCGCCTTGACGAGGATTACGTTCCGCAAGTTTACGAAGACCTCCGTTCCTACCCTGAAATCGTCGTGCCTCCCGACTCGTACTTCGTTCTCGGCGACCACCGCAGTTTGTCCAATGACAGCCGCGACTTCGGGCCTGTGAATCAGAGCTATATCTACGGCAAAGCTGTGTTCGGCTACTGGCCAATGGACAAGATGGGAAGAGTTCGCTGAGATTTAGTTCCGTGTTCTCTGTCGTCTGTGGTTGAGCTAGATTTTCCTCCGTGCTCTCCGTGTCCTCCGTGGTTGATTCAAGTACTAGGTAAGTGTGAGCGATAACGAAGGTAGATCGATCCCTTCCACCTCGACGTTCCACTGATCGCCTGCCGCGGTTAGATGTCCTGCAGTCAATGTGCCCGTGCTTACGATTTCGCCCGCGCTCAGGGGTTCGTCCGGAAATCGCTTGGCGATTGCAGCACCAAGCTCGGCCGCGCAAAGGGCAGGGCTGCGTAAGGCATTCTTGCCAGATCCTTCTTCGACGAATTCGCCTTTCTTGGACATCTTGACTTTGAATTTCGCGAGTTCATCGACCAGCTTAGGGATCATTTCCGGCCGAATCGTCACCCGCTCTCCAATCACCAGCGCGGCATGGAGGCCGAATGATGCCACGAAATCACTGGGCTGAAATTTCCAATCGGGATAGGGACAGTCGATAATTTCGAATCCGAGTGCCAGCCAATCCACCGCAGCCAGTGCAGCAGCGGCATCCAACCCTGGCTGAGTGATTGGCTCCTTCAGGCCCAACACAATTTCCGGTTCGATCTTCAACGAGCGCGCATGGGGCAGCCTCACTGTCGCGGAATTTCCTGAGCTCTGATGAACCGTGTCGTCGTACATGTGTCCCCAAACCAGGGTTTCGAGTTTCAGAATCCGCCACATGGCTTTGTTGCCGTAACCAACTTTGCGGCCGACAGACCTATGTCCCGCAGCTTCGCGCCATTGCTTCAATTTCGTTTCGACAGCATAAGCAGCATCGAGATCAAAACCGGGGCGTGATGACGGGGGCGGGGCGACCATCTGTCCGGTCTCATAGGCTGACCTCAGTTCGCACCCTAAACCATCCACATCTATGCTCGCCATTGGTCCTCTACACGCAACTTACACCGTGACAGTGCCCCATCGTTATTCCGAGCAACTCTCGTTTGCACGTCTGTGCTCTCCGTGTCCTCTGTGGTTCAACAATTCGCGCGCGTGGCTCGCATCCTTGGTGAAACTCGGGGATGCGGAATTTCTTTCGCGAATTCCGCATCCCTGCTAAAATCTAAAAAATCCACTCCCTGGAGACAGAATGCAAGCAATCCTTGCGCTGGAAGACGACAGGGTCTTCCGAGGCAAAGGGTACGGCGCGAAAGGCGAATGTTACGGCGAAGTCGTTTTTAATACTTCCATCACCGGTTACCAGGAAATCTTCACCGATCCTTCTTACTGCGGCCAAATTGTAGTCCTTACCAATCCCGAAATCGGTAATTACGGCACTAATCCTGAGGACAATGAAGCCACACGGCCCTACATCGAAGGCCTGATTGTTCGCGAATTTTCCCGCGTTAGCTCGAACTGGCGGTCCCAACAGGTCGCCGAAGAATATCTCGAGCAATTCAAGATTCCGGTTTTAGCGGATATCGACACGCGTGCCCTGGTGCGGCATTTGCGCGATCACGGCGTGATGCGCGGCGTGATCTCGACTATTGAACCCGATGCCGAGAAGCTGATCGCAAAGGCGCGCTCCATTCCAAAGATGGATGGCACAGACCTTGCCAAGGTCGTCACCACCAATCGCCCATATGTGTGGGAAATGGGTGAGCGGTCGCATGAGCCGATACAAGTAGTCGGAGTGAAGGACGAGCCTGCGCGCTTCCATGTGGTTGCTTATGACTATGGGATTAAGCAGAACATCTTGCGCAAGCTGCGCGCGGAAGGATGCAAAGTCACGGTCGTTCCGGCGCAGACTCCCGCCGAAGATGTGCTCGCGCTCAAACCGGATGGCGTCTTTCTCTCCAACGGGCCCGGCGATCCCGAACCGTGCACGTATGCCGTCGACAACATCCGGCGATTAATGGGCCGCCAACCGATTTTCGGAATCTGCCTGGGTCATCAGCTCACGGGGCTTGCTCTCGGCGGCAAAACTTACAAGCTGAAATTCGGCCACCATGGCGGCAATCATCCCGTAAAGCAATTAGGAAATGGCAAGGTCGAAATCACCGCCCACAACCACAACTTCGCGGTTGATCCAGATTCATTGCCATCGAGCGAAGTGGAGCTGACGCACATGGATTTGAACGACAACACGCTCGAAGGCATGCGCCACAGGAACCTGCCGCTGTTTTGCGTGCAGTATCACCCGGAAGCCTCGCCCGGGCCCCATGACTCGCATTATCTGTTCAAAGATTTCACCAAGATGATGGAGGAGTGGAAAGGGTGACGCCTGTGCGATGCACGTTGGCGTTGATGCTAGCCGCGATCCCTCTCGCTGCCGACACCTGCCTTGCGCCAAAGAACCCTGTTCCCGCCGCGGTGGTCTGCGGACGTGTGCAGGATCCTGCCGGGGGATCTGTCGGTAAAGTGCACCTGCAACTCGTCAGCAATCACGCCGTCGTATCAGAAGTCGTTTCAGATAAGAATGGTGATTTTATGTTCGAACCCGTTCCGAAAGGTGACTACGATCTCACCACGAACTCAGAGGGCTGGCATCTGTTCTGGCCGGTAAAGGTCACGGCCGAGAAACCCAGCCAAGCTTGCAAGCGACCACTGACACTACGGCTTGGTCTGAAGGTTTGCGGACAAGCCGTAAGCAAGAAGGGATATCATCCCAGGTTTTGAGATAAACCAACGTGGTGTGATTGCGAAGAAACAGGTTTTGTCATCCCGAGCGAAGCATGATGATTCGCTTGCGAATCAGATTGCGCAGTCGAGGGAGCTGTTTTGAAAGGATGCAGCTTCAGCTGGCAGGGGCTCAGGTTTTGGGATTTGAAAGGGTGCGGCTTCAGCCGCACCGTGAGAAATGCGAGTTTGACGTAAGGCGCCGATGAGGCGCAATGACATGAGACCTAAACGCGAGCACGCCACGAGCAATCAACAAACCTACATGGTCACCACCAGCACCTGGGAGCGGCGCGCATTATTTCGCAACGAGCGTTGGGCCAGACTGCTCATCGACACTCTCTATCACTACCGCGGCTCCGCGTATCTCCTTCATGAATTCGTGATCATGCCGGATCACATTCATGTGCTGATCACTCCTATAACAACCCTCGAAAAAGCTGTGCAATTCATTAAAGGAGGCTTTTCCTATCGAGCCAAGAAAGAGCTTTGCTCGAAAATGGAGATTTGGCAAAGAGGATTTCAAGATCACCGCATCCGAGATGCAGAGGATTACGACATCCACGTGGCCTATATACGTGGCAATCCGATGCGGAAACATCTATGTGTTGCGGGTGAGGACTACCCGTACAGTTCAGCTCATTCGGGATTCGACCTCGACGATGTACCTCAGCGGCTAAAGCCGCTCGCTTTGAGTACTACGACCGGTGCGCCTGAAGGCGCACCCCTTCAAACCAATGCTGGCGCGGCTCAAGCCACGCCCTTTCAAAGCCTCACGCCCGACATGTCCGTAGCGACCAACTTGGCCCAAGCCGCACACTTTCAAAGCATGACGGCCGACACGTGTGCATCCGAAGGCAACAAAAAGGCCTGCGCCTCCACGACTCGCCAACGACCAAGGACGAACGACCAACGACTGACTCCTCATGCCCAAACGCACTGATATCTCCAAGATTCTGATTCTCGGCTCTGGCCCGATCGTGATTGGCCAGTCGGCGGAGTTCGATTACTCCGGCACGCAAGCCTGCAAAGCGCTCAAGTCAGAAGGATTCGAGGTGGTGCTGGCCAACTCGAATCCGGCTACCATCATGACCGATCCGGAATCGGCCGACCGTACTTACATCGAACCGCTCAGCCTGGAGTATCTGGAAGAAATTATCCGCATTGAGCGAGAACTGTCGCCCAGCGCTGGTTTTGCTGTGCTCCCCACCGTCGGCGGCCAAACCGCGCTCAATCTCGCTGTCGAACTCTCCGATGGCGGCATTCTCGAGAAATTCGACGTTCAGTTGATCGGCGCCAACATCGCGGCCATAAAAAAAGCCGAAGACCGGCTCTTCTTCAAAGATGCGATGCAGAAGATCGGTCTCGACGTTCCCAAATCTGCGTTGGTAAACAATCTAAAAGATGGCATGGAATTCGCGGGCAAGATTGGCTTTCCTGTAATCATCCGGCCATCATTCACCCTTGGCGGCAGCGGGGGCGGCATTGCTTATAACCGTGAAGAATTACTCGAAGTACTAGCTCGCGGCCTTGATTTTTCTCCGGTCCACGAAGCGTTAATCGAAGAATCAGTTCTTGGCTGGAAAGAATACGAACTTGAGGTCATGCGCGATCTCAAGGACAACGTGATCGTCATCTGCTCAATTGAAAACTTCGACCCTATGGGCGTGCATACCGGTGATTCGATCACCGTTGCTCCTGCCCAAACCCTGACCGATCGTGAATATCAAGCCATGCGCGATGCAGCCATCGCTGTGATTCGTGAGATTGGTGTTGAAACCGGGGGCTCCAACATTCAGTTTGGTGTGAACCCGGTGACTGGCCGCATGGTAGTCATCGAAATGAACCCGCGCGTTTCGCGATCGTCAGCACTTGCGTCGAAAGCCACCGGCTTCCCGATTGCGAAAATCGCCGCGAGACTCGCAGTCGGATATACGCTCGACGAAATTCGTAACGACATCACACTCAAAACTCCAGCTTGCTTTGAGCCGACGCTCGATTACGTTGTCGTAAAAATTCCCAAGTGGCAGTTCGAAAAATTCCCCGGAGCAGATGCCAGCCTCGGCCCGCAGATGAAGTCGGTTGGCGAAGTCATGGCAATCGGCCGAACTTTCAAAGAAGCGCTAATGAAGGCGGTGCGCTCGCTGGATACGGGAAAGCGTGTCGGCGGGCAGAAAATCGAACCCAAAATTCTGACCCAGCGCCTCGTGACGCCGCACCCCGATCGGCTTGCCTATCTGCAATACGCGTTGCGCCAGGGGCACACAGTCAAGCAACTCGCCAAGATGACTTCGATTGATCCCTGGTTCCTCTACCAGCTAAAAGAAATTAATGACACGCAGCTCGAGCTGGAAAAACATCCGATGGATGCGATCCCGACCGAAGTCCTGCGCGAAGCGAAACGACAAGGTTTCTCCGATGGCAGGCTGGCCGGTGTTTGGCGGTTGCACGGTCAGGAGAAAGTTCGCCATTTACGCAGAAAACATGGAATTCAGCCGGTCTATAAGCGCGTGGACACCTGCGCCGCAGAGTTTGAGAGCTACACGCCATACCTCTATTCAACTTACGAAGATGAAGACGAGGCGCCGCCGACATCGAAAAAGAAAGTCATCATTCTGGGCAGCGGGCCCAACCGCATAGGGCAGGGAATCGAGTTCGATTATTGCTGCTGCCACGCTGCTTTCGCGCTGCGCGATGACGGCTACGAGACCATCATGGTCAACTGCAATCCCGAGACCGTCTCGACCGACTACGACACCAGCGATCGCCTGTACTTCGAGCCGTTAACTCTGGAAGACGTGCTTGCCATCTGCGACCACGAATCGTCTTCTGACGCGCCGGTCGGCGTGATCGTGCAATTCGGCGGACAAACACCGCTGAATCTCTCGTTGCCACTCAAGGCAGCGGGCGTGAATATTATCGGAACATCGCCGGAATCGATTGACCTGGCGGAAGACCGCAAGCGCTTCAACAAACTCTTGGAAGAACTGCAGATTCCGCAAGCGCCGGGCGCAATGGTTGCCTCCATCGAAGAGGCTGTGGAAGGGGCGGCACGAGTTGGGTACCCGGTTCTCGTACGGCCCTCATACGTACTCGGCGGACGGGCCATGGTCATCGCGTACGACGAGGAAAGCGTCATCCGCTACATGAAAGAGGCGGTCGAGTATTCGCATGATCGCCCGATCTTGATTGACCACTTTCTGGAAGACGCGATTGAAGTCGATGTAGACGCCTTGTCCGATGGCGAGGATGTGGTTATTGGCGGAATCATGCAGCACATCGAGGAAGCTGGAATCCATTCCGGCGATTCTTCCTGCGTGCTTCCGGCGGTCGATATTCCCGAGCCGCTTCTGAATCAAATGCGCGATTACACATTCAAGCTGGCGCGAACATTGAGAGTGGTCGGACTGATGAACATTCAGTTTGCCATCCCGCGCACTGAACGTGTAGGGACGGGCGGAGCGGAGCTCCGCAGCACTGCCAGCAACGGTGCCGGCGATAAAGTTTACGTGCTGGAAGTCAACCCCCGCGCCTCACGCACCGTTCCGTTCGTTTCGAAAGCCACCGGCGTCCCCATGGCCAAAATCGCAGCACGCTTGATGACCGGCCGCAAGCTTCGAGAATTTCTACCGGAATTTATCGAGCGCGGCGCCGATCTCGATACTGGCCGCTGTCATTACGTGAAATCACCGGTCTTCCCATGGACGAAATTCCCTGGCGTCGACACTGTGCTCGGCCCGGAGATGAAATCGACCGGTGAAGTCATGGGTGTGGCTGACAATTTTGGCGAAGCCTTCGCCAAGGCTCAACTCGCCTCCGGTCAAAAACTGCCGATCAAAGGAACTGTCTTCGTTAGTGTTCGAGATCAGGACAAAAGCCAAGTCGCACAGGTCGCACAAAAATTCGTCGACATGGGATTCAACCTTGTCGCCACGGCGGGGACCGCGGATGTTCTGGAAAACGCGGGAATGACTGTCGAACGTGTCTACAAAGTGAAAGAAGGCCGACCCAATGTGGTTGACCTGATCAAAGGCGAACGAATTCAACTAATCATCAATACGCCGCATGGACTAGAACCCTGGTTCGACGAGCAGGCCATCCGCCGTGCGGCAGTGAACAATCGCATTACTTCCATTACCACTTTGTCTGCCGCCCGTGCCGCAGCTGAAGGCATCGCAGCTTTGCAGCGCGGAGAAGTCAAAGTTTATGCATTGCAACGGCTACACTCAGAGCGGGCAGCAAGAGCGCGACGCTAGTCACATTGTTATGCTGAGCGAAACCGGACCATTTGCGCTCGAATGATCCGGCGGAGTCGAAGTAGTGGCGTTCAGATCCGGTCGCAAAATCCGGAGCGACGTCGAGAACCCCACACTAGTCCCCACCTTCTAACATGTCATCCTGAGCGGAGTAGTTCGATCCGATTTGCGGATCGAACTGCGGAGTCGAAGGATCCCTGCATGCTTGATCTGCTCTGCGGCCTGCAGGTGTTTACCTCGGGATGAAAGGTACATTGGTGTCACGAATCTTCAGCTTCCCGTGACGCGATCCATTTTTCAATACAGAGATGCTTCGACTCATCAGGGATTCGGAGCGAATCACGCCATCGCTCAGCATGACAATCTAGATATAGGGAGGTGGTCATCCGAGATTCACGTGCGACGAAGCTGTTAAGCTAAGAGCTGAAAGCTAAAGCCAGGAGCCGCCCTTATGCTACTTCACGGCATTTTCCCTCCCATCACAACCCCGTTCTACCCTGACGGTAACGTCTATCACAAGAAACTTGAGCACAATGTCGAGCGCTATTCCAAAACTCCAGTCGCCGGCATTGTCGTGCTGGGCTCGACCGGGGAGGCAATCCTGCTCTCGGACGAAGAACGTCGGGATGTGCTGAAGACGGCGCGGGAAGCAGCCGGACCACACAAGGTATTGGTCGCAGGCACGGGAGTCGAGTCAGCCGCTGAGACCTTGCGGCTGACCGAGTACGCCGCCGAACTCGGCTACGACGTCGCCATGGTGCGTACTCCGCATTACTACAAGAAGCAAATGCAACCGGCGAACCTCCTGGCCTTTTATCGATTCGTTGCCGATCGTTCGCCACTGCCGGTGATCATCTACAACTTCCCGCAAGCCACCGGATACGACATTCCCGCAGAACTCGTTATCGAACTGGCCGGGCATCCCAATCTGATCGGAATTAAGGAATCGAGTGGGGACGTGGAGAAAGTGCGCCGCATGGTGGATGGGACCCGGCACATCAAGCACAACGCTACGGTTACGGAAACGTTTGAGGCGGTTACACCGCGAATGCTCAAGGTCTCCACCGCAGGAAATGGGGAACTCGTTTCTATAGGCGTCGAGGCCGGACGTACCCACCCGGCACAACCTTCATCTTCTGCAGTCAGTGTTCTTGGTGGAATGAAAACCCGCCAGAAAGAAGTCGGTTTTCAGATACTCGTGGGTGCTGCGCAGAAACTTGAACCGTCGCTCCAGGCAGGCGCAGTTGGAGCAATCCTGGCCTTCGCCGATGCCGCCCCAACCGCCTGTTATGAAATCTATGCTGCTTGGAAGGAAGGCGACAACCAGCTCGCTCGATTGAAACAGCAGCGGATCGCAGAACCTGCGGAGCGACTGGTTGGGGAATTGGGCATTCCTGGCCTAAAGTACGCGTTGGATCTGAATGGCTACTATGGTGGTCCAGTCCGTCTCCCGCTGCTTCCGATCACAGCCGATGTGAAGGCTGAAATCGAGCAGTTCATGGCCGACATCCGCAATTGACCGTTTCCTTGCTTTGTCATTTCGAGCGCAGCAGGGGCGTCCGCTGGCGGACGATCCTGCGAAACCGAGAAACCTGCTTTCCCGGCCACCGAAAGGCTTCCTCGATCCGTCACATGCCCTTGTGATCCACGCCACAAATGCGGTATTATAGACTTCGAACGAACGTTCGAACGTATGGCGTCTTTATCTCCCGCGCTAACGGTTTCTGCTGGCCGGCTTGCCGCGAAAACGGCTGAGAGCCGGTTCGATCGCCGCCTGAGCACAATCCTGGAGCATGCGACCGAGGTCTTTGACGAAAAGGGGTACGAAGGCGCCTCCATGCGCGACCTGTCCCGCGCAACTGGCATGTCCCTGGCCGGTCTCTACCACTACTTCGATTCCAAAGAGAAGCTCCTCTACCTGATCCAAAAGCACACGTTTACCACGATCGTGGAGCGCTTGCACGAGCGTCTTGACGAGGTTTCTGATCCCGAGCAGCGGGTTCGCCTTTTCATTCTCAATCACCTTGAGTATTTTCTGCGCAATCGCAAAGCCATGAAGGTCCTCTCGCATGAAGACGAAGTCTTGAAAAATGACTTCGGCAGCGAGATTGCCGCAATCAAGCGTGAGTACTATCGCATCTGTGTGGGGCTGCTTGACAACCTGAAGCGTGAACGGAACCTGCACTTCTCGACTCGCCTGGCAGTGCTAAGTCTTTTTGGAATGATGAACTGGATTTACACCTGGTACAACCCCCGTCTCGATGCCAATGTAAACGTAATCGCCAGGGAAATGGGCGACATCTTGTTGAGGGGCATCTGCGCGGCAAACGGCAAGAAGGTTCGAAAGAAAAAGTCCTCTGCGAACTAGCAATTTGAAAGGAGTTTTATCATGGCGACGACAACCCAAGTGGCACCCGGAGAGACCACAAAACAGCTGATCAACTATCGCACGGATGCGGGAGTCGCAGTGATCGAAATGAACGATCCCCCCGCGAATACCTACACCTACGAAATGAATCGGCAGTTAGACAATGCAATCCTGCAGGCACGTATGGATAACAGCGTCTACGTGATTTTGCTCACCGGTGCAGGCGACAAATTCTTTTCCGCCGGCGCGAATATCAAAATGCTGGCCAGCGTCGATCCCACGTTTAAATACTATTTCTGTCTTCATGCCAATGAGACTTTGCTGCGGCTGGAGCACACGCCCAAGCTGGTGATTGCGGCGATCAACGGTCACTGTGTCGGCGGTGGTCTGGAGATCGCGATGGCGGCCGATATTCGCATTGCACGCCAGGACGCGGGAAAGATCGGCCTGCCCGAGGTCAATCTGGGTGTCTTGCCTGGCACTGGCGGCACCCAACGATTGTCGCGGCTGGTAGGGAAGAGCAAGGCTATCGAGCTGATGGTCACGGGCAATACCTTCTCATTTGAGGAAGCCAAGGAGATGGGGATCATTAACGACATTTTTGATCGTGAAGGCTTCATGGCAAACGTGATGGAGTACGCTCGCCAGTTCTGTCCGCCGAACAAAGCAGCGAAGGCTGTGGGGCGCATCAAGCGTGCTGTCCAGACTGGATGGGAAATTCCAATGGAATCGGCATTGGCGGTTGAGCGCGAAAATCAGCAGTTGCTCTTCCAGAGCGAAGACGCGAAAGAAGGTCTAGCCGCCTATGTAGATAAGCGGCCGGCAACGTTCACAGCGAAGTAGCTCGCGTAGGGACAGCCGCTCTCGGCTGTCCGGCGGAGCCGAGCCCGAGCGAAGAAAACATGATTGCCGCCAGCAAAACTCGAATATCTCCCGGCCGTTTGCTCATCGACGGCCAGTGGGTCGAAGGCACAAAGCACTTCGACACCATCAATCCGGCAACCGGCGAAGTGTTGACCCAAATTGTCGAAGCCTCGCCTGAAGACGTGGACCGAGCGGTAAAGGCGGCTCGGCGCGCCTTTGATGACCGCAATGGCGCATGGCGCAAGATGTCAGCTGGCCAGCGTGGCCAGTTGTTGTGGCGATTGGTGGATCTGGTCGAGAAAAACCTTGATGAATTCGCCGAACTCGAGACCCTCGACAATGGCAAGCCGATTTTCGAATCGCGCTATGTGGATATGCCGATGGTCGTCAGTGTACTTCGTTACTACGCGGGCTGGGCCACCAAGATTCACGGCGAGACGGTGAACACCACCGAGGCAGCTTTCACCTACACGCTTCGCGAACCAGTGGGCGTAGTGGGCCTGATCATTCCGTGGAATTTTCCACTGCTGCTGATTTCGTGGAAGTTAGGTCCCGCTTTGGCCTGCGGCAATACCGCGGTGATCAAGCCAGCCGAGCAAACCCCACTCACCGCCTTACGCTTCGGCGAACTGACGGTCGAAGCCGGTGTTCCGGCCGGGGTCGTCAATATCGTGACCGGAGGCCCGGAGACCGGCAAAGCTATCGTTCGCCATCCCGCTATCGACAAGATCGCTTTTACCGGCTCGACCGCAGTGGGCAAAGAAATCATGCGCGGCTCAGCCGACTCTCTGAAGCGACTGACACTCGAGCTTGGCGGTAAGTCTCCCAATATCGTCTTCGCCGATTCTGATATCGACGGCGCGGTGAAAGGGGCCATCAACGGCATCTTTTACGGCAAAGGTGAGGTTTGCAACGCAGGCTCACGGCTGTTTCTCGAGAGCAAAGTGCGCGACGAATTCCTGGACAAGCTTGTCGGGCGTGCCAGGAAAATGCAGCCCGCGGATCCACTGGATCCGAAAACTCGCCTGGGTGCCATTGTCAGCCAGGAGCAGATGCAAACGGTGCTGAGTTACATCGATGCCGGAAAGAAAGAAGGAGCCAAGCTGATCGCCGGCGGAAATCGCGTCCCCGTAGATGGCAGCAAAGGTTTCTTTATCGAGCCGACTATCTTCGGCGATGTGAAGAACGATATGAGGATTGCGCAGGAGGAGATTTTCGGGCCAGTGCTGGCAACCCTGCAGTTCGATGACGTCGACGAGGTCATTGAGCTTGCAAACAGGAACCAGTATGGACTCGCCGCGGCAGTGTGGACCAACGATGTGAAGAAGGCCCACCTGGTTTCAAGGCAGCTGCGTGCTGGGACGGTTTGGATCAACACATACGGGCTGATGGACGCGGCTCTTCCGTTCGGCGGCTATAAGAACAGCGGCTTCGGCCGTGAGCTGGGAATGAACGCAATTGAACATTACACGGAAGTAAAGACGGTGTGGATGAACTTGAGCTGATTTCTTGTCTCCTCCGCGCCCTCTGCGGTTAAGAAAAAGGAATAATTTCTATGCCAGGAAAAGTAGCAAAAATCGGGACATTTAGTGATTGGGTGGGCCTGTTCGACGATTGGCGCAAAGAAATCGGCGTCAATCATGATGAGATTGCCAACTTTAAGTTTGACACTCTCTACGGTGCCATCGAGACCGATGAAATTCAATTCGGCGCGTACAGAGGACGCAAGAAGTGGGAGAACCTGCGACAGATGCCCACGCAGCAGATGCGCGACGCCCTGATGAACATGATTGTCTACCAGGGCGACACGGAATTCGCCAGCGTCGAACAGCAGCGGCACCTGTTTGAAATGGCGCCCACGGACTGGGACCGCCGCGCTCTCACCCGCGTCATGATCGAAGAAATGCGTCACGGCTGGCAGATGTGCGCCCTGCTCATCGCGCACTTCGGCTATTCCGGCAAAGTCGAAGCGCAAAAGATGCTCGAACGCCGCGCGTTCGAGAACAAGCGTCTGCTGGGGGCTTTCAACGTTGATGTCGACAACTGGATGGACTTCTTCACCTACACTGACTTCGTCGATCGCGACGGCAAGTTCCAGCTGCAGATGCTGAAGTACTCCGCCTTTGCGCCGCTCGGCCGCTCGATGTCTTACATGCTTCGCGAAGAAGCCTTTCACATGGGTACCGGCAACGATGGCCTGCGTCGCATCGTGGAGGCAGGAGTCATTCCCGCGTGGCTCATCCAAAGGTATCTGAACAAGTGGATTTCAAGTTCCTACGATCTGTTCGGAACTGACAACTCCGGCTCCGCCCACTGGGCCTATGTGTGGGGAATCAAGGGCCGTTACGATGAGCCCAAGAACGATGTCGAAGCCAGGCTGGATGATCTCAACGATTACAATCGCCATCTCTATCGCCAGGAAGTTGCGGGGTTGATCGACCGCTTCAACTCTGTTCTTAAGCCGGGACAGCCTAAGTTGTACGCGCCGGATATCAAGTTCAATCGCAATATTGGCCGCTGGGCAGGACAGAAATTTCACGCGCAGACCGGCGAACAACTGGACGACAAAGCCTACGAGCAGCACTTGAAAGAGTACATGCCTTCGGCGGAAGATCACAAGCTTCTGCTCGACATCATTGAGACCGAAAAGAAGTGGATTGCTCCGAAGGAGGGCGCGCGCGATCCGCTGGCGAGCATCGGCGAGGTGCGCAAGTCGGCAATTAATTTGTGACGTGGTTAAGTTCGTTCGGCTCGCGGAGTCGCTTCTTTGCTCAGAAACACAGCCCTTTTGCCGGTTGTCATCCCGAGCGGAATCCGATGATTCGCTTGCGAATCACGGTATGCAGTCGAGGGATCTGCAGTTAATGATGTCATCCCAAACCGCAACCCGGTCCCGCATCGCTCTGGAGCTCACCCCTCCAGTTGCGCGGCTGCGACTTGATAATCCGCCCATTAACGTCATCGATATCCCGATGATGGAGCAGCTTGCGCGGGCTTTGGCCGAAGTCGAAGCGCAATCTGATATCAGCGTGCTGATCTTCTCCGGTTCGCAACATGCGTTTTCTGCCGGGGTAGATGTAGCCGCCCATACGCCGGACAAAGTCGAGGAAATGCTCGCGAAATTCCATGGGGTCATCCGAGCCGTAGTTTCGTCACGACAAGTGACTATTGCTGCGGTGCATGGCCATTGCCTCGGTGGCGGCGCAGAGCTTGCCATGGTCTGCGACTTGGTCTATACCTCGGAACTCGCGACCTGGGGCTTTCCGGAAATCAAGCTGGGCTGTTATCCCCCGGTTGCGGTAACCGCGCTGGCTGCGCTGGTCGGCCAAAAGCAGGCCGCCGATCTCGTGCTTACCGGCCGCAGCATCACCGGAAAAGAAGCCGCCGCAATTGGATTGGCCAATGCCGTTGTGCCGGAGATCGATCTCGAGCGGACACTCCAAGAAACCGTGCAACAACTTGTCGCGCTCAGTCCCGCCGCTTTGGCAATTGCCAAGAAAGCAATCTACGCTTGGGATTCCATTCATTTCGATAAGGGCTTGGCGCGCGCAGAGAAGATTTATCTCGAAGAATTGATGAAGACCGAGGACGCGCAAGAGGGAATCAGCGCGTTTCTGGAAAAGCGACCCGCGAAGTGGAAAGGGAAGCAATCGGCTTAAGACCGAATGCTGAAGGCTGGCGGGAAATCGAAGGATCTCTGTATTTAATGAAGAAGCAACTTATCGAACTTCGCGTCAACGGCCGCTCCCGCGAGCTGGCGGTCGAACCGAGCAAACTGCTGCTCGACGTACTTCGCCAGGATCTCGATCTCACCGGATCGAAGCGCGGCTGCGATGACTCGTCCTGTGGCGCCTGCACCGTGCTGGTCGATGGCACCCCAATGCTCTCATGCGCGATGCTTGCGGCCAGTTGCGGAGGCCAGCAGATCACGACGGTCGAAGGCGTGAGCGAACACGGCAGTCTCGCGGCCATTCAGAAAGCCTACGGTGACTGGGGCGGAGCGCAGTGCGGATACTGCACGCCGGGATTCATGATGACCGTCACGCATCTGCTCGCCGAAAATCCCAATCCTTCGGAGGACGAAATTCGCAGCGCGCTCAGCGGAAATCTCTGCCGCTGCACCGGCTACAACCAGATGTATCAGGCGATCAAAGCGGCCATTGAGGCGGAACAGAAAGGATTGGCAGCCGCCAGATAACATATGCGGAACGAACGACGATCAATAGCGGACTCCCACTACTCATGTCGAGCTCCGCTCGACCCGACGGTCGAATGCGCCCGTGGCCACGTGGATATCTATGACTGACTTCTCCATCATCGGCAAGCCGATCGCAATGGTCGATGCCGCCGAGAAGACCACTGGCTCCGGCAAGTACACGGACGATCTCAGTTTGCCCGGTATGCTGGTCGGCAAGATTCTTCATTCGCCTTATCCGCACGCTCGCATCAGGCGAATCGATACCAGCCGCGCAGAGAAACTTGACGGCGTCATTGCAATTGCTACCGGCCGGGACGCGCCGAATCCCTACGGAATCCTTCCGGTTGGTCATGATGAGCACGCACTGGCAATCGACAAAGTCCGCTACGTTGGCGATAACGTTGCATGCGTCGCAGCCATCGATGAAGCGACAGCAGAAAAAGCATTGCAGCTGATCAACGTTGAATACGAGCTTCTCCCCGCCTACTTTGACCCTGAAGAGTCGATGAAGGCCGAAACCGATCTCATCCACGACAACAAGCCCCACAACGTGGAGAAGGATTATCACCATGTCTTCGGCGATCCAGAGAAGGGATTTGCGGATGCCGACCACGTCGCCGAGGCGCGCTTCATCGCCAATGAAGTTACGCACGCCGCCATGGAACCTCATAGTACGTTGGCTGCGTTCGAAATTGATCCGCAAACCGGCAAACCCGGGCGGCTGACGGTCTGGTCGTCGACGCAGGTGCCGTACTATCTCCAGCACAAGCTGTCGCTCGTCCTCGATATGCCGATGGCGCAGATTCGCGTGATCAAGCCGCTAGTCGGTGGAGGATTCGGGGGGAAGAGCGAAGTCATTCCCCTGGAAATCATCGCAGCGGTGACGGCCCGCAAAGCGCGTGCGCCAGTGAAGATCACTTACACGCGTGAAGAGGTGTTCTGGGCGCATCGCGGCCGCCCCCGCACGATCATTGATTTGAAGACCGGAGTTAAGAACGACGGCCGCATTACGGCAGTACAAGCACGCGTGATCCAGGATGGCGGAGCTTACTGCTCCTATGGAGTTGTCACAATTCTTTACTCGGGAGCTCTGCTGGGGGCGCTGTACGATATCCCAAACATTCAGTACGACGGCTATCGTGTGCTGACCAACAAGCCCGCTTGCGGCGCCATGCGCGGGCACGGCACTGTCAACGTTCGGTTCGCCTTTGAATCGCAGTTGGACGAACTCGCCGCCAAAATCGGCATGGATTCCGCCGAGATCCGGCGCCACAACTTGTTGAAGCCTCCGACCGTCACGGTAAACGGACTCCGAGTGCAAAGCTATGGCTTGCCGGAATGCATTGAGAAGGTGGTGCAGCGTTCCGGCTGGAAAGAGCGCAAAGGCAAGCTGCCCGCAGGCCGCGGCCTGGGCGTTGCCTGCAGTCATTATGTGAGCGGCGCGGCCAACTCCATCATCCGCTCCGACATGCCGCATTCCACGGTGAACATCAAGATCGATCGCGATGGTGGCGTGGTCGTTTACACCGGAGCCTCAGAAATCGGTCAAGGCTCCGATACCATGACGGCGCAAATTGCCGCCGAAGCGCTGGGATGCTCACTAAATCGCGTGAAAATCGTCGCGGCGGATACCGATCTTACGCCCATAGATATTGGCTCGTACTCGAGTCGGGTGACCTTCATGGCCGGGAATGCAACCCTGCGCGCTGCGCAGGAAATCAAGAAACAAATTGCGCAAGCTGCAGCACGAAAAATGAACTGCTCTCCCGACGATATTATTTTCCGCGATGATTCTGTTTTCAAAACGAATGGCGTGGGGACGGCCGCCCTCGGTCGTCCAGCCGAGCGAAGCTCGGCAGAGCAAGCCTTGGGTAGGGACGGGCACCCTTCCAGCCAACTGAGGCCGGGCAGCTATGAGCAACCGTCTGTCTCCGGCCGGGTCGAAGGTCAGATTCTCCGAGGATCGCTTCAGCAAAAGCGTAAAGAAGAAGCTCCCAAGGATCGGTTGACCTTTGAAGAAGCGGTCATAGCGGCCATCGATTTTCATGGCGCACTTACCGGAACCGGTTCTTACGCTCCGCCGGCAGATGCGCGCGGTGGAAAACACAAAGGCGCGGGAGTTGGCCCGTCGCCGGCGTATTCCTACTCGGCCCAGGTCGCGGAGGTTAGCGTAGACGAAGAGACCGGCGAAGTCACGGTTCACAAGGTCTGGGCCGCGCATGATTGCGGTAGAGCGTTGAATCCTGTTTCCGTCGAAGGCCAGATTATCGGCTCCGTCTGGATGGGCATGGGCCAGGCGCTCACAGAAGAGATGGTCTGGAAAGATGGCATGCTGATGAATCCTGGGCTGCTCGAATATCGCAGCCCGTCAGCGGTAGAGTCGCCGGAAGTGGAACCGATCATTGTTGAGAGCATCGATCCCGAGGGCCCCTTTGGCGCTAAAGAATGCAGCGAAGGATCTTTGGCCGCGACCATTCCTGCGATTGCCAACGCAATTTACGATGCAGTCGGCATCCGGCTGCACGAATCTCCGTTCACCCCCGAAAGAGTTCTAGCTGCGCTGCGCGCCAAAAAAGCCCAGAAGAAGCTGGACCTGA
>Ga0335081_10005856_pt1 | contig 19482 bp, 16 predicted proteins | sample Lox_Sample_35_FD_206713 | JGI IMG/M metagenome (GOLD analysis project Ga0335081, IMG submission 206713) | Soil microbial communities from Loxahatchee National Wildlife Refuge, Florida, United States - Lox_Sample_3.5 | ecosystem: Environmental > Terrestrial > Soil > Wetlands | place: USA... | reverse complement strand
GGAAGAAGTGAAAGTACGGGATGTCAGACGGGTCAACTTGGGTCTCCGTCCAGACGGGTTCCCTGAGAAGCGGAAGGGGAGAGACGCCCGTCGGTCGACGAACAACAACGTGCCCTGACAATTCATTGGCGCCGGTTTCCGAGCTGGCGACTTCCGGTGTGGAAACGATGCGTTCGGTTTCCCCACTCGATGATGAATTGCTCAGCGAAATGACATGCGGTTCTGGTTGTCAGGAAAGCGGCAAGCAGGGTAACGCGACGGCACCTAATTTCTTGACTCTACGCTTCAAAGATTGGTCGTTAGACACCTGAAATTCCTCCACTCGAAATCGGAAGTTTAGGTCATACTAAATTATGAGGTTCCTCGTGAATGACTTAGGCGCTGCATTGGTACCTGACATTCAAAGCCGTTGCGGAGGCAATAGTCGCAGCCCGGTTTCTCTTCGCTGCATTTCCGACGGGCAGCACGGCATTTGATGCAACCGGTCCAGGACTTCGACTTTCGATTCGATTGCTTGCGTGTCATTGCCAGCGGACCGGCAGTGACGCAGTGACGCTTTGACGCAACGAACCAGCCGGACTGGCGCCTGTCCCGCTTTCTCAGTCCAGAGCTGGGCTCGAAAGGAAGGCGAACTTGTCAATCTCACTCGGAAAGGAGAGCGGGAGCTGGTAAACGTCGTGTAAGCGGGAAGAGCAAAAGAGACGGTTCATTCTTCAGCCCCTAACAATATGAATTCCTACCGATTTTAATTCCTAATTACCTTTGCCCCGAAAGAAAGCATGTCTTCTATTCATACTGCTTATCTTATATCTTCGATATATGATAAACGTCATGCAATCTCCGTACAAATCCATTGATCTCCCTTCTCCTCCAGGCTCCAAGTGGGGAAGAATGTTCGACAAGGTTTCATACTGACGACTCGTGTACGGCCCTTCAACTCCAATATTTTCAAACGCACATATTCGTCTTCTTTATTGCCGAGAGTCAACAACACCCGTAGCAAATCATCCAGCGAGTCAATTTTATTTCCGTCGACCTCCAAGAGCCACGTATCCAACCAGAGATTTTCATCCGCAGGACTCCCCGCAAGGCACCCACTCACATACACTTTCGTAAAAGGATCTCCCAATCCCTCCCGCTTCAGAGTGTTGAAGAATTCGAGTGTTGCTTCTTCGAGTGACGCGACTCGAGTCTCATGGAAAGTTCCACCGCACCATGAAACCAACCGCGAAATGCGTTCGTCTTGACAGATTTGACAGGCAACTTTCACGTTTATCTCTTGCCCATCTCGCAAAACCACCACCTCGACCTCCTCATGTTTCTGAAATTCTGTGACATCACGGATCCTCCCCACCGACTTCCCGTTGATCTCAAGAAGAACGTCTCCGACGACAAGACCTCCCGTTTGACCAACGCGAGGGACCAGCGTTCCTGCCACCATAATAGGTCGAGATACTGCTCCGAAGTTGGCGCCAATCTTGTCTATCTCGGCCGCTCTTTCAGGTCTTAAACCCAAATCAGTGGCGTTGGCCATGTCCATCTCCAGAAACTCGTAACCCGAAGTCCTTAATTCGGGATCGACCCCCCGCTTCAATGGATCTATGATAGGAAGAATATAGTCATGAAAGTTCACCCCTATATTACCCCAACAATATTTCCCATCATCGTCCCAACCCTCTCCAAATCCCAACCAAATTCCTAGTATCCCTCTGTCGAGAGGATCGCGAAGAACTCCCCCATGGTAATGTTCAAAAGGATCAACGAGGTCGATTCCTTCAGTATTGGAAATTCGCGAACGCGGTGGTTTTCCTTGAGTAGTGCGAATAGCGCATATTGCCGCGATTTTGGTCTGTTTCTGAAGAATTTGATGCTTTCCATCTTGCACCAGGAGTTCAACATCATCCCCAATTTTTAGTTCTCGTCGGCGAGAAATGCTAGGGACCTTCGCATTCGGGGACAGGCATCTCGGGTCGAACGTAAGTACGGCGACCAGCCCAAGGTACACAACCGTAGCTGGAACATGAAGATGACCGATCGTTACTCGCAAATCACAAACTGAGAGAGGAACGACAACACGCGAAGCAACGACCAGAGGACGGGGTTGGAGAGAAACAATCAAACCACTACCCCAATACGAACTACTGCGGATTCCCTTCAATAAGAATCCTGAAAGTTGGGGAACTTACTGCTAGGCGATACGGATAGCGGCAATGAATTGTCACCAGGCCGTTTTCAGGGACATGTCCTCGAGAAACCGCAATAGTGTACGGGACGGTAGGAGGATTCGGCATGAGCTTTCGGTCCCACCGGCCATCTGACCCCCGAGAGTACATGAACACGGGAGAAAAATGGCGATCGATCTGAACCAGGTCAAACTTGGATTCTGACCTGCCCAGTTTGAGAAAACGATACTTCACCCGTTCTCCATCAGTGAGCGACGGCAGCATTTCGAGAAGTGTGTCGAGGGAGTCGAGAGGTCTTCCATTCAAATGAGTAAGGAGAAAATCTGAGATGGAGCGGTAGCTTGGCGTCCAGCTGAACATACCCGGCGCCGCTACGAATACTCCCTTGCAGGGCAGATTAAACATGCGAGCGTATTGGTACGACAAATCGTGTATCGTGGCTCTACCAAGCTCGAGGAACCGCTTGGGAGTGATAGAGAATAGGTCTTCAACCTGGACGTCGACAATTTTACGTGCCTTGCCACGGTATACGGTTAATTGTATGGATTTCCCAACGCTTTCATCGATAACCTCCCAGAGGGAAATGAAATTGTCGATATCTCGGCCTCCAAATCGATCGTCGTGACAATGCAGCAGAACGTCTCCCACCTCTAAACCAGCTCTACTCCCAGGTCCTTCCGGCAGGACTTTTTGAACAGTTAGTAGACCCGTTCCACCATTGCGTTTGACTCTGAGCTCATTCTCAATACCATCTGGCAACCCCAATCTTTTCAACTTATCGTAAGACAGATGGCGGAATTCGACTTGGATAGTGCCCCTAGAAATTGCCTGCTGGTTTTGTATCAACTTCAAAGCCCGCACAACCCGATCCAGCGGCAGGTAAAACGAACTGGCCGACTTCTTTTTTCCTCCTGCATTTATTGCGACAGCACGTCCATGAATGTCTAAGACCGGCGAGCCCGAAGATCCTCCCGAAGTTCCCGAACCAGCTTGATAGTAAAATGTGTTGAAGTCATTGTAATTATAACTCCCGTAGTCTGGCGCTTCGCGATCAACCCGGGCGAGGGTGCTTCCCAAAATACTCAGCTTTTCTCCGCTGTCATTCCCACAAACTTTAATAGCCAAGCCTACCTTAGCCCCCTGGGGAAAAAGCTCGATTTCTTCAACATCCGCAAACTTGATCTTCTTGGGATCATACCGGAAAAATCCAAAATCATGAACGGGGTCGTGATAAAATGGCTGCAATGTCACCTCTTCATAATTTTGAAAGACAGCAGTAGCGGATGTCGGGGCGGGATTGACGACATGTCGGTTCGACAGAATGATGCCGCGTTCTTTGTCGACAACGAAGCCAGTCGCGTGCGAGGAACCCGCGGATTCGGTATCAAAGCCGCGCACGCGGTTTGATTTGATACTGACTATTCCTTTGATAACCCGTTGTAGGGTCCTATCCCACATAGCTGCATCGGTAAGAGGCGCGGAAGACCGGGATGGGATGGATTGCAATGGTTTGTCGGGTGTTAGGTCGAGTTCGCTTTCGAGATGAAGTTGAACAGATGTCACTGAAGGGCCAAGTTCGGAGATAGGAGTCTGGCTCGGGGAGGAGGAGAGCGACTCCTCGTCTAGGAGCATGGGAAGCAGTGTCGAAGGCCCTGGCATCGTTCTTACGGCTCAGCGTCGCAGGAATGGCTGTGAATTTGCGAACGTCCGGCGGATATTTATTATCTTTGATCGGGGTGGACCGGAAGATACAGTATGCAATTTTAGGTTTGTGGCGTTCCCGCCTCCGAAAACTCTGCCGCAGTTTGCGCGCAATGAGCTTCTAGCTCCGCCGCCATCGACTTCCGTCCCGATAATTGAAGATAATTCTGCTTTAACTTCGCGGACTAGTCCCTGTCTTTTTTTTTGTTTTCGCCAGGGGAGGAGCTCTTTTTGAGTCAGCAACCTTTGAACAACTGCCCACTGTAGCCGCAAGCGAACGTGGCTAAGTGAAATTATCGCTTCCGGATTGACATTGAGGTTGATATCATCTTTACAAACGAGAAACTTTAAAAGTTGCCTGGTAGGTAGGCTCGCAAACTCGGCGGCAAAAACACATCACACCAGCGGAACGACAGAATGATCTGATGAACAATAAAATGCAAATTTGAAGTTTAGTAAAGAAAACAAATCCGTAAAGGCTATTAAATTAAGTCGACTTAACCCAAGCGGAAGATCCGAACTAGCAAACCAAGGAGCCATCCATAAGGGAAAAGAGGGGACTAGTATATTAGCTTGACCTCGAAGGCGGTGGTTATACCCAGAGACCGCATCAGGGTCAGCAGTTGTATTCAAATTGATGTCCTTGAATGCTTGAGGCGCCAAACTGCCAGCTTGAGGATTGTTGGTAGATGACAGAGGCTGAATGTTGACATTGTTGGCATTGTTTACGTCAAACTCAATGGTCACATTGGGTGGAAGAATGAAATTAGAGTCTAAAGGTCAGAATTACATTGGGTGGAGAAAAATACAGAGGGTGCAGGTGCGATAGCCGCTCATAACGCTGTCAGGAGTGGAAAACTTCCAGACGTAGTTGTTACACGTTTCTTTCCTGTCAATGCAAGCTTGGATGCAGTCGCATTCGCTCTTGATCTCCGGAAAGGTCAAATCGATCTCCGTAGTGACTCCAGTAACGTCAAAACCACGGACGTCTAGATGTCAGATCAGGGTGACTGAGGACGGAGAATACATCGAATGCATCCACCACCCTTGACGGGCAGGTGAGGGCAAATTCTCTTTTGGTCATCCTTGTCACCGCGGGCGATATGAGAGCCAGATGGAAGAGCGGAAACAACTAGAACGAGTGAGACAAGAGACGCAAGGATCGAAAGTCGCATTTCGGTGAGGCTGACTTGGCTTGATGGGTTTGCTTTGGTGTGGTTGGATTGCGGAGATGGATTGAGATGAATTGATGGGGTGAAATCGAGCCGTCCGGCTCGACTTTATACTTTTAAGATGGCTGGAGTTTAGCATGCCAAATTAGGAAGGGCTCCCGGGGTAGCCTGCAAATTCTGTTTGTGAACGATATCGGAAGAGCCGATTGGACCACTGATCGTTGGGAGCTGCGTGGCTGGCGATGTTCGTGAAATAAATAAAGTTATTAGCAAAGCTCTAATTATAGAAAGTCCCCCGCACACAGTTACACCAATGGAATGCCAGCCTTTGTCATCAATTTCTAATATCCGATTGCCCAAAGCGCCACGTGTTCCGCCTCGCTGTTGAGATGCCTGCTTCGGCCGTGTGCCACCTCTAATGGTGCCACGAGCGTGATGAATTAGATTAATTTACGATAATCTGTCATTGAATCAGACGTTACGCCACCTCAGCCTTTGTCAGACGCTCTAAAAATAAACGCCCAAATTCAACTCGGAGTCCGCAGAAATCCTAGCGAGCTATGCAATATGTCATAACTGGGATCGGATCTTTGCGACAATCCATAGCGCCGGGATAGGCTGAATTGGTGAGGGACGTTCGAAATGATTCATCCTCTTCACTGCCATGAGTACAGAACCGAGTTTGCGCCTAGAGTTTGTAACAACTCGCTTTTGAGCTGTGGCTGACATCTTATAAGAGACGCTGAACTTCTTTTTCTAAAACTCTCAACTAGAACACGTCCGCCTAGACTTTCTTCAATCGAGATAATATTGTACGAGCGACTTTGACGTGCTTCTCATATTGGCAAAAAGAAAGTCCTTCGAATTTGATGATAATCTTCGGAGTGCCGCGCTCAACTTCTTTAACCATTCAGAGGGCATTCTTGACCTTCAAACTTCCGAACGCTGGGTGGAAAATTGACAAGTCAAACGTGTGGCTTTGCTGGTCTCCGCTCACAACGAAGGGATATAAAACAGTGAAACACAATTATAGATTTATATTAAAGACTAGCATATCCCCTGCGTAAATCGCTCATTCGACAGATCGTTTGGTCCCCAGGGCCACGGTCAGTCATTTCCACCGAAGACTTAACATAAAATAAAGCAAAATGAATCCCGTCAATATTCAAATTCTTGTCCTCCTCAACAATACCAGAGAAGGGGACCGACACCTCGCAAATCGTACAGAACTTCCATCCCATCAAAACAATAATATGATCCAAGACTTGGCACTCGAAAATTTTCACATATAGTCGCATGTAACAGAACCCATAACAGTTCCCTTATAAAGGAAACGCCATTCAATTCCCCCCGCACCGAATGCTAGACCGAGGTCATAGCGGACCCTTCGGTAATTGCCATTCATACCCTTCCGAATTTCCCATGCTGATTGCGGAAGGTTTTTGAGATCCACTGTGAGCTTGACACTTTGCTTCATCACTGCAAATGAGTTCTTGCACCCAGACCAAAATACCTCTTTTCTCCATGTATTCAGGAGGGTCGTCCTGTTCGCATATCCAAAGAGTATTACTGGAGAGGAACTCGGAAGAACCCGAATGATAGTCTGAATATATGCTCTTCTCCAGAATAGTTCCGCTTTCAATGGAAAATCCCTTTAGGTAAGATACCTTCCAAATGAAGTTAACACCTTCTTCGCGAACCAATACATGTATCCGTCGCATCTTGGGAGTCTATCGTAATCGTATACTTTTCGGTACTCTGGGTGAACGCCTTCCTTGAAGGTGACACGTATTTCTGTGCCGTAGCTCGACCGCATGATGCGCGTTCGAACAAGGTCCAATCCTAACTTGTATAATACAGCGCCTTTCATAATGGCGGTATAACTAAACAGGTCAAATGAAGGCGCAAAACCGCAACGACCTCACATCGGGTTGTTTCACATCTAAAGACCTCAACCTTGACCGCAGAAAATCCAAAAGGTATAAGCTTGAACCTAAACCTCCCACCAAAAAGCAGGTCTGAACTGTCAAAGAATCGCTGAGAAAACCTGTGAACCTTAATTCTTGCACCGTACATATCCTGCACAGTATCGACTTGACCCTTAATCAGGTCCAGGACCTGGGTAAAGATAGGCTCGAAAACACTCTGGATATCTCCCCTTTTTGGTTAGAATGCTCTAAATTGTCGGATTACTTTTTCAATGTCAAGTAGCCATCCTTAAGATCGATTGATGGGATGTCCTGAAGCCCGACATTGAAATCATATTCAGATTGAACCTGAGGATCGAAGGGGTTGAAACGATGCTTGATGGTATTCGCGAAAAATTCCCTCAGACCCGCGAGACGCTTGTCTCCCACCAAGTCAATTCCGACGCTGTCAAATTTTTGGAGGATGAGCTTTTCGAAGCCTTGATCCAGATAAATGGCTCCACAGGCTGCGCCCGTGCCAATTGTGCACTCTTCTACCCTGAAGGGATCGAGGCTGATAACCTTGTAGGCAATGAGATCCTGGGTATTAGTCTCGGCCGAATTGGCTGAGTGGGTTATACGACGGTTCCACCTCCAGCATCGCAGATGAGAAAACGATCCCCGGGCCCCAAATCGACTTCATTACACAGAGTTGCGCAATAGAGGGCTGCCGCTTCTGGCTCCGTAATTAATGTGAGCGATTCTGACGTAATGCCCGCCGTGACCGCTGCCTTCCTCGTCAACTCCTTGGCCTTATCGGACCAGATCGCCGGAACTGTAATGACGTACGATAGTTGTTGATTTTGAAGGAAGTTTGCTCCAAATCTGTTGACAAAGACCTGAGTCGAAAGGTGATGGTTGAGGCGTGAGAGATAGTCTGTGGCGTAATGGATAGCTCTTTTCTCGGGAAGCCTTGGATGAGTCCAATTTGGATCAGCGAGGTAGCCTCCTCCTAGGACTGTCCCCGAGTTCCTAGATCGTGCGGAATAGTGAAGCGCAGTGTCCTCTTCAAGTCCGAGTTTGAAGAATTCAACACGAGGGTCGTCGGTAGCCTTGACACTCCAGCCCCAGGTTGGCGGCTCCTGGGTATAAGCGAGGACAGTCGGCGTCTTTTCCGTGAAGAAATTGGTTTGGTTCGGCCACGTTTTGACGACAGAAATGGTGTTGGCGATGTTTCGCATTTCGACCAACGATCCACGCAAAGTTCCCGAGGAGTTGAAGGCGCAGTAAGCCGCACCCGAATATGTTGTCCCAAAGTCGATGCCAATGACGAAGCTCGACTTTGCCTGGTTGTCGTCAGGGCTATCTGCGTAGGAACGCAGCGGGGCAGCATTGATGCTTCGTCCGTAATTGGGCTCGTTCCTTGCGGCACCAAGACGATCGGTTCGCGGATCAAGATCAATGGGGCGTCGAGGCTGTTGTCCGCCTCCACAGACGTTGCCCATTTCTTGGGTGTCTCTCCTTGTTGCCGAATTGATGCTAAGGGACGGTACTTGGTTCCGAAGCAGCGGCGGAATAGTTAATTATCAAACCGATGCGAAATGTGTGGTGGCGGTGAAATTGGCGCCAATAGAACGAGTGAGCAGGAACCGGAGTTTGGGAAAAGAATCGATTGGCTGAATTTCGAGTCGCCGTATTTTACATCAAAAGCTTGGCTGTTCAGGGGCTGTGCAATATGTACGCCGGGGTCGGGTCAAGCGTCACAACAAAGACGGTTGATTTTGCGTAATCTGCTCAACCTAAAGCGAAGTCTAGGCTCTTGTTTGTCCATGTGCGGCGAGAATTTGCGTTGCGAGTTGCGACAGGGGGTTCCGTTGTCCGTGTAAAGCACCCGCCTGGCCGCTACCCCCGTCACACACACACCTGCGCTGCCGCCAACACAATAGTCCAAGGTACGCCATGTCCCCTGAGTCTGCGCCAGAGCCGATTCCAACGCCGGATGGGAAGGAAGAGGCCCCGGACGGAAACCAAGGTAACCGGAATTCGAAAGAAAGGGCCCGCCGCAGATCGGAAAAATTAGAGGACTCGGCGCCCACTGGAAGACCTGCTCCGCTCGCTGCTACCGCAAAGGAATACGACGACAAATCGGGGGCCCCGACTCCCGAGCCCGTCAAAGCCATTGAGGTCAAGCAACAGCCGGAATACAAAGAGCTTCTCGAGCGTTTCGAACAATCGCAAGCGACGCTGCATGCCGTTATCGAAGAGCGAGACCGCCTTCAGACCCAATTTGCCAACGAGCGTGCCGAAAGTGCCAAATATAAGAAAGACAACGCCTTGCTTCGATCAGAAATTGTCGAAATGACTCGCGCCCGGGAGCCCCTCCGCGAAGAAAGTTTCTTTATCGGGCAATTCAACGAGATGTCTGCCGACATCGAATCGTGGGCAGCCCGAGAAACGAGGAGAGCTCCGTTGGAGAAAATTCCCAAGCCCGACATGGCCAAACTGGCGGCTGAATTTCCCAAATATGGGCCACATGGCATCGAAACTGCCAAATGGTTTAGCAAACAGAATTCCAAATTCGTTCAAGATCGGCGTAATCGCATCGCGTTGATTCGTCACTCCCTCGCAATTGTCCTACTCGATCGCATACTCGATCTATTCATTTTTGGATTTCCAAGGGACCTGTCAAATAATTTCGCGGGAGTCGAGAAATGGATTTGTATGAAATGTATTACATCTCCTCGAAAATTTGCTAATCCGTGGAAACAGGCAATTATACCCCTTCCACGATATTGCAGATTCGACAGGCCATTGCTACTGCGGCCTGCGAGACGATTCAACCGGACATTGACGCACCTCGCGAATCTACAGTCCAGAGTGCCATCATGTTCCTTCGCATCTTGGTTCCCAAAACCCCCGAAAGCGATCTGGATATATTCGCCAGAAAACTAATTGATACCTCAATTTCACTCAAGGACGCAATGGTAAAGGAGCAAGCAATCTATCGCTGCTACTTCTTCGACAATGGAGTTCCATTTGACTCGGAATGGATGAAAGTTGCGCCAGGAGCGGCGGAGAAGGGGAAGGTCAGATTGTCGGCTTTTCCGGGGTTACGGAGGTTTAATATGATTGACGGCCGCCGCGAATTTGTTCCAGTTGTAAAGGCTTGGACCGACTTGGAGTAGGATGTAGCAACGAAAGTCAAACCACCATACGCTATCAACTGTTACCATTTAAGCTGGCGATCATGTAGCCGCACCGCAGGGTATGTGCTTGACGGAGCAAAAGCTTATATAATTTAAGATGGAGCCGAGTTCATCACGATTCAGATTCAGAAAGTTCAAGAGTCTTAACAACAATTTGATTGACCAGAAATAAAAATGAGATTGAAAATTCTGACCGTACAGGGAATTCAGAAGCCAAGAGAAGGGCAGATTCCCGCGTTGGGAAGAATGCAACATTGCTCGCAAAGAATTATCAAGGACTGGCAAACGTCGGGGAGGAACGCTTCAAAATCATCAGATGTCTCAGAATTATGAGATGTCTTACGGCAATTGGCACGAATTCGCTGAGCGCAACTCTTTTGACACGGAGTTTTGACGAAGTCAGGAGTTGGACTGGCCGAGACGGGATCGGTTGTGAGTGTAGGGAGCGGAATAAGTGTGGTGTCAACACTTGCAATGGCTCTAACTGCGAGAGGTTCGTCGGTAGAAATTGGGCTGGACATTGCGCATGTCGCAAATGCGATGAGGACGAAAGCCTTGTGAAAATGCATCTCGATCGAATAACTGGGAAAAATGTTGAGGTTTTGGGTGTTGCTGAACACCTTCGACTAGGTCCATCGACACCTTTTTATACCTTTTCAATTGCCTCGTACCTTTATTTGTACCTGGAAAGGAAACTTCGTCGAACACGTCGCGTACACAAAGATAAAATTCTTTCTCCACGAATAAAGTAAATATTCGAGTTTGACATTCGTAAATTGGAAATCCTTTGAATTATTGCGGAAAATAACTTTTCCTATTTAGGAAACAACATCGCACAACGGCTCCGCCGTGTAAATTGCCAAATCTGTGTAAGCTAACTCCAAAGGAATAGCGTCTGATGCAGGAAGGTCGATAGATTCTGAGCGTGATAGACGGGAATCAAAATAATTCTGAGTCTTCTCAATTTCAAATAACCGGATACGAAACCCTTTATCCATATTCGTACAATTCCTAACGGGTATTGAATGCGTAGACTCGTAATGCTCCATGCTTTCGATTATTTTGCGAGAAAGTGCTTAGTAATTCAAAATTTCGTCCCAGCCCATCACAGCCCAACAATTCAACGTCAGACTGATTGGCGAGGGGCACCTACGACATCATCTAGGTCAAAGTTCGTTGATTTCACAGGTAAATTGGGCGTGAAAACCAAGAATAACAAGGTTAATATTGAACAAATCTCTGTGCTTATTTTTAGTTGCGAATAAAAGCATCCGTATTCGCAAACCTTATTCGAAGCAACCTATTCCTTTATTCGCGAATAATCCGAATGGAAAAATCGTGAACACAGGAGGAAACGACGCGGTAATTTTTTTGCAGATTTAAATCACCGAGGGACAATTGACGGGTCCGAATATCTACGGCAAAAATTTAGAACGGTTGTAGTCCGATGTAAGCACTTGACGTATCTTCGAAATTCAGCTTTGGAAATCGAATCTCCGCTCTTCACGCGCCTTCAAGAGGCGATCAAATCTGTTGGGAGCTCAGAACCAATCAATATTAGGAGCCATCATCCGAATTTCGTTCCCGTGAGAAAGTGGCTTGGCGCTTACGTTTCCGAGTTGAGCTGGTGAGTGATTTATGTCCCGAGCCCGGAAATAAAATTAGATTATTATTATTATTGGAGGGGGCAAAGCAAAGGTGCATATACTTTATATCCCCTAGTGCCTGCCTTTTGGCGAAACATTCCATTTTTCTAGTCCATCATGCTCTTACCGTTTGTCACTGCGGCTGTCACCCTTGCCGCCTTTTCTTCCGCGCAAGCCAGTGCTCCGGTCTGCCTTACATCCTGTATTGGGCAGTTCTGCACCGACATTACCCATCTCAACTGTGTTTGTATTGAGCATGCGAGTGACATTCAAAATTGTGTTGCTGTTTCCTGCAACACGGCTGATCAAACTTTGTCACAGCAAACTCTCGGTCACAGCTGCTGTATTCTCGCCCCCCTGTTGCGTGTCTCCGGTTCTAATTGTTAGTGAATACGACCTCCAGTGCTAGTGCTGCTGCTGCCCTCTCGACTTCTACATTAAGTAGACTTGCCCTCTTTAAGCTGGGCTAATCCTATAGTTGTGGTGTATTCTCAGCCTACATCTGCGGCTTCCGGAAGTCAAGGAGGTGCGCAGACCGGTACGGCATTCAGCAGTGAGACCCAGACAGCATCATCGGCTGCGTCGTCGATGCTGGTGAGTTCAACAATTCCACCTACCGGCACGACTTCGAATTCGGCCCAGCCAGCCATTTCAACCACTGCCTCTGGGACCCCGACAGAATCAAGTATCGCCTTCGGAAATTAACTATACTGACCCTGACAGCTTCCTCATCTGGGGGGCTCAGCTCCGCGGCAAAGGGGGGAATTATAGGGGGAGTCATTGGCGGAGTTGCGCTTCTGGGCGCTTTAGGCTTTGGCTTCCTTTTCTACCGTCGACGTGTCAACAAAAATGCAGGCGAACTTCCTCGTTACCACGAGGTTGCGGCAGGGAAGAACGCCATTCGGTATCCAGAACCTGAGGATTTGAGTGCTACGGACGTAGGCGGTCGCTTAAACACCGAGCGAGCCGGATATACATAGCAATTATTATAACATGTGTAGTTGCTAATGTTCTACAATAAATTGCGTTTTACGCAAATTTGGCTATCTTATCTGGCTTTTTCGATACTCCATTATGTCCCTGAACGTCATGTGAGCTCCGCCAAGCAGCTCCGCCGGATATATCTGACGGTGGTGAAATTGGATCCTTTTTCCCCTACTAACGGAATCTAAAGTTCAAGACTCGTCCATGGCCGGAAACACAGTTATAATATCCTTTGTGTCATGGAATAGGGCGTCGCTGTGTCTTAAGTACCGTTGGCCAATTGACAATTATGCCCTGCACTTAACGTTTTGCCCTTTGTTCGAGTTACGAAATAGCCACGTTGAAACAGTTTCGCAAAGTAAGGAATCCGCGGACGGAGAATCTTTCCCGTCGACCTCATTCGCGAGAACTTGCATTAGAAGTCCAACTTAAATTTCACCAGCAACCCAATACCAACAATATTGTTGGATATACAGGCTTCGTCCGTGCTGGGAGCGGAACAGTCGAGGGACGGAATATCAAAAGCAAAAACCTTCCCTACAGCGGCGGGGATTATGCGCATGTGCGAATGGATAAGTTGGATCTACTCGAGGAATGATATGGGTCAAAGATCAGGGATATTTGTCTTGTAAAGATACAGTCGCAAAGATTAAAAGGGGGTAATTGACAATTTGGCAGTGTCAGCGGACGGTTATTACTTTCGGACTTTGAGGCGGTTGCGATAAACATGGTTAAATGCCTGAATGGCGCTCATCCGTGAAAGGAAACGGCAAGCTACGAGTGAGCGGTCGCCGCTCGGCCCTTCATGTGCTTTTCTGGTCGCCCAACAAGGTTCAACGGTTCAAATAAACTTCGAATCTACCAAGGGGCCACACCGGAATTAATTCAGCGGGGAATTTTCTTCTGGGAAGAACGGTTAAAGCTCTTCAGTTTGACGTGTCAGCCCACCCCAGCTGATAATGAATCAATGTAGCCATTTGCATCGGTCGAACGTCTGGTCTCCCGGAGGATTCAATATTGCATTCGCATCGAAATACAGCGGCGCCCTGCAGGTCCCGTTTCTATTCTCTATTTCTTTTTCTACACTTTTATATAGACTGAGGACGGTTATTGGTTTGTCGAAGCCTACAAGGATGTGGGGGGATGCGAAGGAGCATTCATCCAACCGAATCGGAGTGAGAAAACAAAGGAAGACTAATTTGCAAGAAATGAGGCCTCAATCCAATCAGGCTAGGGCGGGGTAAACTGACTTCGGGGGGTCACCAGGTATTTAAGTAGGCCGTGGCTGGTGTCTTTTCCGCCGGAAATTTAAGTTTGGACCACGCGCCTGCAGGGAACAATGGTGTGGGCGGATCGTCCATTGTTCCCATTGTTCTGCGACAGACGAATATGCAAGCAAATCTTAACTAACGCCCCCCGAAAGACAATCTTGCTCGATACCGAATTGTCCTCACCCGCGTGGCCGATGGTGTCCTCTGCAGCCGATGCCATTCCCACATATAAAAGGATGTCTTCACCCGGTCCCCAACCTTCTCCGTTTATCAACGCACATCCCATCTACACCCCGGAGTCAGGTCATTCCTGTGATTCTTGCCTGACAAGCGTGACTTCAAACACCACACAGCCTAGGTAGGCCGCCCTTGCTTCCAATGCTAACAATTTGCCGGCAGACACAAAATTCGGAAAGATGGCCTCCCCCATCCCATCGCCAGATCCCAATTCGGTGGCGTGGAACATCTATGTTGATACCCAAAATGTGACTCTTATCGGTCCCGACGGTACGCCTCAGAACGTGAGTCTGTCAGATATCAATGACAACACCTATTACATATTGACAACCGTCGCCTCCAACGCCTTTGCAATCGGCGTCACCGGTGTTCTGATGATCGTCCTCCTCATGCAGGCCGATCGGAAAAAGGCACGGCGGCCGATTTTTATCCTCAATTTCGCGGCGCTGTTCTTCGTTTGCCTGAAAGCCATTACTGTCGTATGTGGGTGGTGTTCTCGATGGGTTTACGGCGTCGCGGAAACCATGTTCGCCCTCGTCGCACAATACGATGTGGCCAGCGCGTACTCCCTCAACACTATCGGCCTCATTTGCCAACTCCTTTGCTATCCTCTTATAATGGCATCCCTTATTCTCCAAGTGCGAGTCGTGTTTGCCGCCGAACCGAAATCCAGACTCTTGGTCACGGTCTTTCTGACCATTACTGCGATGTTAGTGTACGGCGCCATGTTTGCGTATGTCGTTTGGCTTTTCGAGATCCTGTACGGACAAGCACCGACATTCAACAACTTCACCGAATTGTTTCGGATCTGGAGCATTGGATTGATCGTGTTCGTCGGGTTCTCCTGCGTCCTGTTCCTTTACAAACTCTTGGTCACGATCCAACGTCGCAAAGGCATGGGATTCAAGTCTTTTGGACCTCTTCACGTTTTGGCCATAATGTTTGGTCAGTGTTTAGTCGTTCCTCGTATCAACACCAGTCTTGAATTCGCACTAATAACGTAGTTGTTCTCCTCATCATCCAGCAGGCTTATGCCAATGGTAAATTCAATCTCACCGAGCTCACTTTGACCGTTCTCGTTGCATCGCTGCCATTATCCTCAATTTGGGCATCGCATATTGCGGAAGGCGCTGCTCGTCAAGCTGTTACTACGACGAGCTCTTCAGTTACCACTTCCTCTGGCCTTTCGCATCGTATCAAGCACTTTAAGAACTTCTTCAGCGAGAAAAAGCCAGATTCGAAATCCAGCTACTTCTCAGATCTCGAAAAGGCGTCAAACATATCGGACCCAGAAACGGGAAAGCGGACCAACAGCTTGGACGTCACGGCTCTATCACCTCACAACGAATCTTCTGAGCCCCTCAAATAAATCAACCCGTTTTAGTGGTGTGTGGCGGTTTCATTTTGTCGAGCCGCGGTGCGGTGCAAGGCGCGGGGGTGGCATTTTCTGGGCACTGGCAAGGTCGTAAATACGGAGTCTTTTAGTGAATGGTAATACTTTGTCAATGACTAGTTTTAAATTGTCTTAATCCACACAGTCTTACCCCTTTTTCGGTTGATGTATTGCCCGGTTACTTTGAAGTCTAGGTTTGCGTTCCGTTTCCCACCACGAATCCCAGGCACGATTCATCAGATGGTCACATCCAAAGGAGGGACGGATTTAGTGGCTCAACGTCTAAATTACGTCTCTAGCAACCTCTATGAATACGGGGGGCCTAATCCACCACGCCCAATGCCACGAGTTGGTATAATCAGTATCTACAAATGCACGCTCCAACCTCCTCTGCTTTTAAATGCCACGGCAACCGAGGTCCAGCCGGTAGCTTTGGTAACTTGGGATAGAGATGCTGGGACAAAAGAGAATAGAAGGAGAGGAAATGAATGCCAGTGACATCAAGGCAATCTGTATTAATTAGTATTCAATTTTGCTGTAAGAAACTGTACCTTGCTCAAGCTTTTAGCAGCCATTGCCCATGTACTTGTTGCATGTCGGCTGGGGTTCTGGGACTGGGGCGGCGTACGCGCCGAGGGCAACGGCGAAGACAACGACGATGACTTTGAAGTATTGCATTTCTTGGCTTGCGGAGATGGGTTTTTCGAAAGCGGGAACGTTTGAAGGCTTTTCTTTTCGAGGGAGAGATTGTTTGATGGTGAGTGGTGAAATCAAGAGAAGGCGAAGAAAGGACCATTTTTATAGACGACGGCCGAAGCCATTGCTGTCTGTTCCTGGTCATAACATGGGGGTCGGCGCGTACCAAAACGGGTTGACAATAGAGGATCGTCATGGATCATCACACGAAAACGCGCTCGGGCGCCGTCGATCAAATTTTTAAGGCATTTCGGTCATTAATGAAAATCGCCACATCAACACGGTCTTTCGCACGTATTAATCCCCATGAATGGCATGCCCGTATTACAACGGGATTTTCGAGCTACATCGTCCTTCTTCGTAGGTCGTTCAATTTAGAGAAAACTTGTCCCATACCCTTCTTTAGCCACCGGAACTTTAACGCACCGACTCCCAGCTATTCATGCTCGGCAAAATCCTGAACCCTAACCACCAGAAATCGGTTTTCCCAATTTGGATCTGTATAGGGCTACCCCACCCTCCGACGCTCGTTTCCGGGTATATCCGGAAGACTGACGCCCAGTCCCCTTTCTAGTCCCTCATTTGGTACGAGCCTATAACTCGCCCTTTTGAGTTACGATCTAGTAGGAGTGACTCGGCTCATGCTAAGTTCACCCAAGACTTCGGCCCGATTTAGATTAGTAACAGCGCTGAGACTAATGAACCGGACTTGTTCCGTATAGTACAAAATATCCCTAGGCCTAACGACTAGATTTAGAGGCACTTGGCCATTCAAAGTCGGCATTTCCTCCTCTCAACGTTTTTTTCAGCATTAACGTCCGTTCAGAGTCCGTCCGGCCAAATTAAGAGAATACATAGTAATCCGCGGCAAATCGTGGTAAACTTTGACCTCGGCAACGATCGACAGGGGCCAACGCGAGTAACCCAATTCGGCGAATAAAAGCAATGGGAAATTAGCCACCCCGTAACGTGGGGTCCAGGTTTGTCTCAAAGGGTCTGAGCTGCAATCCATGCCCGTCGGTTCATACCTGCAACAATGCCAAAGTGAACCGAGCGTATCAAGCGCGTGCTGTTTCGAAGTTGCGCAAATAGGTTCTTCCAAGAAAAAATCATGTTCCGAGGTTCCGAACATGTCCGAATACCAGAGCATGGAATTGGCAAAGCGTTGCATGCGCGTGAAAACTGCATTCAGCGCGTACTTGTATACTTGAGGACACCGCACTGTAGATTCTATTCCGATAGCCAAATTTTTAACTACTGCACATTATTCTGTCAACCCAGGCCCTGTAAATCCTGTCCCCGATCAATGCGACCCCAGGTGAGGAAAGTTATTCAACATCCGAAAATCTCAAAATATTCCCAAGCTGGCGATGAATGATTAAAGTTCCCGGCAAAGGTCAGTTGCCACACGTGCAGCGTGCAGCGTCCGTGAGCAGCGTCAACGCGTATCTCCCTTTGTGTGGACAAAATAATCTGCATGAGCGCTCGACCCCTTTTTGCCTCCTGGACCGACACGCACCCTAAGGGGAAACTATTCCAGCGCCATATCGGAGGGTGTAATAGTATTTCCTGCATCTCCGAATGTTTCGGAGCCAACCTCGCGTTGATTCCTGACGATGTATCCGAATATTGACCTATTACTTCGGAGGTATTGTCGTCCAATTCGGTTAAGGGGATGCGGCACGATTGAAAGGGGTCTTTAATGAGGTTTATTCATTCTTAATACATGGAGAGAACAGTGTTTTGTACCATAGTCGTCTCCATCTCAGGACAAGGAACAGTTTCCACGGCTCAGACAGAAAACCCTGGTTAAAGCGAAAGGTTACGCTACGGCCACCGATTCTTACTCCAATAGTCTTGCGTCCTTCGAACCCCTAAATCCCAATAATGTCGTATCCGCGAAATTTCCCAGCACTATTGCTACATCCGTATTTTCTGTAAACAGAATAACCTAAACACTAGGGAGGAATACAACGTCCAAGGCGCACAGCCGTACAACACAGGTTTTCGATGTATTACTTCCCACCTGCTCGAAACTCGTCGATTTGTGCGCCGCCGCACAGCGTTCGGACATCGGAATCTCTGCGATAAGTGCACCTCCGACTTACGCTTCCTCGAATGCGAATATTGCGAGATTTTGAGGCGGGTTCAAGTGTGGGAGTAGTCAGAAATTGGAACCGATTCCATGTACATATACGAAGCAGCACTGGATCCATTTGCTTTATCTTTTTCGCATATCTCCCCTTCTACACAAGAAGCGTTCCAAATATTTCTGGTTCCTAACTACTTAATTAAATTTCTTTTTGATAACTTCCTATGCAGTCAGGCTAATGGTACTTCTGCTTAACCGTTTGCCAACTTTCACAGGCTCGGAAGTCATTATCTAATATTAGACTTCACGAATCTGTGCCTGTTACAGGTCCTTTCCTCTGAGATGCATCATAGTCTGCAAGATATTGCAGCGGTATCCGCCTTTGAACATGCATTCGAAGCCATTGTTTCATCTTCTCGTCGTCCCGTGGCTTTTCTAGACCGAATAAAATGGCGATGTACAAGTCAGTGCTAAGAATATAAGCGAGACCGCCGGCCTTCATACGACAATTAACAATGATGGTTCCATTAGGTAGATCCAATAGAATATTTTGTGTATGGTATCAGAAGCTGCTATCAAAGTGAGTCCTGGGTCTTCGTACCTTGTCTCGCGGAGCCGTCGCCGGAGTAAGAGTGCTGTCGTATTTATAAAGTGACCTTTGATATGGTGGTATCAAGAACTCTTGACCCATGAAAAGCTCCTCCCGTGACGGTTCCTCGAAAAGATTGGTTCGACACATTCTCGAATGGACAGGAGTCGAATAGATAATTCATATCCACCGCCTATTCCAAGGAATCAGCGTGGATTACAATACCTCCGGTTATATGTATCTCCGGGGATTTGATTTAAGCGCCTTCATCGAAGTCGATATACTCCGAGTTATTTGGTCACCGGGGTGATTTCGGTATGATCAATGTGAGTTGAGTCGGATACAATTTCTTTTCTGGTTCAGTACTTCGTAACCAGTGCAAAACTGTTCATACCCGACCTTCTC
>Ga0335081_10005855_pt1 | contig 19482 bp, 19 predicted proteins | sample Lox_Sample_35_FD_206713 | JGI IMG/M metagenome (GOLD analysis project Ga0335081, IMG submission 206713) | Soil microbial communities from Loxahatchee National Wildlife Refuge, Florida, United States - Lox_Sample_3.5 | ecosystem: Environmental > Terrestrial > Soil > Wetlands | place: USA... | reverse complement strand
AGAGGGACGCACCAACAATGATAACCTTGGGGAAAGGGAGGCAGGAGTCGAGATGAGGTTCATCCCCATCAACATCCCCATCCTGGGGAAGGAGGAGAAGGAGGCGGTCATGGCAGTGCTGGACAGCGGCCTCCTGACAAACGCCAGCTACGAGGGCGGCAAGTGCGTCAAGGAGTTCGAGGGGAAGCTAAGGGCGAAGGTGGGGACGAGGCACGCGATCGCCGTCAACTCCGGGACTGCCGCCCTCCACACGTCCCTCGTGGCCTACGGGATAGGCAGGGGGGACGAGGTGATAGTCCCAGCCTTCACGTTCGAGGCGACGGCGAACGTCGTCCTCGCGGCGGGCGCCAAGCCAGTGTTCGCAGACATCAAGGACGACTACAACATCGACCCTGCGGACGTGAGGAGGAAGGTCACGAAGAGGACAAGGGCGATAATCCCCGTGGACGTCTACGGGTACCCGGCCGACCTCGACGAGGTGAGGGAGATCGCGGACAGGAGGTCGCTCAAGGTCATAGAGGACGCAGCGGAGTCGCTGGGGGCCGAGTACAAGGGGAGGCCTGCGGGCAAGACCGACCACGCCGGGTGCTTCAGCCTCTACGCCACGAAGGTGATCACATCGGGGGAGGGAGGAGCGATAACGACCGACGACGACGAGTTCGCGGACAGGGCGAGGCTCGTCCGGAACCACGGGATGCGCGGGGGCTACGACACCTCGGTCCTCGGCTTCAACTACAGGATGCCCGAGGTCCTGGCGGCGATCGCGTCCGTCCAGATGGACAGGCTCGAAGGGTACGTAGAAGCGAGGAGGAGGAACGCCAGGGCGCTGGGCGAGGGCATCTCCTCGCTCAAGGGTGTCAGGCTCGCGCAGCTGGCCCCAGACAGGAAGCACGTCTGGTACCTCTACACAGTCCTCCTCGCGAAGGGGAGGGACGAGGTTATGAAGAGGCTAAGGGACGCGGGGGTCGGCGCCGCGGTCTACTGGGAGACACCGGTCAACCGGATGCCCCTGTACAAGAAGCTGGGATACGGGACCCTCAAGCTCCCCAAGGCATACAGGGCCGCGGCGGGGGTCCTCTCCCTCCCGGTGCACCCCGGGGTCACCCAGGAGGAGATCAACATGATAGCGGAGCAGTTCGTCAGGGCAGTAAAGTCCGCCTAGGACGAGCGGCTTGTCGAAGACCACGCCGGGCTCCGCGTCGGAGACCCGCTTGCCCAGGGTGGCCGTCGTCTCGCCCACTTACAACGAGAAGGAGAACATCAGGGAGTTCGTCCGCAGGCTCGGGCCCATCCTCGACTCCTCCGGCGGGAGGACCGCGGTCCTGTTCGTCGACGACGGGAGCCCCGACGGGACGGGGGCGGAGATCAGGGACATCATGAGGGACGTGCCGGCCGTGAGGCTGCTCGAGAGGCCAGGGAAGCTGGGGCTGGGGACGGCCTACCTCGACGGGTTCAAGTATGCAATCGAGAACTTCGACCCCGACGTCATCGTCCAGATCGACGCTGACCTCCAGCACCCTCCCGAGATGATCGAGACGCTCGTCCGGGCGGCGTCGTCCGGACCAGATGTCGCAATCGCCTCAAGGCACGTCGAGGGAGGGAGCTTCAGGGGGCTGAACTGGAGGAGGAAGGCGATAAGCAAGGGCGCGAGCTGGCTCTCGAGGACCGTCCTGGGGCTCAGCGTCAAGGACACCACGACAGGCTTCAAGGCGCTGAGCAGGAAGGCGGCCGAGACCCTTCTCGCCCACCAGCCGAGGTCGACCGGGTTCATCTTCCAGGTCGAGGAGCTCTACATCCTGAAGAAGAACGGCTTCAGGATGGTCGAGGTCCCCTTCACCTTCGAGGAGAGGGCGAAGGGCGCCTCCAAGATGGGGGGAGGCGAGATCTGGGAGTTCTTCTTCGGCGTGCTGAGCATCAGGTTCAGGAAGTACTAGGCTCAGGGGCCCGGCTTCTTGTCCGCGGTGCCAGAGGCGGGCGCACCTGCCGCCGTCTGTCCGGCGCCGGCCATCTCAGGCATCGGCTCCGGGGCGGGGGTGGTGGCCATCGTCCAGCCGATCCAGCCGAGTATCCCGAGGAGGACCACCACGGCGAGGAACGCGGTTATCTCGAGGATCAGCGTCGCCCAAAAGTACAGCAGAATCCCGTATACTACTATCCCGAGGATGCTCCCGAGGAGGATCGCTCCCCCGAGCGCTCTATCGTTTGCCATGCAAGGGGAGGGGTCTAAGGAGCGAAATTTAACCGTTCTCTATCCGAGAGACTCGGTTCACGGGGCAACGTAGAAATACGCCCTCATCTTGCGAAAAATCAGAAATGTCTGAGATTCAATCTCCACAGCCGGGCGAGGGCAAGGTTGCGGCAGGCGCCGCTGCGGAGCCGGCGCCCGTCAAGGTGTTCCCCGGGGCGGTCTACGAGTGCGTGAGGTGCGGGACGAGGACGACCCAGGAGGAGCTGTCCTCCCTTCCAGAGGTGAAGTGCATCTGCGGCTACAGGGTCTTCAGGAAGGTAAGGCCGAGCGTGGTCAAGCAGATCAAGGCCGTCTGAGCGCGTCCGAACCTTACAACTCCTAAAATATGGTCTGGTGGGCCGGGAGGGCCGCCGGTTGAACTACGAAGACGTGATGAACGTCGCCACGAGGCGGGGCTACCTGCTAAAGTCCTCCGAGGCGTACCCCAACACCCCAGCCGGGTTCTGGGACTACGGCCCTCTCGGAGTCGCCCTCAAGAACCGGTACGTCGACCTCTGGCGCAGGCACCTCGTCAAGCGCGACGAGATGGTCGAGGTAGACGCCGCTGTGATAATGCCGAAGGCGGTCTTCGTCGCCTCCGGCCACCTGACGAACTTCACCGACCCCATAGTGGAGTGCGGAAAGTGCCACTCGCTCTACAGGCCTGACAAGCTCCTCGAGGAGAAGCTCGGCCACGCGACCCCGGAGAACCTCCCCGACGACCAGTACGACGCCCTGCTCAAGGAGAACGGGATAAGGTGCCAAAAGTGCAAGTCGGAGCTCGCGGGGACGAAGAGGTTCAACATGATGTTCAGGCTCGGGATCGGCCCGCAGGCCGAGGAAGCCTACCTCCGCCCGGAGACCTGCCAGGGGATATTCGCCGACGTGCCCTACCTGTTCAAGACCCAGCGCGTGAAGCTCCCCAAGGGCTTCGCCCAGTTCGGGAAGAGCTTCAGGAACGAGATAGCCCCCAGGCAGGGCGTGCTCAGGGTCCGCGAGATCTACCAGGCGGAGATAGAGGTGTGCTTCAACCCTGAGAACGTCTCGCTCCCGAAGTTCGACGTCGCCTCGGACTTCATGCTCTCCATCTCGGAGGGCGACGTGGAGCCCACCCTCGTCAGGGTCTCCGACGCGATAGCGTCCGGCGTCGTCCCGAACAAGCTGATCGGCTACTACCTCTACCTGATCCAGAGCTTCTACGAGGAACCCATCGGGGTCGCGAAGGGCGATATCAGGCTGAGGACCCTCACCGACGTCGAGAAGGCGTTCTACTCCAAGGTGGCCTTCGACCTCGAGGTGAGGACAACGGTAGGGTGGCTGGAGCTCGTCGCCTGCAACTACAGGTCGGACTACGACCTCAAGAGGCACTCCGAGGTCAGCGGGACGGACTACACCATCGAGGAGGGTGGGAAGAAGGTACTCCCGCACATATTCGAGCTCTCGATGGGGGTCGACAGGAGCATCTACGTCATCCTCGAGAGGGCCTACCGCTCGGAGAGCGACGGCAAGGGGGGCGAGAGGGTCTACCTCTCTCTCAGGCCTGGCCTCGCCCCCATCCAGGCCGGGGTCTTCCCCCTCGTGTCGAAGGACGGCCTCCCCGAGGAGGCCGAGAGGATCTACGAGTCCCTCAGGGCAGACTACGACCTGTTCTTCGACGAGTCGGGCTCGATAGGGAGGAGGTACGCCCGGGCCGACGAGGCCGGCGTGCCGTTCTGCATCACCGTCGACCACGATACGCTCTCGAAGGGCGAGGTCACCGTGAGGAAGAGGGACGACAGGTCGCAGGAGAGGGTCAAGGCCGACGACCTCCGCGAATGGCTCGAGGGCAACCTACTGCAGTAGAAGGAACAGCCCTACAGACCCGAGCGCACCGAAGACGGTCGCGAGGACGTTGACGACGTGGTTGTCCACGAGCTTGAGGCCAGAGGCGTACATCGTAGGCTCCCCACAGTGGATCAGGTTCTCCGAGGGCTTGCCGCACACGGTGCAGTAGCTCTTCCTCTGGAAGGTGGCTCCCGCCACGCTGTCGGCGACCGACCCGACCAGGCCTCCCGAGACGGCGATGGCGACCACGTACGGCGCCTGGAGCTGGCTCGCCACCCCGAGCACCGCCGCGACCGCGCCGATGAGCAGGGAGGCGATGAGGGAGCCGGCGAAACCCATTGGGCTGACGCCTCCCGAGGTGCCCGGAGACACCTCGCGCCTCGGGTCGGTGATGAGGCGTGGCGGCGCCCTGTTTAGGAGGCCTAGCTCCGTGGCGACCGTGTCGCTAGCGGCCGCCGAGACCGCCCCCAGGTAGAGGACGGAGAACACCGGCCCCCCTCCTAGGAACTCGCCCAAGCCGAGGAGGGCAGCCACCCCCCCGTTCGCGAGGATGTTCGGCCAGTTCCTTGTGCCTCCCTTCTCCTGGGCGCTCCCGATGCTCTTCTTGTACTCGTAGCGGTACCAGGTGAAGGCGACCCCGAGGACGAAGAAGGTGGCAACGATCACGAACCAGGTCCAACCGCCCCCGAGGAGGATCGGGTAACCGACGGCGAGGCTGGCGAGGAACCCCCGCCTGTCGATCGCGCTTGCGCTTATGGCGACCAATGCGAAGGCCACCACCACCGCGAGGTCCTCTAGGGAGCCGAGTAGGGTGACCTGGATCAACGAGGAGCCGGGACTCGGACGGCGGCGCCACGCCCTAAAAAGGTTCCTTGGCTCTCGCTCAGGGCTTGGGTCGCTCGCGGCCGAGCGACGCGAGAGAAGAGATGATGTCCGCCTCGTCGGCGCTGTGCGAAAGGGCCAGGACGAGCCCCTCCTTCTTCGCCAGGTCGACGGCGAGCGGGTCGAGGTGCTCTGGGCCGTGGACGACCACCACCCTGGGCTTTAGCTGGGAGACCCTGATCGCGACCAGGGGGCTCCGCCCCATGCCCACCTTGGTGAAGATTATCGCCCTCTCCGTGGTCGCCCCGAAGATGCGGTAAAAGTCATAGCCCGAGAGGGCGTAGATCGTCTTGATGCTGTCGACCACAGTGTAGCCGTAGAGGTGGAGCTTGCTTGGGTCCCCCGCGAGGACCTTGCCCTTGACCCTGTGGAGGAGGTCCGTCGCGCTTATCGGCTCGACGAACTCCTTTATCGCGAGGATGGCCGAGCTGTCCTCCCTGGAGAGGAGCCTGGTGGCGACCCTGCCCTGGGACTCGTCGAGGGTGACCATCGCCTCAACGTACTTCCTGACGAACAGGACGCCCGGGGATGGCCTCCTCCCGCTCTCATAGTCGCTGAGGACAGAGGGGGAGAGCTTGAGCTGCCTGGCGAGGTTGATCTGCCTGATGCCGAGCTTCTCCCTCCAGGACTTTAGGGCCTTGCCCGGCTCCTCGCTGGCGACCACCTCGCCGGCGATCTTGGCTATCGACTCCTGCCGGGAGGACTCCATGCCTCTCAAAATGTGGCGAATGAGTATTAAACATTTGCCGAAGAGCGGTCGACCCTCCCCCGCGCTCGGGGGAGGATGACGGGCACGCCAGCCTCAGGCTCCAGCCTGGGGCGGCAGCTCGAAGGGGGGTGGCGCGAAGCGTGGATGTAGCAGTACGAGGCCTCGCACCCGAGGCAGGTGTAGTAGAACTCGCCCGCCAGCCTCCTCCTGCAAAACCCGCACGAGGGCGAGCCCGCCATCCCGCTCACCCCTCCAGCCCCCTCTTGCCCTGGAGCGGGGCGCTGACCTGCTCCTTCTGGAAGAACAGCCTCGTCATCCCGGTCGGCGGCGAGTCGAACTGGTCGACGCTGACGACGATGGGGAGGTTGCTGACCGCGTGCCCGAGGGCGAGGCACATCCTGGGGGGGAGGGTCCTTACGATCGACCTGACCGTGTCGGTGTCGGCCGTCGAGGCCTGGGAGACGAGCGAGAGGTCGGCGTCGTTCGAGAAGTTGTAGAGGAAGATGTTGTCCGCCTGCCTGTAGATCTCCTGCTTGATGGCGTCGGGCTGGTTGGTGACGAAGGTGGCGAAGACCCCGAAGTGCCTCATCCTCGTTATCAGGTCCTCCCAGTATGTCTCCCTGAGGTATAGGTGCGCCTCCTCGGAGAAGAGGAAGACCGGGGGAGCCTTCCTGTGCTCGAGGAGGTCGACGAGCTTCGAGAGCACGAGCTCGACGGTCATCCTCCTGTTGAGGGGCGAAGTCCTGGTGAGGGACACCACCAGCGCGCCGCCCTCGGGGTGGGTCTCGAAGAACGCCTCCATCGCGTCGTCGTCCCTGGTGTCGGGGTCGCCCTCCTTCCCGTCGTAGAATATGCCCGAGTTCGAGAGGGTGAAGAACCTCGAGTAGAGAGCGTCGCGGACGAACTCGTTGCACCTCCACTGCTGGATGTAGTTCCCGAGCGATGTCATGCCGACCTCGTGCTTGGCCTCCATCGCCTCCCAGATCCGGATGAACTCCCTCACCGAGGTCCCGGTCATGTCGAGTGAGTGGGTGAGGAGGGATGTGATGGCGCGGAGACCCGCCCCGGCGAGGGAGAACTTGAGGTTCCTCCCTGGCCGCCTCACCTCGACCTTCTTCGCTATCTCGGTGGCGCTCCCGTCGGCCCTGAGCCCTACGCTCCCGTACTCCTCGTTGAGGTCGAACACTATGCAGTATGCCCCCTGCTGGACGAGCCCCCTGACGAGCATCTTGGCGAGGTGGGACTTGCCCGACTCCTTCCTCCCCGTGATTATCGTCACCCGGCCGTCCAGCGCCTCGGCGGGGACGCCGAACTGGTGGTTCCTGCTCCCCGCCCTCCCTATCTTTATCATCCTCTCGCCCGGCCTCCCCACCAGCTCGAGGAGCTCGTTGACCCCTAGCTTCGAGACCTTGGAGACGGTCCGGGAGGGGATCCAGTCGTTCCTCGAGCTGTACCTGCCGTGCTCGATGCTCCCCCTTATCTTGCACTGGAGCAGCCTCATGTCCCGGATCTCCTTCGAGATGGTCCCGACGTCGGCCGGGTCCTCCGTGACCCCCTGCGTCGATGCGAAGAGCACCTCCTCCCTCGCTACCTCCTCCTCGATCCCGCCCACGTCGAGGTACCTCTCGTCGTAGATCTGGAGGACTAGGCTCCTCTCCTCCTTTTCGGCGACCATGAGGTAGTCGCCCAGCCTCACGTTCTCTGCCGGAGACGCCACGACCAGCATGTCGGCGCCGTCCTTGCGGAGGATCCTCGTCTCTCATCACCCCGAGTTGCTCAGCCCGCCGAGGGTCATCCGCCTCACCCCGAAGGCGGGGAGGCGCTTGAGGAGGTACCTCTTGCTGAGGTAGGCCTTGAGGGCGGTGTCCTCAGAGCGGGAGAAGACGGAGAGGTGGTGGGCGACCCTGAGCGACTCTGGATAGCCCACCGAGAAGGCGTCGTTGAACAGGATCAGGCCGAGGACCTTCGGGAGGGCCGCGGTCGGGCGCGCCACGTCGAGCCGAAAGACCAGGCCGTCGCCGGCGAACTTGGCCACGACGGTCGAGATGGCTCCATCCCTGGAGGCGCAGTAGGCCGGGCCCGGCGACTTGTTGACCGTCCCGGTCAGCCTGCTCGACGACACGAGCGAGCTGGACTTTGAGAACCCCACGAGGCAGGCGGACGGCGACTCGGCCACCTCGGCAGGGTAGGCCTCGAAGGGGTGCCTCAGCGAGCCGTCGGCCATCGCTATTGAGACCTGTGGCGAAGCGGCGAGCGCAGACACTATCCTCCTCTCGACGCCGTTCCTGATCACGCGCTCGGCGATCTGGTGGTCGGTGAGCGCGACCCTGAGCTCGAACGGCTCGAGGTCAGCAGGGAGGCCGTAGGCTCCCTTCGCCGAGAGGTAGACGATGGTCGGGCCGACGCGGAAGTACCCCCTCACGAGCCCGGCGCAGCTGAAGGCGACGGCGGCCCTGACCGCGTAGACCGCGCCCTCGAACGACTCGCCCAAGAGGATGCAAGAGGAGTCGGTGGAGGCTATGGTAGCCTGCTCGCGCTCAGGGGCTATCTCGTGTAGCTCCCCCTCGCAGGCCTCGCTCCAGCCCCCGAAGGGATAGTTGTCCTTGCCGTCGTGGTTGAACACGAACTCCTTGCCGGCCAGCCTCTCGTGTATCAGCCCCGAGGAGACCTCGAAGCGCTGCTTGAACTCCCTTGCCAGGGACTGGAGGGTGTCCATGCTGACGACCGTAGAGACGCTCAATTGGTTGTTCATGTTGCGCAACATGAGTATCATGAACTTAATTAATAAGTGTTGCGCAACATGCTAGTGCGCAATATGACAGGGTGGGTGGACGAAGACGTCTGAGGAGCCGCCCCCGCCCAGCGTCACCGTCAAGCTGAAGCGAGGCACCTGGGAGATCGAGATAACGTGCGCCCCCGACAAGGTCCAGCAGGCGGTGGAGAGCGTCCTCGCGGGGATGTCGTCGAAAGAACAGGTCTCGATCGAGGCCTCCCTCGACTCGGCCGCTCCAGGGGAGGAGGGCAAGAGGTTCGAGACGTGCAGGGGGCTGCTGGAGAGGATGTGGAAGGAGGGTTGGTTCTCGGCCGAGAAGACCCTCGGCGAGGTCCACGAAGAGCTGGCGAGGAGGGGGTACCACTACGACAGGACCGCCGTCTCCCACGCGCTGGTCGACCTCGTGAGGGAGGGGACCCTCTTCAGGGACGGGACGATGAGGAACTACAGGTACGTCCAGAAGAGGCCGCTCGAGGGTCAGGGCGCCTGAGGCGACCTCGGGAACTTCTTCACCAGCTGGTCGTGGAGCCAGTGGACGCCCGTCGTAGTAATCCTGTACCTACCGGTCCCCTCGCCCTCCGCCCTCTCCACCGCCCCCGACTTTGTCAGCTCCGAGAGCCTCGAGCCTATCGTCTTCGCGATGAGGCTGGTGGCCGCCTGGAGCTCGGCGACGTTCATGTCGTCGCCCTTCGCCCTCCCGGAGAGCTTGGCCGCCCTCGCGGCCACCAGCTGGAGGGCGATGACGTCCTTGTCGCTCAGCTTCCTGTCCTGGGCCCACACCCTGGGCCCCTCCTCGGTGAACCGGATGTAGTCCCTGAACATCTGGACCAGGTCGTTGAGAGAGTAGTTGACGGAGATGCTCTTCGCGAGGTCGATGTTCGGGACCTCCTTCGCGATGAACTCGTGGAGCGACCGGAAGACCACGTCGGGGGAGCCAGAGAACTCGACCTTGACGTCGCCGTAGCTCACCGCCACGGAGAGCTGCCTGTCCGCTGTAGTCGACAAACGCTACGCCGGGGCGATTGGTCCCCGATTAAAGATTTGGCCGGAGGGAAGGCCCTCTAGTTCGCGGTGGGGGCGTCGAGGTCGAGCTGCTCCTCCTGCGCACCTGCACCCTCCGGCGAAGGCGCCTCCTCCTGCGCCGGCCTGGCCTCTACTGGCCTGGGCGTCGCCGCGCGGACCGCACCAGTCGCGGCCGTGTAGACGAACTCGCCGCCCTCGCCCTTGAACCGCCTTATCCTCGAACCCTTCGCGAGCCTCAGCAGCGCCACCGCGACAGACTGCTTGGGGTAGTTGAGGCCGTAGGACTCTAGCGCCTCCCTGACGTCCATCAGCTTCTTCGGGCTGCCGCCCCATGGGTCTGAGAAGAACTTTGAGATCACGTCGCTCAGCGAGTCCCCCTTCTCTATCGTGACGGCGGGCATCGAGGGGACCTGTGCCTCGAGCACCATCGTGGAAGGTTCGACCGCCTGCGCCCTGGGCTGCTCGACGTAGGGCCGGACGGCCTCGCGTGAAAAGTCCTCCCCGCGCCGAGGGAGCTTCGCCAGCACCTCGGGGATCAGTTCGATCGCCTGCCTAAAGTCAGCGATGGACGCCTCGATCTCTGCCTCGCTCTCGCCGGACCTCACACGGACTTTGATCTTGGAATCGTCAGACATCTGGGGGCAGGAGAGTCGCGGTCGTTATTTAAGCGTCCTTCGCGAAAAAATCTATTGACCCTCTTCCAGGGCCCGCCTCAGCTCCATGCTCACCTTCTGCCCGTCGACGCGCCCCCTCGCCAGTTTCATCACCTCTCCCATCAGGACGCTGAACGCCCGGTCTCCCTTCTCCTTGACGAGCGGCCTGTTCCTCGAGACCACGTCCCTCACCAGCGCGCGGAGCTCCTCATCGCCCAGCCCGGTCAGGCCGAGCTTGGAGGCCGCCTCGTCCGGAGTCCGCGCCGTCCCGTTGGCCATCGTCCTAAGCACGTCGACCGCGGCCTCCTTCGCGAACTTGCCCGAGTCCAAGGCGACAAGGACAGCTGAGAGCGCTTCGGGGGTGATGTTCTCGTCGTCGACGCCCTCTCTCGAGAGGCGGACTGGCGCCTCCACGAGGAAGGAGGCGACCACGGAGGGCTCCAGCTTCAGCCTGCCTGCGAGGTCCTCGAAGAGGCCCGAGTTACCGGAGTCGAAGAGCTGGAGGGCGGCCTCCCCGCTCAGCGAGTACCTCGACGAGTAGCCGGCCACCCTCTCCTCCCAGGGCACGGGAAGGTTCGCCCTTAGCCTGGCCCTCCACTCCTCCGTCACCTCGAGCTGCGGTATGTCCGTCTCCGGGTACATCCTTGCCGCGCCAGGCCTCGGCCTCAGGTACCTCGTCTCCCCCTCCTCGGTCGCGGCCCTCGTCTCGGCGGGCACTCCGGCCCCCGCCACCCTGAGGCGCTCGGCTATCAGGTCGCACACGTTCTCGACGGCGTCGCGCGCTCCGCCCACGAGGACGAGGCCCGCCTCCGAGTCGGACCCCGCCAGGGAGCGGAGTGCGACGTCCTCGTCGCCTGTGATCCCCTGCTTGGCGAACTCGTCGGAGTGGATGACCCCGCCGAGGCCGTTCGTCCTCGCTATCTCTGCGAGCTCCTTCCCCAGCCTGATGCCAGGGAAGGGCTCGAAGCCCAGCAGCCCTGCAAAGTCGGTCACGGAGACGCACCACACGACGCCCCCCTTCTGGATGGTGCGCCTGACCACGGGCGCCGACGACGCCTTGAGCGCCTCGGTCACGTCGTTGACCCTGCACTCCACCTCCGCGATCCCGCGTCTCTCGATCTCCGCCGCTATCCTCACCAGCCCCATCTGCCGGGTCCCCTCGTACCTCACCACCTTCGAGATCAGGTTGAGCTTCTGGACGCCCTTGACCTCGACGACCTTGCCTCCCAGGAGGGAGACGTTGAGGTCCTGCCTGATCGTCCCCTGGCCCCTCGCCACCCTCCCGGTCGACCGGAGCGACCGGCCCAGGGAGAGCGCGACCCTCTCCACGAGGTCTGGGTCGCCCTCGACGTGGTCTAGCGCTATCTCTACGAGCGGGACGCCCATCCTGTCGAGGGCGTACTCCCTCGCCTGCGCCCCCTCCTTGAGGACCCTCGAGGAGTCCTCCTCGACGGTTATGGTCAGGACGCCGACGCTCGTCCCGTCGACCGGGAGGGCCCCTCCGAGCGCCACGATCCCGGTCCTCTGGAACCCGGACGTGTTCGAGCCGTCGATGACCAGCTTGCGCATGAAGTGGACCTCGTCGACAGTACTCGAGCCCAGCACCTCCGCGACTATCATCGCCGTCTCGATCGCCTCGGTGCTCGGCGGGTGAGGCGGCTCCTCGTCGGTGTCCACGAGGCACGCGGACTCTGGGTTCCACCTGTACAGGTTGACCCTGCCCTTGTTGAACTCGAAGACGGCCGCCGGGTCTATCTGGCCCATCTCGCTCTGGGTCGGGCGGAGGCGCCTCTCGAAGGAGAGGGGGAGCTCGTCCGATTTTGCTATGGGGCAGGGGCAGAAGAGCTTGGTCCTGGTCGCGAGCTGCTGGTGGATCTCCAGGCCGACCCTGAGCTGCTCCTCCGCCGGGTCGAAGGGGAGGCCGGAGCGTCCAGGCTTGCCCTCCACGGCCCTATCTCCTCTGGACAGTCCTGGCGGTGGTCTCCCCCGCCAGGTCGTCCTGCATGACCTTCCTGGTCTCGTCGGGCGAATTTGTGTTCGCCATCGACCACATCAGCTTGGTCAGCGCCGTCTCCGGGAGCATGTCCTCGAGCGGGACGACCCCGGCCTTGAGGAGGTCCCTCCCCGTGTCGTAGACGTTCATGTCGACCCTCCCCCACAGGCACTGGGAGGTCATGCACGCCACGCCCCCTCCCTCGACGAACCTCTGGACCGTCTCGATGTTCTTGCTGTTGATGTGCCCCAGGCCCGTCCCCTCGAACACGACCCCCCGGAGCCCGGAGCCCAGCAGGGCGCTGAGGTACCCGCCGGGCATAGAAGGGTAGAACTTGACCAGCGCCGCCCGAGGGTCGAACCTGGGCTTGGCCTCGAACCCCGAGGCCCTGCCGCGGGGAGGGGGCGCATCCCTGGCGGTGACGTCCACCCCCCTCCTCGACCAGTAGCCCAGGGGCTCGACCCCCATCGACTCGAAGGCGTCCCTGGCGCTGGTGTGGTTCTTTCGGACGCGGGTCCCCCTGTGGATGGCGAGCCGCTCGTCTCCGGTGTCGGCGTGCATCACCACGTACACCCCTGAGAAGTCTGCCTGCGCGGCCAAGGTCGCCGCCCCGATGAGGTTCAGGAAGGCGTCCGAGGAGGGGCGGTCGGAGGACCGCTGCGACCCCACGATGAAGAGCGGGACGGGGAGGCCCCGGAGGGCGAAGCTCAGCGCCGCCGCGGTATACCCCATGGTGTCCGTCCCCATCGTGAGTATCACACCGGTCGCCCCACTCCCCACCACCTCGGAGACCTTCTTGGCGATGGCCTCCCAGTGCGACGGCTCGAGGTTCTCGCTGTAGACGCTGAGGACGATCTCCGGCGTGATCGTCGCGACCTCGGAGAGCTCGGGGAAGAGCGAGTACAGCTCCTCCGCCGTCGTCGCTGGATGGACCGCGCCCGTCCGGTAGTCGACCCTGCTCGCTATCGTCCCGCCGGTGCCCAAGATCGAGACCTTGGGGAGCCCCTCGCTGGCCGCCGTCTTGGGGGCGACGAACTTGGGCGCCTCGCCCCCCGAGAGCCTCACGACCTTGGCGATCCTGTCTGTAGAGATGCCGACGTTGTAGCCGCTCCTCAGCTTGACGACGACGTGCGTATCGTCGTTGTGCTCGTACCTGGGGACGAGCGTCCCCGTTATTCTCTGGTCCCCGACCCAGACCTCCAAGACATCGCCTATGGAGGCGCCCGCCCCGGCGAGGAGCTTCTCCGAGGGGCCGCGGTAGCCGGTGAGGTCAGGCATCGCTGGCCTCAGGTTCCTCCCCACTGCGCATAAAGCTTGAGGGGCTCGGCCGTCGCTCAGCCTTCGAGCCTCGAGAAGACGCCCGACCCCGCCGTCGCGGAGGGGCGCGCTCAACATCGGAATATCTTGAGCAACCTAATTAATATAGGGAATAATTGGCTTGTCGGATTATGAGTGCAACTGCATACGCGCACCCTGAGGTGCTTGTCGATACCGCCTGGGTCCAGGCGCACCACAAGGACTCTGACGTCAGAGTGGTCGAGGTCGACTACGACCCCACCGCCAACTACAACACCGGGCACATCCCCGGCGCGGTCCTCTTCGACTGGAAGAAGGACATCAACGACCCAGTGAGGCGGGACATCCTGAGCACGGCGCAGCTGGAGGCTCTCTTCGGAAACGCCGGGATCACGTCGGACACCTGGGTCATACTCTACGGCGACTTCAACAACTGGTTCGCCACGTTCGCGTTCTGGGTCTTCAAGCACCGCGGCGTGGAGAAGGTGAAGATACTCAACGGCGGGAGGAAGAAGTGGCTCCTCGAGGACAAGCCAGTCACAAAGGACGTGCCCGCGTACCAAAGGTCGACCTACAAGGTGGGCAAGCCCGACCCGTCCCTCAGGGTCTTCAAGGACTATGTCCTCCAGTCCCTGCAGCTGGGCGACAAGGTCCTGGTCGACGTGAGGGGGCCGAAGGAGTTCAGCGGCGAGATACTCGCGCCCCCTGAGTACCCCACGGAGCACGCGCAGAGGGGAGGGCACGTCCCCGGGGCGAAGAACATCCCATGGGCCCAGGCCGTCAACGACGCGGACGGGACCTTCAAGGGGAGGGGAGACCTCGAGCAGCTCTACGGCCCCAAGGGCGTGACCTCCGACAAGGAGGTGATCACCTACTGCAGGATAGGCGAGAGGTCGTCCCACACGTGGTTCGTCCTAAAGTACCTGCTCGGCTACCCCAACGTCAAGAACTACGACGGCTCCTGGACCGAGTGGGGGAACTCGGTGGGCACACCGGTCGAGAAGTAGCCTCAGGCAGCCCCGCCCCACCCCGCCCTCAGCCAGACGGCCCTGAAGCAAAGCCCGGCGACCAGGACAGCCGCCCCGAACGCCACGTCCTGCAGCGGGAGCGAGAGGGCGAGGGCGGCGCAGCCGACGAGCCCCGCGGCCGACTGGGCCTTGTGGAACATCCTCTGCTCGGGCTTGAGCCTCAGGGCGGAGAGGTTGGTCACGACATAGTAGAGCAAGGTCCCGAAGCTGGAGATAGCGACGGCTGACCCGAACTGCGCGAACGAGGCCACCACGATCGATATGACCCCGACGAACACCACGCTCCTCCAGGGGTTCTGGCCTCTCCCGAGCACCGCGAGCCCCTTTGGGAGGTCCGAGCCTCGCCCCATCGCGAACGCGACCCTCGAGACCCCGAGTATGTCCGAAAGTCCCTCGTTGAAGGTGGCGAGCAAGGCCCCTCCCGCGATGGTGGCAACGCCCGCCGCGCTGCCCAATGCGACCATGGTCTGGTCGAGCGGGGATGCCGAGGCGCTGAGCCGGCCCGCCCCGAGCACCGAGAGGGCCGTGTAGGCGACGAGGAGGTACAGCACGGTGGCCGTCCCCAGAGCGACGACCGTCGCCCTCACGACGGTGTAGCGCGGGTTGTGGACCTCCTCGACGAGGGTCGCGATCCTGCTGTAGCCGGTGTAGGCGAAGAAGAGCAGCGCGGTCGCCTGGAGGGTCCCCTCGGTCCCGCCGGGCGCGAAGGGGACGAGGTTCGAGGGAGATCCCGAGGGGAGGCCGACCGCGACGAAGGCGAGTAGGGAGAGGACCGAGAGCACCACCACCACGTCGGTGACCCGGACTGAGCGCCGGATCCCCGCCGCGTTGATGGCGGTCATCGTCAGCGCCGCAGCCACCGCGGCCCCCCGCGCGGGCACAGCGCCGAACGCGGCGTGGAAGTAGCCCCCGAAGGCCAGCGCCGTGACGCCGGGCCCCACCGTGTTGGCGCAGAGGAACATCCAGCCGGCCGCGAACCCCCACCAAGGCCCCAGCATCCGCTTGCCGAACTCGTACGTCCCTCCCGTCCTGGGCAGGACGGCGGCGAGCTGCGCCGAGGAGAGGGCGTTGCAGAGGGCGACCGTCGCCGCGATCCCGAGGGAGACGAGGAGCGCCGGGCCTGCTATCCCGGCGGCCGGGGCGATGACGGCGAAGATGCCCGCCCCGAGTATCGCCGCCAGTCCCGTGGCCACGGCGTCGAAGAAGTGGAGCTGCGGCCGGAGGGTCGACTTCTCCGGCTCGGCCATGCCCTACGCCTGCGTCTTCTTCACGACGTGGTGGGCAAGGGACCCCTCCCTCCTCGACTCGAGGACCTGGTTCCCCGTGACCTCGCTCCACCTGAGCATCTCAAGCTCCGAGGTGGGGTCGTCGGAGACGAGATGGACGACGGTCCCCACGGGCGAGGCCGCGAGGACCTCGTTCAGCCTGACCAGGACAGCGGAGCACTCTGTCCCTATCTCGTACATCTCGTGGTCAGGGAACTCTGCGAAGCACCTCACCCTCAGCTCGGCGATCTTCGCCTGCAGGCCTGCCCTCGCCTGCGCGGCTGACTTGAGCGCCAGAGAGTCCTCCTCGCGCCGGAGCGGCTCGAGCCTGGCGAACCAGCCCCTCGCATATGGGTCCGAGTTCAGGAGCTTCGGGTTACCGGCGAGGCTCTCGTTGAATGAGACCACCCTCCCCGAGATCGGGCTCCTCACCGTCTCAAAGTGACGGGGGCTCTCCACCGCCCCCAGGCTCTTCCCTCTCTCGATGGTCGCCCCCACCTGCTTGAAAGTGACGGACGTGAAGGGACCTCCCTGCCAGGCGAGGATGGTGTTGATCCCGACCGTCGCCCCGCCGTCAGGCCCGAACGCCACCCAGGTGTTCGAGTCGAGGTCGTAGAGCACGTCGTCGGAGAACCTGCAGTTCCCGATGATCAACCCTAGAGGGTTCTCGGTAAGGGATATTTTAGCGGCTTTCCAGTGGCTTCGCCATGTAAGGGCCGAGCCGCTCGTACCCGAACTTCCTGTAGTAGTTCCTCGTCCCCACGGCGCTGGTCACCAGGACGGTCCTGGCCCCGAAGCGCTCCCCCGCCGACCTCTCCGCGGCTTCGAGGAGCGACCTGCCCAGCCCCCTGTGCTGGAACGCCCGCTCGCTCCTCGCCCCGACCCCGACCACCCTCCCGTAGACCTTGAGCTCCCGGACGACCGCCGCCCCCCGCACCTCGGGACGGTGGGCCCGAGGAGAGGGCGCGCGCAGGCGGAGAAAGGCGGCGAGCTTCCCCGACCTGGCGTACTCGTAGGAGGCGAAGACCTCGTCGCCCTCGGAGGCGCGGTACGCGAGCTCCTTGAGCACCAGGTCGTCCGTGTCGGCGGGCGCGTCCATCGCCACCTCGCGGCACCTGATGCATCCGCACGAGAACCCGCCCTCCCTCACGCGTGCGAGGACGAGCTCCCTCAGGTTGCCCGCCTTGCTCCCGGCGACGATGTCCTCCTCTGGTATCTCCCTCTGGATCCGCATTATCCTGTGCCATGGCGGGACGTGACGCTTCATCTCCGCGATGAGGGAGATGACGGTCTCCAGGTCGTAGGGGCGGTAGAGGCCCGCGTCGCACATCTTCGCGAGTGCGGTCCCCTTCACGACCGCGGTGGGGTAGAGCTTCATCATGTCCGGCCTGAGGGCCTCGTCCTCGAAGAGGCGGAGGAGGTCGGAGAGGTCTTCGTCTGGGTTCGAGCCTGGCAAGCCGGGCATCATGTGCGCGCAGACCTTGAGCCCGGCGTCCCTCGCGACCTTGAAGGCGGCGATCGTGTCCTCGACGTCGTGCCCCCTGTTGCTCTTGGCGAGGACGTCGTCGCGGAGCGCCTGGACTCCGATCTCGACCTTCGTGACGCCGTACGAGAGGAGCGTGTCGACGTGCTCGGCCTTGCACCAGTCAGGCTTGGTCTCCACCGTGAGCCCGACCGAGCGGTACTCCGCCGACTCGTTGGCGCGGTGGGCGTCGGCGAGTGACGGGGAGGCAGTCCCGTTGAGCCCGTCGAACGCGCCCTTGATGAACCACTCCTGGTAGCCCCGCGGCATGGCGAGGAACGTCCCGCCCTCGACCATCAGCTCGACCTTCGAGGCCTCGTGCCCCCTGTCCGTGTACTTGCTGAGCATCTTCCTCGCCTGCTTGTATGGGTCGAAGCCGACACCCCTCGCCGCGCGCATGCTGGGCCCGTTGGGCACGTAGCTCTGGGGGGTGCCCACCGAGGGGCCGCCAGGGCAGTAGACGCACGTGCCGTGGGGGCAGCTGGCCGGCTCGGTGAACACGGTGACGATGACTATACCCGACGCGCTCCGGCGGGGGTGGACGCGAAATAGCTCGCTCCACTCCTTCCGGCTGCGCTCTGGGAGCGCCAAGTACACCTCTGAGTTGGTGAGGAACGTCGAGAGCCCGAATTCGGACGCGGCGGACTTCTTCGCCTGCTCGAGCTGCCTGCGGGTGGAGATCTTGCCCGAAAGGACAGAGCCCACTATCGAGGCTAGGGCCCGGGACTTGGCGTCCGGAGTCCGCTCTACAGTCTCCAATTCTGGCCAGGCTTTCTCTTGAGAGTGAATCTCTTGACGAACGTCCTGGTGTTCCTTACCTTTGGGATCTTGCCCTTGTGGGGTTTCCCTTCGATCTTCGGAGTTTGGCCTCGGACTTTTCCGGCCTTAGTGACTAGAGGCAGTAGGGCTGGTGCCTAGCTGCTGACTCCCGTGGGTCGGCATTGTCTATTTTCAATCCTCCGAAGAAGCGTCACCGACTGATATCATTTAATCTTTTTCTGCCTTGCCTCCTCTGTGAGGCGTGGGACAAGCTCCTCCAGTGGGTCCCCTTGTCTCGGAAAGACCACGGCTGTCCTGTCGAAGAACGAGGACGCCCCGTTCAGATCAGATAGCCGCCGAACCATGGACTCTTCGCTCGGTTTCCACCTCTTCTGGAGCTCGACCTCCAACGCAACCAGTTCTTTCCCATCGAACAGGATGGCATCGGGAGTCCTCCTTTCTTTGATATATTCCGACAGGATGTAGCACCTCCATCCTTCCCTTCTGAGCACGTTCACAATCCCCTCCACCACATCCTCATGGAACCACCGAGAGATCTTGCGCTTCCGTAGGACATCGCCCCTCACGTTCAGGGTCCTGAGGAAGTCTCCCTTCTTCTTGGAGTTCCTTGACATCCTTGCCTTGATCTCCGCGGCTCTTTCCTCGCCGACCCACGACTCTAGGGTTCTTCCCTTGTTTGGGGAGACCATGCCCTTCTTGAACAGTCCTTTGTTGTCGATGATGCCCAGCCGGTAGGCTTCGGCGTAACAGGCTCGGCTGCAGAACCTGGCACCCTTCTTGGATAGCGCCTTGCCGCAAGTCTCACACGAGGGGGCGCTCATGATTGCTCTGTTCGACGGAGCAATTAAGCGCCCATGGAACGCCCAAGATTTTAGCGATAACCTTTAACTCCGCCGCCGGGGTGCGAGGACCGAAAATTTTGCCAGATCCCATCCTCTTCGAGACTGAAGACGGGTTCATCCTGGTCCGAGGGGGCGAGATACTCGTCGCAGAGAGGGCCGAGGGAGAGGAAGGCCGGGAGGAGGCGCTCAAGAGGGTGGCTTTGGTCGCGAAGCGCAGGGGAGTCGCCCGGATCAAGGTCGCGAGCATACCCGCGAAGGAGAGGATGGAGGAGGCCGGGATGGAGACCTCGATCGTCTCAGACGACGAGAGGGACGAGCTGGACGCCCAGAGGTCCGAGATAATCAACAAGGCGTGGTCCCCGGCGGGCGGACTGGGCGAGGCGAGAGCGAAGGCCATAGCGGCGGCGGAGCAGCGGGTCAGCGAGGCATCGTCTAGGGAGGACCTCCACCTTGTCAACGCGATCCAGGCGCTGGACGAGCTGGACAAGTTCCTGAACATCACGACGGAGAGGACGATGGAGTGGTACGGCCTCCACTTCCCCGAGCTCCAGGACATCCTCAAGGACAACCTCGCCCTGGCCAGGCTCGTCATCTCGCTGGGACAGAGGGGGACCTTCGACGAGAGGAAGCTCGAGGCAGAGGGGATCACGGGGAAGAGGGCCGAG